>Ga0172381_10004419_pt1 | contig 14576 bp, 8 predicted proteins | sample Leawel6488metaG_FD_119754 | JGI IMG/M metagenome (GOLD analysis project Ga0172381, IMG submission 119754) | Leachate microbial communities from a municipal landfill in Southern Ontario, Canada - Leachate well 64-88 metaG | ecosystem: Engineered > Solid waste > Landfill > Unclassified | place...
GAACTCCTTCCTGTATGTTTATCTATTCGCAAAATACCGATTTTGCGAATAGATAATGGCGAAAGTGGTTAGAAAAGAGCGAAAAACTCTCCAAAATGCTAAAAAGCTTAAATTTGATTTTTAAGACAAAAGATTTTTAATGGATTCATATAAAGCAATTTTATAATGTTCATATGTTAAGCCACCTTGCAGATAAGCAATAAAAGGTTCTTTTATCGGTGCGTCTGAACTTAATTCAATTGAGGAACCTTGGATAAAAGTTCCTGCAGCCATTATTACTTGTTCTTTATATCCTGGCATATCCCAAGGATATGGGGTAACATGACTATCAATGGGAGAAGAATATTGTATGGATTGAATAAATTTTATAAGCAAATCTTTGGTAGAAAATTTAATGGCACGAATTAAATCTTTGGGAAGAATATCTGGTTCAGGATTAACCTCATAACCAAGATGTTTAAAACATTTAGCACTAATTACGGAACCTTTCAACGCATTTGATACATGTGATGGCGCTAAAAATAGACCTTCAAAATACGGTATATATGAAGAAAAATAAGACCCAACTTCTAATCCTAAACCAGGACAAGTCAATCTTGATCCAATTTTTTTTATTAATACCTCCCTTCCCGATATATAACCTCCTGTTGGAGCTATTCCACCTCCAGGGTTTTTTATTAGTGAGCCTACTATTATATCAGCGCCTACCTCGGATGGCTCTAATTTATCTACAAATTCACCATAGCAATTATCAACCATTATTATGGTATTTGGGGATTTTGTTTTAATGTGTATTATTGCTTTTTCTATTTCATTTATAGATAAAGCTTCTCTCCAAGAATATCCTTCTGAGCGAGTTATTAGTATTATATCTATAAATCTTTCGCTTAAACATTTATCTATAAGATCAATTTGTATTTTTCCCGTTGAGTCAAGTTCAATTTGGTTATAATTAATCAAGTAATCTTTTAAAGAGCCGATATTATTTCCTTTAATCACTTTTTCCAAAGTGTCATAAGGGTTTCCCGTTATACATAAAAGTGAATTATAAGGTCTCAATAATCCAAATAGTGCTATAGAAATCGCCTGAGTCCCAGAAGTAATCATGGGAGAAACGATTGAACTCTCTGTCATGAATATGCTAGAAAAAACCTTTGATAAAGTATCTCGTCCGATATCGTCGTAGCCATACCCTGTTGATGGAGAAAAATGCATTGGAGATACTTTATGCTTTCTGAAAGAATCTAAAACTTTTTTTTGATTGTATAATGCTATTTCTTCGATTTGTTTAAAGAGATCAGCACTCTCAATTTCTGCTATTCTAATTAATTCATTTATATTAATTGTAGTCATTAATTCTCCTTAAATAATTTAATTGTATTATATATAAATTCATCCATGTCTTCTTCTTTTTTAATAAGACAATATTGTCCTACATTAATATATTGGTTTTTAAACCAAGTAACCTGTCTTTTTGCATATTGTCGTGTATTAACTAAAATCTTATCTTTAACTTGTTGTTCTGTCTCACTATTATAAAAAAAATTATTCCATTCTTTATAGCCTATTGCTTGCATAGATTGTAAATCAAAAGTGTATCCAGATCTAAGTAGATTTGTCACCTCGTTTCTTAGCCCTAAATTAAACATTTTTTCGACCCTTAGGTTAATTCTATCAATAAGTTTATCCCTATCGCGGTCTATTATGTACAAAATATATTTATTTTCAGGTATTTTTTTTTGAATTTGAGAGATAGGTTTATTGTTGTTCATTCTACATAAATATAATGCTCGAGTAATTCTTCTGATATTATTCACATGTATTTTCGCCGCTGTTTTAGGATCAATATTAATTAATTCATTATAGATATATCTAGGGCCATATTTTTTTAGATTATTTTCTATTTCAATTTTTATTATAGGGTCATTTTCTTTTAGAGCTCCGTAATTCATTTTGTATAAAAGTGAATCAATATATAAACCTGTTCCTCCGCAAATTATTGCGATCTTATTATTTTTATTTAATTGTTCAATAACCATTCTGGCTTGATATGAATAGTTATAAACACTATATTCTTCATCTGGTTCGCAAATATTTATCATATGTTGTTTTACGGACAATTCTTCTTTTGCTGTCCCGATGTTCATCTTTTTGTATATTTGCATAGAATCAGCTGAAACAATTTCTCCATTTAAGCCTAAAGCAAGTTTTTCAGCAATATGCGTTTTCCCTGTTGCGGTCGCTCCACATATAATTATATTCTTGGTTATTTCTTTACTCATAATTTTCTTTTAAATATTTTTTCTAAATCATTTTTTGAAAAGGAAACATAACTTGGTCGACCATGTGGGCATTTACTTGGAAATCCTTCTTTAAAAAAATACTCTACTAAATGATTTAGTTGTTCATTAGAAAAATTATCCCCTGCTTTAACCGCAGCTTTGCAGGCTAAAAGAGCAAACCTTTCAGATAAAAGATTATCTATGGCTTCAATATTTTCTGTATTGAAATTCAAATTAAAAATTTGTTCAAATAAATCCGTTAAATTAAGACAACTATTCAAAGTCGTTGGAACAGAAAGAACTCGAAAAGAAAACTTATCAAAATCCTCTATAATAAAACCATACGTGGATAATATAGAACTTATTGACAAAATGAATTTCTTTTGTTCAACGGTACAATTAATGATTTCTGGTATTATTAAATATTGAGATAAAACTGTGTTGTTTTTTAAATCTGAATAGTATTTATCAAATAGGATTCTTTCATGTAAAGCATGTTGATCAATAAAAAAAATTGATTCTGAATTACTGACAACAATATATGTAGAAAAGATTTGACCTAAGATTAAATAATTCTTATCTAAGTTGGTCATTGTTTCTTGCTTTTCGATATTATTATTTCCTGAATCAATACTTCCATATTTTTCTTTTGATATATTAGGTCTTTCGTTTATTAGTTTGTTAGGAATGAACTCTGTTTGATTAATCCTAGTTACGTCTTCAACAATAACATTGTTATTTGAAATTTGAATTCCTTTTGCAGAAAAAATTTGCCCTAAATCAAATTCTGAGGGACTATGTATATTATGTCCCTGAGAAAATTCACTTGAGTCAATATTTAAAAAAGAATTGATAGTAGCTTTTTGTTTGTCTTCTGAAAACTTATCTAAACAAAATTTAATGGTATTATATAGTTTCCCATATAATTGTTTTGTATTTGACAGTCTTACCTCTTTTTTTGTTGGATGGACATTAACATCAACTTCATCAAAAGGGATTACTAAATTTAAGATTATGATGGGAAAACAATGTTTCATTAGATATTTTGAATATAAGTTACTTATTACTCCACATAAACCTGAATCAGAGATACATCTTCCATTTATTATGTAAGTTTGATAATTACGATTACTTTTGTATATTTCAGGGGAAGAAATGTATCCAGAAATTTTAATCCTACCCTCTACATCATTTAAAGGAAGCAATTTATCGTAAATATTTGTTCCATAAACTGTAATTATTGAATCTTTTATTCCCTGACCATTTGATCTAAAGATATAACCATTTTCAGTTTCCCAAATAAAACTAATATTTGGGTTTGCTAATATATAGTGAGATAGAATCTTTTTTATATTATTTTCTTCAGAAGATTTAGATGATAAAAATTTATACCTAGCAGGGGTATTAAAAAATAGATTTTTTACAATAACAGTTGTCCCAGATTCTTTAGGATAATCTTCTACTACATATTTGTCTTTAACTTTATAAAGAATACAACCATTTAGTTCATTATTATACCTTGTCCTTATTTCAAAATCACTTACTTCAGAAATTGAAGCTAAAGCTTCCCCTCTAAAGCCTAGTGTAGAGATAAAAAATAAATCTTCAGCTTTGTAGAGTTTACTTGTTGCATGTGGTAGAATTGTTTTAGATAACTCTGACTTTGGTATTCCTGAACCATTATCACTTATTTCAATGTACGATAATCCTCCGTCTTTCGTCTTTATAGAAATAATGTTAGCGCCTGCATCGATACAGTTGTCTAAAAGCTCTTTTACTACTGAAGAAGGATTCTCTATTACTTCTCCAGCAGAAATTCTATTAAAAACAACACTATCTAATATGTTAATTTTCATTTTCTATTTTTCCTATTTTTATTTGTCATTTTTTTTAAATTTGACAGTATAGTCAGGGACTCTATGGGTGTACAATTATCAATGTTTATGTCATCTAGTATTTTACATAATTCGCTATATTTTGAATCACTTTCAAAAAACCCAATTTGTGTTGTGGGAATTGAAGCATTAGTGGGGTTTGCTGTAATTCGATCTTTAAGTCCAATGAAATCATGCTGTTCTTCTAATGAATAAAGTATATTTTTTGCCCTATTAATAATATCCTTATGAATGCCTGCTAAGGAAGCTACTTCTACACCAAAACTTTTGTTAGCCCCCCCTCTAGCAATTTTATATAAAAAAACAATTTTTCCATCTACATCTTTTATCAACACATGAAAGTTTTTTATCTCTGGAATTATGTTTTCAAGTTCGGATAGTTCGTGATAATGTGTCGCAAAAAGAGACTTGCATTTTATCTTGAGTGTTACATACTCACATATTGCCCAAGCGATAGCTAATCCATCAATAGTGGATGTTCCTCTGCCTATTTCATCAAATAAAACTAATGATTTTTCTGTAGCATTGTTAATAATATTAGAAACTTCACTCATTTCAACCATAAAAGTTGATTGACCATAGGCTAAATTATCACTTGCCCCAACTCTTGCAAAAACTCTATCAACGATCGGGATTAACGCTTTTTCGCAGGGTACAAATGAACCAATGTGGGCTAATATTACAATTAATGCAATTTGTCTCATATAGGTAGATTTTCCAGCCATATTGGGCCCAGTAATAATTAATGTTTTAATATCATTGTTGAATAATACATCATTTGGAATAAACTCATTATTTCTATGTATATTTTCTATAACAGGATGTCTTCCATTAATTATTTTTAAATCGCTCGTATTATGCATAATAGGTCTCGAATAATTATTTGCATAAGCTAAATTAGACAATGAAGTCAACACATCTAATACAGCAATGGTTTTTGCATTATCTAGTATGGTAGATATATTCTCTTTTAACTCAGACTTAATAATAGAGTATAATTTTTCCTCAAGAAATATAGATTTTTCGTATGAACCTAAAATCTTTTCTTCCATAATTTTTAACTCTTCGGTTATGAATCGTTCTCCTGTTGATAAAGTTTGCTTCCTTATATATCTATCTGGTACTTTAGTTAAGTAAGAATTGCTTACTTCTAAATAGTAGCCAAAAACCCTGTTATATCCGATCTTCAAAGTTTTTAGATCTGTCTCATTTCGTTCTTTGAGTTCATATTCGGTAAGCCATTTTTTTGAATTATGTTGTGCAGCTCTTAATTCGTCTAAATCTTTATTAAATCCATCTTTTATGATCCCCCCTTCTTTTGTAGAAATGGGAGGATTTTCATTAATCGCATTATCTATTAAAATAATCATTTCCTGGATAGGATTTAGTTTCTCATATAAACTTTTAATTAAACCAGATTTATATCTGTGAATAAACTCTTTAGTCAAAGATATCTGTTTTAAAGAGGTTAAAATGTTTAGAATTTCCTTTGGATTTATTGTATTGTATGAAATTTTATTACATAACCTTTCAATATCTCTAATTTTAGAAAGTATATCTATAAGTTCTTTCAAATAATTAGGAGTAGTTAATAGCTCTTCAATAGCATCTAATCTTAAGTTGATTTCTCCAATTGAATTAAAAGGTTGTATCAATAAATGTTTTAGTAATCTAGCACCCATACTTGTTACTGTATTATCGATGACTCCCAATAAACTACCTTTTTTACTTCTATCGTATAAATTTTCTAATAATTCTAAATTTCTAGTAGTAGTAAAATCTAAATACATATATGCATTATTTCTTATTATCTTTGGAGATGAAAAATGTTTTAGGTCAATTTTTTGAGTTGTTGAAATATATTTTGTTAAAGCGCCTAATGCTCCAATTCCACTATTATTATGGGTTAATCCCAACGCAGAAATATTATTAACGCTATAAAACTTCGTAATTGAATCTATCGCATTATCTTGTGAAAAAGAATATTCATAAAAATCCTGAGGGCGAGGTAATGTGTCGTTTTTTATGTAATCTGAAGCCATGAGGAACTCGTACCCTCCCTTATTTGCGATTATTTCTGAGGGCTTTATTGATAAAAGAAGATCATATATTTGGTTTTCTTCAAGAAAAGGTTCTTCTTTGCAAAAAACTTCACCAGTAGATATGTCTGCCCAAGCAAATGAAAAACTATCTTTTAAAAAATGAAAGGCAAGTAAATAGTTGTTTTCTGAAGATGAAAGAGATTCATCACTAGTAATAGTTCCAGGGGTAATAATTCTTACGATGTCACGGTCAATTAATCCCTTTTTTTCCCCAGGTAATGATATTTGTTCACATATTGCAACTTTATGTCCTTGTTTAACTATTTTGTTAATATAACTGTCTACTGAGTGATATGGAACCCCACACATAGGAGCCCTATTTTCTAATCCACAATCCCTACCAGTAAGAGTTATATCTAATATTTTTGAGGCTATTATCGCATCATCAAAAAACATTTCATAAAAATCGCCCAATCTATAAAAAACAAAGCAGTCCTTATTATTTTCTTTAATTTTTAGATAATGTTGCATCATCTCTGACAATTGAAATGTTTTTGCCATTAGATAATTTCTCCCCAAAGAGATGAGCCTTTGTTATATTTAATTTTAATATTAACGAAACTTCCGATAATATTTGAATCTTGTGCTTTAAATTTTACCAGTCTCCCATTATCTGTCCTTCCGCAATATATATCATCGGAAATTATGTTATCGACTAATACTTCATATGTTGAGTTTAAGTACTCTTTACTAATCTCGCAAGATATTTTGTTCTGAAGCTTGATTAACCTAGAGATTCTATCTTTTTTTTCTAAACTAGATATCTGATTTGGCATTTTTGCGGCGGGTGTTCCTTTTCTTGGGGAATAAATAAACATATAAGCGTTATGAAATTGGACTTGTTTAACAATATTCATCGTTTCTAAAAAATCCTCTTCTGTTTCACCGGGAAATCCAACCATAATATCTGTTGTTATAGATACACCAGGTATTAAATTTCTAATATTATTAATTAATTTTATATACTTTTCAACAGAATATTTTCTATTCATTAAATTCAAGACTTTATCTGAGCCTGCTTGTATTGGAAGATGTATATGTTTAGAGATTCTCTTGTTAATAGCAATTGTTTCAATTAATTCTTGAGATAAATCTTTGGGGTGAGATGTCATAAAACGTACCCTATAATTATATTCAAAATTTGATGCTATTTCTATTAATTTTGCAAAAGTCCATTCTGACTTTAAATCATTTCCATAACTATTAACATTTTGCCCTAAAAGTGTTATCTCTTTATAATTGTTCTTTAGTAAGTTATGAACTTCGTTTAGAATATTTTCTGGGTGACGACTAATTTCTGGGCCTCTAACATAAGGAACGATACAATAGGTACAAAAATTATTGCAGCCTTTAGTGATCGATACCCAACTATTTGGCCAGGATGATCTTAAAATTGGCGCATCTTCATCGAAGTTAGAGTTTGATTCATTAAAACACTTTATTTGAGCTTTCTGGTATTTAAGATTATTTAATTTGTTTATTATTACTTGTTCAACCAAATACTGTATAGAGTTTAAATTTGATGTACCAATCATTAAATCTATATGAGGAAATTTATTCAACAAAAGTTCTGCAGCACCTGGTTGTTGCATCATACAGCCAGAAACAACGATTATTAGATCTTTGTTTTTTTCTTTCAAACGAATTGTTTCACCAATTCTACCAATGATCTTATTTTCAGCTGAATCACGAACGCAGCAGGTATGAAAGAAAATAAAATCAGCTTCCTCAACTATATTTGTTCTTTCATAATTCATAGTTGCTAAATAACCCGCAATAGTTTCTGAATCACTAATGTTCATTTGGCAACCAAACGATTCTAAATAATATTTTTTCATGCTAAGATTATACAATAATAGATAGTTCTTATCAACAAATACCCCTCTTTATTTATTAGTTAGGATTCATTAGGAAACTATAAAATATTTATATTTGAAGAATATATATAAAAGGAAAAATCGCAGAAAATATGTTTCGTAAAATATTCAATATTTCTCAATTTCTATTGTCTCTATAGCATTTTGAACAAGAGATTCAATACATAAACCTATTTCTGCTTTTTCAACCTCAAAAATATTTGGATGAATACTTGGTTTATCTGGAAGAAAAACCGTACAACAGTCCTCATAAGGTAAAATACTTAAGTTAAAAGTATTAAATTTATTCGCTAAAACGATTGTGTCAGTTTTATCATAAGCAATAAGAGGCCTTAGAACAGGGAGGGAGGAAAGAACCATATCTGTACTAGTAATTCCCTCTATTGTTTGGCTCGCAACTTGTCCTAAACTCTCTCCTGTAATAATACAGTTTAAATTATTTAATAAAGAAATTTTTTCAGCGATTCTCATCATAAATCTTCTCATTATAGTAATTAAAAACTCTTTGGGGCACCTTTTATAAATTTCCTGTTGAATTTCCGTGAATTTTACAATATGTAATTTAATACCTAGATTATATTTTGATATTATTTTGCATAAATCTCTTACCTTTTTTAAAGCAAGTTCTCCAGTGAATGGATAAGAATGAAAATGAATTGCTTCTACTTTCATCCCTCTCTTTGACATCATAATTGCTGCTACTGGACTATCAATTCCTCCCGATAATAAAACTAGTCCTTTGTTACTTGAACCAACTGGTAATCCACCTCCACCTGGAATTTTTTCAAAATATATGTAAGTATATCCATTTTCACGGATATCTATAATTAATTCATATTCAAAATTTTCTAAATCTACTGAATTTGCGGGATTCTGAAGTAAGATTTTCCCCCCTATTTCCTTGGCTAATTCTATAGAAGTGTGTTTTATACTCTTATCTGCCCTCTTTACACTAACTCTAAAAGTACCTTTAATGGGCATAATACTTGAGCATAAAGAAAATATATTTTCTAAATCTGTTTTAATTTTTATACATCTACTTATGCTGTGAATTCCAAAAACTGTTTTTAACTCATCTACTATATCATTAATATAAGAAGTCTTAAAGGATTCGATATACAATCTATTCCGGGATGTATTAATCAAGTATTCGTAATTTTTTAATTTAAACTTGATATTATTAAGAAGTTGTTTTTCAAATTGGTTACGGTTTTTACCTTTTAAAAAAATTTCACCTTCTCTAATTAAAATGCAGTTATATTCTATTTCCATTATAATTTATACTCCATAAATATTTCTTCTAAAGCAGAAATTAAGGCATAAATCTCTTCTTCGGTATTTTCAATAGATAAGCTTACTCTTATCACTCCTTCAGAGTAGGGCTTTGATAACATTAATGCATTACTGATTCTGTTATTTCTTTTATTTGAAGAACAAGCGCTCCCAGTCCCTACTAAAATACCCTTACTTTCAAGTAAATTTTGTAGTACTTCTCCCCTAATTATCTTATTAGTTAACAACAAGATGTACTTTGAACCATTATTTTCATCGGATATTATCCTAAAAATTTTATTATTTTTTAAATAGTGTAATAATATATTATACAAGAATGATACTTTTGAATAATTAATTTGCCTATTAATTTCTCTATTTTCAATTGCTCTTACAAAAGATATAATGCCCGCTACATTTTCAGTTGAAGACCGTAATCCATACTCTTGGCCCCCTCCTAGTAAAAAGGGGCTAAGTTCTATTCCTTCTTTGATAAATAAGGCCCCAGATCCTTTCATTCCACCAATTTTATGGGCACTTAGAGAATATAGATCAATATCCATATCTGATAGATTTACTGGTATTTTGCCCACTGCCTGAACACCATCTGAGTGTACCAATACTGAAGGTAACTTCTCTTTTGCAAGTCGCACTATTTTCTTTACGTCGTTAATTGCCCCGGTCTCATTATTTACGTGCATTATAGAGATCAAACTAACAGATTCGTCTAATAATTTTTCAAATTCTATCATATTTAATTTACCATATTTGTCTGTTGGACAAATTTCAACAATAAAACCTTTATTTCTTAATTCAAGTGCTGAATAATACACCGCACTATGTTCATTAGATGAGATCAAAATTTTAGAACCAAGGCTCTTTTTTGTATTATTTATAGAAATGAAATCACTTTCTGTCCCCCCAGAAGTAAATATTATTCTACCTTTTCCTGTAAGTGTATTAAGAATGCAATCCCTAGCATCATCAATTTCACTTTTGATTATCACAGATTGTTTATATCGTGCAGAAGGATTAAAAAATCTTGTAGATAAATATCTATTAATTATAGATATTGTCTCATCTGAACATTTAGTAGTTGCAGCATTATCAAAATATATCATTTATTTAGGGTTATTAAAGTGACACCCTTACCTCCATCTAAATAATCACCGTCTTGAAAATATTTAACTAGAACATGATTTTTAAGGTGCATTCTCACACCCTCTCTTAAGCGCCCAGTTCCAATTCCATGAATTATTTTTACGTGATTGACACTGGTATTATATGCACTATTCAAAAATTTCTCTATTTCTGGGATCGCTTCTTGAACAGTTAGACCAACAATCTTTAATTCTGAGGAGAAGGTATTTGTATTGAAAACAGAAGAAATATTTTCTCTTTTTACTTTTTCTGATTTTGGAGGAATATAAATAGGAATCAGTTGGTCTTTTTTAAATATACTCTTTATATTACCTGTAAGAACTTCTATTGCATTTTTATTTTCATTAATCGAATATACTTTACCCGTAACATTCAAAGGAATGATCTTTACATCACAACCAATATATAATTCTTGTTTTTCAAGTTCTGGATATTCGCAATCGAATTTTGAAACAACACTTCTTTCCAAATTTTGAATATTTCTTTTAATTTCTCGCGCTTTAAATAGGTCTGAATCCGTTGGTGAATTAGTTAATAATTTTATATTTTCTATTAACTGATTTGCTTCAACTAAAGCTTCTCTTATTATTTTATTAGCTTCTTCATCGCCTTTTTGTTCCAGTTTTTGTCTTTTTAATTTTACTTTTTCTATTTCTTTTTCTAGTATTTTGTTTTTTTCGTCAATATCTAGAAGTAATCTATTGACAGTATCTTCATTGTTTCTCGCATTTCTCAGCGAATTCTCTAGCGCATTAATCATTTCAATATTGGGGTTACTTTCTTTATTTATATGAAGCTTAGCTTTTTTTACAATGGAAGAATTGAGCCCTATTTTTGAAGCTATTTCTATAGCGTTTGATTGTCCGGGAGTTCCGATAATAATTTTGTATGTTGGTTGATAGTTTTTAGGATTAAAATCCATACTAGCATTTTCGACATTGTCAGTTACAAATGCATATTCTTTGAGTTCGTTGAAATGTGTAGTTAATATTGCTCTAGCACCATTTTTAAGTATATAATCTAAAATAGAAACGGCTAGACCAGCTCCTTCAGTTGGATCAGTACCTGCTCCTAATTCATCAAGTAAAATTAAAGAATTACTGCTCATATTATCTGTTATATATTTAATATTTTTAATATGTCCAGAAAAAGTTGATAAACTTTGTTCTATGCTTTGTTCATCTCCAATATCACAAAAAATGTTATCAAAAGTTGACAATTCTGCTTTTTTTGCTGGAACAAACAATCCGGATAATGCCATTAATTCCATTATCCCAACTAATTTTAGCACCACAGTCTTTCCACCAGTATTTGGACCCGTAATTAATAATACACGAAATGTTTTTCCTATATTTATTGTTGTAGGTACTACGGAATCTTTTTCGATTAATGGGTGTCTACCCAATTCAACTTCTATTAAACCTTTTGAATTCATAGTAGGTTTTACTGAATCTGTAGAGTATGCATAGTATGATTTAGCGAAAATGGCATCTAAAGAAGTTAAAGATTTTGTTGCATAATTTAAATTATCTACTATAGCAGAAACTTTGGTCGTTAAATCCCTTAAAATCTTCTCTATTTCTTGATTTTCCAAAAGAATAACAGACTTTAACTCATTGTTCATTTCTACAATAGTAAAAGGTTCAATAAACAATGTTTGGCCACTTGAACTTTGATCGTGAATTAGGCCATTAATTGAATTTTTATATTCTGCTTTTACTGGGATAACATATCTGTCATTCCGTATTGTAACAATGCTATCTTGTAGAAATTTTGCTAATTCCCTTGAGTTAACGTAAGAATCTAATTTTCTTTTTATTTGTTCAGATATTGTTTTTATTTTTTTTCTTATATTTTTTAAAACTGAAGAAGCATTATCACTAATTTCTGTTTCTGATATTATATTTTCATCTATATACTTGCTAAGTTCAATTGGAAGAATAATTTCTTTAACATAATCTTTTAACAAAAAAATATCGTTTGATTTTACACTATTAATGTCTTGCTTTACATTTATAGCAATTTTAATAAATCTAGATACTTTTAATAATTCATTATTATTTAATGTAGAAAAAACTTTTGCTTTATTAAAAATATCTGTAATATCATCAAATGAGAAACTAATTCCTTTAGAACATTTCTCTGACACAATAAACGCTTGTTCAATCTCATTAAGCGATATATTTATTTGGTTAAAATCGAGATTTGGGGTTAATTTTAATATAGCACTCTTACCAAGTGAAGAAGATGCATATTTTGAGATTCGTTCAAGAATTTTAGTAAATTCTAGTGCTCGAAGAGTTCTATCATCCATTTTAACGAAGATAAGCATTATATTTCTCTTTTAACGAACTATAAATGCTTTCCATTTCACTATTTATTTCAAAATCATTCAAAGTATGTGTATTGCTTTGAAATCTTAATTTTATCGAAACACTCTTTTGATTAGAGTTAACCTGAGCACCGTAGTAAACATCATATATGTATGCGTCTACTAATAGATCATTCGCAGCAACGCTAACAGAGTCAATAATGTCTTGTGCATTAACTTCTTTATCTATAACTATGGAAATATCCCTATCCGATATCTGGTATTTAGAAATATTTTTAAAATTTTTATATCCTTGATAATTATTTGTCAAATAATCAAAATTTAATTCACAAAGAACTATTCTATCGGTAACATCATATATGGATTCAGAAATGGATGCTTTAACTTCTCCGATATATCCTATTTCGATTCCTGTTTTTTTATCTATGACAGAAGCACATCTATAATCATGCATAAAGGGTAATTTTTTTGTTTTATATAGCACATCATATCTTAATAAATACATAATTCTTTCCAATGTAGTTTTTAATTCAAAAAAACTAACTGAATAGGAACTAAAACATAATTTATAACTTTCATGTGGTAATTCAGAAATTATTTTACTTTCTTTAATATATGTTTTTCCTAATTCAAAGAGCTTAACATTCTTGTTACCTCTTGAAAAATTTTTCGCAATAATTTTTATCATACTATATGATAGTATGGGCCGCATAAGGGCATATTCATCACTTAATGGATTAAGTAAATAAATTAGCTTGTCTTCAAAATCTTCAGATATATTTAATTCATCTAATGCCTTTTTGGGAATAAATGAATAATTAATAACTTCACTGAATCCGTCCCCAAGCAAAACTTCTTTGGTTTTTTCAATAAGTTTATAAAAATCTCCTTTTTGGCCCAAAATAACAGATCCCATTCTCTTCGAATCTATTTCATCGTATCTATCATATCCAATTATGCGAATAATTTCTTCAGCAATATCATTGATTCCATAAATATCATCTCTCCATCGCGGGACCACACATTTATAGTAGTCATTTTCAACAGAGACTTGAAACCCTAACGACTCTAGAGGATAAATTATGTCCGTCTTGCCAATAGATATACCTAAAACCTTAGTTATGTCTATTGATCTAAATGATACAATCTTTGGCTGCGGAATGTTGGTTAAAGAGTCATATATAGAATATGCGGTTCCCCACTTTTCGTCCTTAATAATTTGTAGCGCTAGAGAAATGCCAAGTTCTTGAGAATATAAATCAATTCCTTTTTCAAATCTTAAAGAACTTTCAGACTGTAAACCCAAAGATCTTGATGTGTTTCTTACTGAGTCGCGTGCAAAGTTAGCACTTTCCAAAACTATATGTTTAGTAGATATATCAATTGAATGATTCTTTCCCCCCATTACACCCGCAATTGCCATAGGTTCATTTGAATTACAAATAGCTAGTATCGATTTATTAAGCGTATATTTATTTCCGTTTAAAGCTGTAATCACTTCGGTGTCTTTTGACATTCTAACTATTATAGAATTTCCAGAAATTTTTGAATAATCAAAAGCATGTAAAGGTTGACCAACGGAAATCATAACATAGTTTGTTAAATCAACTATGTTGTTGATAGAGTTAATACCTACCGATTTAAGCCTTCTTTTA
>Ga0172381_10004420_pt1 | contig 14573 bp, 2 predicted proteins | sample Leawel6488metaG_FD_119754 | JGI IMG/M metagenome (GOLD analysis project Ga0172381, IMG submission 119754) | Leachate microbial communities from a municipal landfill in Southern Ontario, Canada - Leachate well 64-88 metaG | ecosystem: Engineered > Solid waste > Landfill > Unclassified | place...
GAAGCCGAAACAAATGCCGATGTGGGATTGGATAGATCGGTACAAGGAGAAGTAACACCCGATAACGGGAAGAAAGAACCGTGGGAGATTACTTATGAAAAAGTGCAAGACACTAAAAATCTTAAATTCACAGAGAAAGAACAGCATAGAGTTGATAATGTAAAAGAAAGATTCCCTGACGTAGAAGACATGCCCCCTATAACTATGGTTGATGGTATAGGCATTATTGATGGTCACAATAGGGCTAAAATCGCACAAGAAGAAAATAAACCTATAAATACAATATCAATACCAAAAGAGTTATATGATGAATTAAAGGAAAAAGGTTTTGATGAGATAGAAATATCTTATGCTATGCTAAGGGATAAAGGTTATAGCCAGGAAGCCATGTATCTTGATGACCAATTCCCAGGTGCAGGCGTGGAAAAACAAGGCGAAAAAGCGTTTGATATACTTATTTCCGCACAGGAAAAAGCCATTAAAAAAGCCCTCAAAGAAGGCAAGTCTGTACCCCCTGAAGTCCTGAAAGATTACCCTGACCTTGTAAGTAAAGCTGATGAGTTGAAACCGGGAACACCAACCAACAAGGAATCCTTGACAGTTGAAACACCTGTTGCAGAAACGAATATGCCAGCCTATAGAGACTGGAGATACAATACTGTAGCGGAAAATTCTGCAAACATTATTCCTAATCGACCTGGCCAGAAATTTACTGATGAACAGAAAAAGGAAATAACATCATGGGCTAACTCAATAGGGCTTAATACTATAGAAAAAGGCAATGTGATCCATGTGGTAGGGCCTATTGAATGGAAGGTATACGAGTTAGATAAATATGGTGCTTCTGGAGTAAAGTCAGAAAAAAGAAAAGCTGAGAAAGTAGAAAGAGCAGCTATAGAGGAATCAAAAAAGTTAGAAAAACAAAGAGTATATGACAATTCGCCTTCAAAAGAATGGATAGAGAACATATTCGGGACTGACTTTACTAACACATATAACAAAGCTGCATTATCACGTTATTTAGATGGAACGGAAAAAGACTTCAAAGGGATAGCTAACCATAAATGGAGAGATGGTATCACGAAGTTAGGTCTTAATCCTGACACGTCTAACTTTAAAGACATTAAAAAAGCATATGAGAGTTATAAGTCCCCACCTGTTGCAAAAAATGCAACACGCGCACCCGTCAAGTCTGGCAAGGTAGCCCCTGCTGAGGCCGGCAACAAGGAATCCTTGACGGTTGAACCCAATCGAGAAGTTTCAGAACCCTTGCCAAAGTCTGAAAAAAGTAAGACAATAAAGCCAAAGGCAGAAAAGAAGGCTTCAGAATCCACAGCCGATGAGCTTTTAGCCGAGTTTGACAGGCAGGCAGCGGAGATTGAAGCCAGGGAAAAAGAACAAGCGGAAGCTACAAAGCCGGTCACTGCCAAAGAAAAGGCCACAGAGACCGTTGATCACCTGAAGGCGATCATAGATGGCGCCAAGAAGATCAATGAGATATTGGGGGATGTAGGTGCTCTATCTAATGATAAGATTGACCAGACAAAGTGGGAACAGATCAAACCCGTCATGGCGGCCATGTGGGATCACGCGGTCAAGGCGGGGAAATCATCCAAGGAGTTTGTATCATTAGTTCTTGAGCATTTAGGGACAAAGGCAAGGCCGTATTTCGCAAAGTTCGTAAGAGAAGAGTTGTCACAGGAAGGAAAGGGGGTCAAAGAAGATGTCAGTGGATTATCGGAGGATAACGCAGGAGTTCATCAAGAGATCCCCGAAGCTGAAGAAGGAACTGTTGGGGAGGGAGAAGGAGTTTCTGGACTCAGTGGAGGATCAGTACGCCAACCAGGAGACAGCGATCTGGAAGGGAATGGAGAAGGCCAATCCTCTACCGGAAGAAACATTGGAAAGGATAAAGGAAGCGAACCGAAGAGGGATGGTAGCAAGGGAAATAACTCTGGCAGAACTAAACGAGTTCCTAAACAGCCTGTTGTAAAAAGCAATTACCGCATCACCGACCAAGATAATGTAGGCAAGGGAGGATGGAAGAAGAAAGGCCAAGACAATGTTGAGGCCATACGCACGTTAAAAAAGGTTCTGTCTGAAAACCGTCCGGCTACGGCAGAAGAAAAGGCCAAGCTGGTCAAGTATGTTGGTTGGGGTGCAAGCGAACTTGCAAACAATATCTTCCCTAAAAGAAAGTATGCTCCTGGTGGGTATGTCGATTCTTACAGGGAAGGGTGGGAAGATTTAGGCAAAGAGCTTAAATCTCTTCTGTCTGAAGAAGAATATTCTAGGGCCAAGGGTTCTACCCCAAACGCCCACTACACATCACCCGCAATAATCAAAGGCATGTACCGTGCCCTTGAATCTATGGGTTTTAAGGGTGGCCGCATACTGGAACCTGGAAGCGGTGTAGGCCACTTCATAGGGTTATTGCCTGACAGTCTTTTGGCAAAGACCAAGTTCACGGGTATTGAATTAGACAACACCTCCGCGGCTATTGCCAAGACACTCTATCCTGATGAAAATATCCGTAATATAGATTTTACTCAATTCTCCGTCCCTGATGGGTTCTATGATGTAGTCATAGGCAACCCGCCTTTCGGGGATGTCAAGATTACCTCAGATAGAAAATACGCAAAACACAGGTTCGCCCTTCATGACTACTTCATGGCTAAGAGTATGGACAAGCTCAGGCCTGGAGGTGTCATGGTATTGGTTACAAGCCGATATACCATGGATAAAATGAATGACAAGGCCAGGTCTTATTTATCAGACAGTGCCGACCTTATAGGTGCGGTAAGGCTCCCTCAGACAGCATTCAAGGAAAATGCCGGTACTGAGGTGGTAACTGATGTCATCTTTCTTCGTAAACGCCTGGATGGTGAGAAGTCTGCTGGGGAAGCATGGAAAAATACAACCAAGATAAAGGTTCAAGGAACCGAAACGAGTATTAACGAATACTTCAAGAAGAACCCTGACATGATCCTTGGTAAAAATGCCATGACAGGGAGCATGTACGCAGAGAACACATACACTGTTGAGCCGTATAAATCTATTGATATCGGTGAATCCTTCAACAAAGCTACGGATAAGTTCTCTAAGGATATTTACAAAAACGAAGCCATTGAGTCTGTAGCAGACAGGGACCCGAAAGAATATGATTTTGCACCGAGCTATATAAAAGAGAACGCCTATTATATAGATGAAAAAGGGAACCTCTTAAATAAGCAAGAAGGAATAGGGACTCCGGTAACAAGGAATATCCCATTATTGAAAAGGTTTGTAAGGCTAAGGGATGCTTACAAGAACGTGCTTCATGTCCAGTTGAAAGAAAATGGCACAGACGAAGAGTTGAGTAAGGCACAGACGCAGCTATCTAAGCATTATGAGGCATTCGTTAAGAATCATGGGCCCATAAACAAACATACTGTCGTTAACATGAAGAATGGGACGGAGAGTATCCGCTACCCTAATATCACAGCGATAAATAAGGACCCTAATGCACAAGGGGTAGCATCTTTAGAGATTTACAGTGAGGCAACCGGAAAGGCAACCAAGGCCGATATCTTTACAAAAAGGGTTATCAGGCCGGAAGTAACGCCTAAGATAGAAACTGTGGAAGACGCATATCTTGTGTCCCTGGTAGACAAGGGATATGTAGATCTTGACCATATAAGCAAATTGTATGGTGAGACTGAAGACGTAGTTGTTGAAGGTCTTGGGGATCTTATTTTCAAAAACCCTAAAAATCAGAAATGGGAATCAAGAGACGAGTACCTTTCCGGAAATGTTAGGACAAAGCTATCCGAGGCCCAGGCCGCGGCAGAAGAGGACGAATCTTTCAGCAAAAATGTAAAGGCTCTTGAGGGGGTAATCCCCGAAGACAAGCCCCATACCGACATTGAGATAAGATTGGGTATGCCTATTATCTCACCTGAAATAATAGAGGACTTTGCGGAAAGCCTTGGCATTGAACATATCAAGATCACATATCTACCTTCGGTGGGTACTTGGGCACTTAGATTAAGATCTGGAGGGTTTATCCAGTATGATCATTCAGTTAATTCAACCGCAGAATGGGGAACCCAAAGAATCAATGCTCAAGGTATCTTAGAAAGATTACTGAATAACCAACCTATAAAGGTAACAGACACAATAGATAAAAAACCTGTATTGAACCAGGACGAAACCAATAATGCCATAGCAAAAGCCCAGGCCATGAAAGAAAAATTCGCCGAATGGATATGGGAAGACGCAGGGAGGACTGATGCAATAACAAGGGCATTCAATGACCATTATAATTGTTTTGTAAAAAGGGATTTTTCAGGTCAGCACTTAGACAAAATGACATTCCCAGGCATGAGCAATGCCTTTACTCCGTATGAACATCAAAAAAGGGTCGCATGGAGGATCGTACAGCAGGGAAACACATACATGGCTCATAGCGTGGGAGCAGGGAAAACTATAGCCTCTATCATGAGCGGTATGGAGATGAAGAGGCTTGGTATAAAAAAGAAACCGACGTGGGTAGTCCCTAACCACATGCTAAGACAATTCTCCAATGAGTTCCTTGAATTATATCCTACTGCCAAGATCCTTGTGGCTGATGAGGAAAATTTCTCAAAAGCCAACCGGAACAGGTTTATGGGTAGAATAGCAGCAGAAAATTGGGACGGGATTATCATTACCCATAGCGCCTTTGGGAAAATACCCGTTGACCCTGCTGTCGGTGGCCAGTATATCGAGGAAATGATCCGTGAATTAGAAACCATAATGTCTGAAACGGATGACAGAACCACCCTTAAACAGATTGAAAGGGCAAAAAAGAGGTTAGAGCAACGTCTTAAGAAAATGCTATCCGCAGACAGCAAAGATACCGGTCTTACATTTGAGGAAACAGGCATTGACCAGATATTTGTTGACGAGGCTCAGGAGTTCAGAAAGGTAGATTTTGTAACAAATCAGCCCAACATAAAGGGAGTTGATCCTCAAGGGTCTATGAAGGCAATGGATCTTTACCTGAAAAGCCGCCACCTTGAATCCCTTTATCCTGGACGTTCTTTAGTTCTCATGAGCGGGACACCTGTAACGAACACTCTTGGAGAGGTATTTACTATACAGAGATTTCTCCAAGAGGATCTTTTAAAGGAAGAAGGACTGAACAACTTTGACGCATGGGCATCCATGTTCGGCAATATTGTATCAAATGTTGAATCTACTGTTGGTGGGTACAAGACTGTCTCAAGGTTCGCAAAGTTCAGCAACATGACTGAAATGAGCCAGATGTGGGGGCAGATCGGAGATTACATCAGGACGCAAGATCTTCCATACATTACTCTGCCGAAAGTAAACACAGGGGCCAGACAGATTATAGACGTTCCCCAAACCCCACTTCAAGAAGAATACAAGATTACGTTAAGGGATAGGGTAAGAGATATTGAAAACCGTAAAGGTCCAGCCAAGAAAGGCGATGATATTATCCTTTCGGTTATAACTGACGGAAGACACGCGGCCATTGATGAAAGATATATCAACAATAGGATGCAACCCAACCCTGACAGCAAATTAGAGACATGCATAAGCAAGGTGTATGATATATGGAAAAAAACCGAGGATACCAAATCTGTTCAGATGATATTCTCTGATTTAGGTGTTCCAGGAGGAAGCGGGGAACAGAGAGGCTTTAGTGCATACAAGAGGATAAAGGATGCTCTTGTAGCAAGGGGCATTAGTGAAAATGAAATTGCTTTCATGCAGAATTATAAGAAGTCTGCACAAAAGCAAAAACTTTTTGACAAATTGAATAGCGGGGAGGTACGCATAATAATAGGGTCCTCTCAGGCAATGGGAACAGGGGTAAACGCACAGAAAAAACTTGTAGCACTGCACCATTTAGACCCTGACAATTATCTTCCGGCAATGATTGAACAAAGGGAAGGTAGGATAATACGGCAAGGGAATGAAAACCTGAGCGTAGATATCTATGCTTATGTCACAAAGGGAAGCCATGACGAAATAATGTGGCAGTTTTTAGAGACAAAGCAGCGGTTTATTGATCAATTCCTTAGAGGGGAAGCTGTCGAGAAAGATACCACCGATATTGACGGGGCAGCGGATTCTTACGCTTTTGCAAAGGCTATGTCTTCAGACAACCCTTTATTGCTGGAGCAGGCAGGGCTTGAGAATGAGGTTAACAGGCTGGAGTCTTTGAGAAGGGCGCATGAGCAGACTCAGTTAAGATTACGAAGAACGTTGCAATATAGTAAAGAAGATATCCTGAGCCTCAAGGAAAGAATAGAAAAGCTGAAGGATACTATAGAGAGCAGGTCTATCCCCCCCAAAGGGGAGTTCAATATATCCATAGGTAAATCCAGATACTCCAAAAGGGAGGATGCCGGAAATGCTATCATAAGGATAATTGAGGCTAATGCGAAAAAGGTGGAACCCGGACATGAAACTAGTTTTGGAACCATAGGGGAATATGCAGGGTTATCTATTGGCTGCGATGTCTCTAAACAGTCTCATTCAGAGGTTATATCTACTACAATATGGGTAAACTCAAAGACAGGATTACGAGACCACCAGACCCTGCGCTTAGAAGAAACAAGTCCTATGGGTATTATTACCCGTATAGAGAACCTTGCAAAAGGGTTTGACCAAACGCTAAAGAATACTGAAAGCGCATTGGCAAATGTCACTCATGAAGCAGAGGTAGCAAAGGAAAAAGTAGGGGCCAAGTTTCAGCACCAGGGATCGTTAGACGAAAAAAAGGACAGACTAAAGGAAATACTAAAGGAGTTGGTAGAGAGCGAGAACCAAAGCAAAGCGCCAGCATCTACACCCCTTGAGATCCCGGACCAGACAGGAGATGATAATACCTCTGATATCCGTGCCTCCAACATAGGTTCGCCTCCCGAAACCCACCTGGCCAAACATGTAGTGGAGAACATAGCCAGGCAGATAACCGGCAAGTGGAAGAATGTAGGAGTCATAGAGGTAGTACAATCACAGGATGAGCTACCGGACGTGGTGTGGACTTCAGGCAACTTCAACCGCCATACCTCTATCATCCGCGGTGTGTTCATATCAGGGTGGAAAAGCGACCGCAGGATCATCCTTGTTGCCGACAACATAGAAAACCGCAAGCAGCTTACCCACACCATACTTGAAGAAACATTAGGCCATGACGGTATCAGGCAGACGTTAGGAAAGGACTATGACACGTTCCTGTATGATGTTTATAACGATTATGCGGAAGGCATAGAACCGGTCGCAGCACATTATAAATTAGACACCAAAAAGCGTAAAGACCGCATTGAGGCAACTGACGAATGGTTAGCTAAGCAAATAGCCGGTGACGCTCTTCCTGCCAAGGTTTGGGCGCGTATTGTACGGTTGTTCAGGCAGTTCCTAAGAAAGATAGATCCCCACGTTACTTACACGGTAAACGAGATTAAAGACCTTGCAAGAAACGCTATCAAGAAGGGCGTGAAGGAGAACCAGGGACAGAATATAGGCGTAAATGAGTTTGCGGTGAGTGCCAGGTTCAGCATTGACAAGGCAATGAAGAGCATCAGGGATAACCCTAATTTCCGGAAATGGTTTGGAAAAAGTAAAACCATAGACAAAGATGGAAATCCTATTGTGTTCTATCATGGAACATCTTACGATTTTTCTGAGTTCGACCCTAAGGCAAGCACGATTTACAAAGATGCTAAAAATGCAATGTTCTTTACCTCAAAGGCAAGCGTTGCCGATTCTTATTTGCCTTCTGCCTTTTATACCCCTGACCAAAAAACTGTTAAAAAAGCGTATAGCTCAGGAAGCAACATTATGCCTGTTTATATCAAGATGGAAAATCCAATGGTGGTGGACTATTTTGGTGGAGGGTATAAAGAAGGACAGTATCTTGAATATATCAAGGAAGCGAAAAAAGATAAAAAAGATGGGGTTATTTTTACAAACGTTAGGGATGTTGGTGTTATGTCTACAGGAAGGCCAGAATCATCTCATATTGTGGTTGCTTTCTCTCCCACCCAAATAAAGAGCATCTACAACACAGGCGAGTTCAACCCTGCCGACCCTGATATACGCCGCCAGATGGTGTACCACGGCACGCCGCATGTATGGCCGCCGGAACCAGGCTTTCCTCATGGTAGGCCAAGGCTGGATAAGATAGGCAGTGGTGAGGGGATGCAGGCTTATGGGCATGGATGGTATTCTTCTGAAACGGAGGAAGTGGGGAAAGAATACCAAGAAGGGCTATCAAGTTCTTTTGTTCTAGGACTGCAACATTTGAACTCAACAGGAGAATGGTTTATCTATGATTCACCATCTCAGACTACATTGGCGGGGCCATTCAAGACAAGAGAGGAGGCTTCGAAATACAGGACTGCTATGAAAGCTGGTTCCCTCTACCGTCTCGACATCCCCGATGCCGAAATACCTAAGCTGTTGGATTGGGATAAGCCTCTTAGTGAGCAGAGTGAGTATGTAAAGAAGGCGTTAAAGCCAGTACGAACCGACAAGTTCGATCTCAACCCTGAAGATGGTACAGACATCGAGAATGGGGCTACCTCTTACTATAGGATAGCTGGTGAGCTTGGTTCCGACAAGGCCGCCTCCGAGTACCTTGTATCAATAGGTATCCCCGGCAACAAATACCTCGATGGTATGAGCCGATCCGATGGCAAAGGATCATATAACTATGTCATTTGGGACCAGGACGTATTAGACCAGATTGCCATGTTAGAGCGCAATGGCGATAAGCTGGACGCTATACGTGAGGCTGACAAGGCCGAAGCGCAGGCCGAGGCATTACAGGTACGGTTCAATGCTTCCAACCAATCCAAAGTCATCGACGATATCCTACCTCCGGAAGTTGCCGACCGATACCGTAAGGCCAAGGTAGACCCGCCCTCTAAATTCCAGAAGGCCAAGGAAGCTCTTGGCAGGGCATGGACTGAGCGAGAGCACTTCCCCTTACTCGAGTCTATGCAGGATAAAGCAGAGGCCGCAAGAGTAAAGAACATTCTGAGAGAGCATCAAGAGATCCCTGAGACCGCCAAGAAAGAGGCAGAAAAGGCGATGATGGGTTTCCTTAAGGGGCTGTCAAAGGATGGGTATGAAACCTTCAGGCTCAATATATTTCTTGGCGACATGGTGAAGGACATAAACAGCGGTCTTCTTGAAGACGGTAATCTGCCCTTTGGGTTCAAAACCACTCAAGAGGTAATGACCAGCTACGACAAGGCTCAAGACAAATTGAGTCAGGATAAATCAGCCCTCAAGTCCTACCAGGCACGGCAGAAATATATTAATGACCTTAAATCCGAGCTTGTCAAATATAAGATTCTAAACAAAGAGGTACTCAAGCATGAGGACTATTACCACCATCAGGTATTGCTGTTCTGGAACGCTCTTTCTGAGAAAGGTGAGGGCCGTAAACTAGGAGTAGGGTCACAGGATGTAAGAGGCCATTGGAGACCGTGGATGGCCGCGAGAAAAGGGTCCATGCTTGACTACAACACAGAGTATGTAGAGGCCGAGTTCTTCGCATTATCGCAGCAGATAGCACAGCTTGAGACTGCCAAGACCCTTGAAAAGATACAAAAGGAATCAGACGTATTTAACAGCCTTCAGGCCTCGGCCAAAAGTCAGAACACCCGGAATGCTATAAAGATATTTGATGCCGCCGGGCTCACCAAGATGAGCAAAAAGGGGACTTTAATCACCCCATTGACAGCCTTTAAACAAAAGATAGCCGTAGCGAACAAGAACCTTGCAGGCATGGCTAAAAGGGGAGAGCTGGAATATGACACCAACTTTTCAAATATTGTGGAACAACTGGCAATGGCTCACGAAGATCCCGACATGGAGGTTAACGATCCCCGGTGGTTCAATTTCCTGTCCTACCTGATTGCCAAAAAGAAACCTGGTGCAGGATGGGCCGCGACCATACTTAAAGCGATAAAAGACAGGGACGCACTTATCAAGGAGACCCTGGGTGATAGCTTTCTTACTTACAAGAAACTGATGCCGGAAGGATATGTGGAGTGGCAGCCGGACCCGAAAAAGGGTTGGTTTTGGGCCAATACCGTAACGGATAGTATCCTCCAAAAGGTTATGAGCGGTGAGAAGATGCTTGAGGATAAGGATGTAAGACCCATGCTTGCCAAAGGTAGAAATTATGTATGGGTAATCCCTGAAGGGCTTGCGAGTACGCTGGATAATTTTAATGATAACGATTATGGGAAAGCATGGCCTACCAGATGGAGCGCCAAGCTACTGTCAGCATGGAAACAGTTCATCCTTCTTAATCCCTATTCAGTCATCCGGTATAACATCAACAATATGTCCGGAGACTTCGATGCGGCATTCGCTTATAACGCCAGGGTTACAAAGCCCAAGAGCCTGTTTAGGGCAAGCAGGGACTTGTGGCGCTGGATGCACGATAAGGAGGTTTCGCCGGAGTTGCAGGCTGAACTGGATGAAGCAAGAAAAAGAGGTGTTATCGGATCTGGATGGTCTGTCCAAGAGGTCAAGGATGTATTCAGAATTATGTCTACAGACCGGATAGTAAAAGACCTTATCCTTGGAGAGGATTCTAAGTGGTACACCCCCCAGGCCTTGGGCCGGGGGTATTGGAACACGGTAAAGACCGTAACCGCTTGGAGAGAGAACATTATAAGGCTATCGGCATACAGGTTCTTTAAGGAAGAGATTGCCCAAGGGAAGATCCATTACGGGGCCACAAAGCGTAAAGGAGAGATAGATGCAATAACAGGCACTAACGAGAAGGCAGCAAAGCTGGCTCGTGAGCTGCTTGGAGACTACGGTAATATATCCCATGCGGGAGAGTATATCAGAAAGCGGATGATTCCTTTTTACTCATGGATGGAGATAAATGCCCCCCGTTACGTCTACATGGCCAAGAATCTCAAATACCAGGGCGAGACAGGGGTTCCCGGAAGGCTCGCAGTAGTCACAGGAAAGAAAGTGGCAGGCAAAGCCGCATTATGGTCTTTACGTGCAGCCGGGTTATATCTGATGGTGAATATATGGAATCGCCTGTTCTTCCCCGATGAAGAAGACGAGTTAGGAGAAGCCAACAGAAGACAGCTCCATTTGATCCTTGGCCGTAATTCTGACGGTACCATATCCTCGATCCGGTTCCAAGGTGCCTTGAGTGATGCCCTTTCATGGTTTGGTATGGAGGATCTGCCCTCAGACATGAAAGATTTAGTCAAAGGCAAGGGGTCTATCCAAGAGAAACTGATAGATATCCCTAAAGCGTTTGCAACCAGGGTCATTAATGGGAGCAGACCGGAATACAAGATATTGTATGAGATCCTTACAGGGAGAAGCCTATACCCTGACCCGTTCAGGGCCAGGCCTGTCAGAGATAGAACTGAGTATGCCTTGCGAAATGTGAAGCTCGGCCAAATCTACAACCTTGCAGCGGGCAAACCAAGGAGAGGCGGAACCGTAGCAAGCCAGCTTGCGAGAGACCTTAAATCCCTGGTCATATACCAGTCAGATCCGGGTGAACAGGCCTATTACGATACTCGCTCCATGGTCTTTGACTATTTAGGCAAAAGGGGAGAAAGCAGGGAATCACCGAATCCTACCAGTCGGAGCAATGCGCTGTATTACTACAGACAGGCTATCAAGTACGGGGATATCAGGGCAGCGGAAAAGTACCTTAAAATTTACAAGGAAGACTTCAATGGAAAGCTCGGAAACCTTGCAGCGAGTGTCAAAAGGGCTCATCCGTTATCAAGCCTGCCAAAGATGCTCAGGTATGGATTCCGGAAGTCGTTGTCTCCGGAGGATCAGGAAAGGGTGGCAATGGCAATCAAGTGGTACAACGAGACGTATTTACAGCGTAAGAACATGAAGAAATAACCGGAAAGGGGATTTATTGTCATGAATGCATCAAATTGGAATGAAAGATTTGTTGTGGAAGAGCGGATCTTTGCAAGCGGGTCTGGGGCTATGAACGCCGTGATAGATGCGGCTGCCGTAGCTGACAACGGGGATGGCACAGTTGAACTTACATGTACCGCACCGCATGGGTTCGCTTCAGGTTCCCACGTATACCTTACAGGTCTCACGAATTACAGCGGAGAGCATGTAATTACTGCTGTATCAGGAGCCAAGTTCAGCATCCTTGCGGATTATGTGGCAGAGACACCGGCCGGCACGGAAACCGTAACCATCAGACTTCACCCTGAAGCAAGATTTAAGCTCGATGAAGTACGGCTTACTGTGAACACTGCGCCTACTACCTCGGAGAACTTCACGGTCACTTTAGATTCAGGGTTAGGTGCTGCCTTTGATTTGTGCCCTTGCTCACTGGATCTCTCAGGCTCAAGCGTTACAGATTATCTATGGCAGCCTGACAGGGTGGAAAGTTATGAATCTGACGATGCCCTTGTGTTCGGTTGGGCAAATACAGATGGAAGGACATGGGGCCTTGAGGTTAAGTACAGGAGACGAAAATAATGACAGAACGAATAAACGGTAAAGAGGTATGGCGTGATCCTCTTGTCCTCAATCCTGACATTGACGGGGGGACCATAGACAATACTACTATAGGGGGATCTATACCTTCCCCTGGTTCTTTTTCAACCCTTAAGTCAGAAGCGTTGCCCTGCTACGATATATATGTTGATGGTGGACGCACAGGGACTTATACGGCTGACGGTTCAATACTTTTACCGTATAAGACGGTTTTGGCCGCCCTAACGGCTATCAATGCCGATACAGGTAAAAACTGGATAGTCCATGTGGCTCCGGGAACATACTCTGATGATCTCACGATTACAAATCCGAGACACCTTAGAATCGAAGGCCAGGGGGGAGTTGATATCTCCGGCGCGATCTTAATTAATTCCGGGGTAGGGACCTACGACAGGATAGAGTTCGTTGGGACGTGGGGTGGAAGGGCTGAGAAGGGTCCTGCAATGACCATAAGCGGTGCGATAACTGCTGAAAGGGCTAACGATTCTCTCATATATGTAGGGTTCCATGGATGTCTCGTTAGCGGTGCGTTCACGGCCACTACATCCGGGACGTGGGTACTGCAATATAGCAATTGCCGGGTAAATGGCGCCATTACTGGAACATTCTCAGGGACTGATCCGGATGAGTCAATTCTGGTAGAGTCCTATGGCTTCAATGAATTCGTCGGGGCAATTTCCGGTACGGTCAGCCTGTACAACTGCAATGGATCAGATTTCTATTGTGCCGTAGACACAACGCCATGGTACGAGAACAGGTTTTCTCATTGTTCTTTCGGATCTACGGTATCGATCATCCCCCAGGTAGGAGCAAGTTCTGCCTTGATCTATGTTGACGCAGTAAGCCATAAGTCCTTGCAGGCCCGAACTCCTACTCTTACGGGTGCGACCTATTCATACACTGAGAATTCAGTCGCGTATACTGAGTTTACGGCGGCGGATGAGATCATTGTTGGAACTGGTGCCGGAACGCATGGCCTGGTGACTCTTGCAGCCAGCCAGTTCTTGGCAAAAAAAGCGACAGGTTCAGTTACAAATGCAACAGCAACCGAAGCTAGGGCCATCCTTAGTGTTGAGGAGAATGCCGTATCTCTTTCGACGGTGAAGAGTGACACGGATATAGCAGATGCTATCAGCAAAAAGCACTCCAATGCATTGGATCACACGCAAGGCACAGACTCTTTGATTGTAGTATATGATAGTACAGATGTTACAATAACTTTAACTCTTGCGGATATGAATAAAGTTCTGATTATAGATAATGCATCACCTGTCAACATAATTCTGCCTTCCGTGGCGGCAGAAGATATTGGGGATTGGATAAGTGTTCATAAATTAGGTGTGGGTAATCTAACAATAACCTCAGTTGATAGTGATGGGATTGAAAATTCTTCAACTCCAGGTACGGTTAGCAATACAACTGCTGCTCAGACATGGGCGAACATAACATTGTTTCTTGCGACTGCAACGTTATGGAAATTCAAAAACTCGCCCCTTGGAAGTTGGGCTACAGCATAAGGAGGATACTATGCGAAAATGCATTCTTTTAATAGTTTTTATTTTTTGTTTAATCCCAACAACACAGGGGTTTTCTTTCGATTGGTTTACAGGGGTACCTCCTGGATCAGATACAGAAATTCCCTTTAATGATAGCGGTCAATGGGGAGCTGATACAACACTTCTTTATGAGAAGTCAACAGATACACTAAAAACAGTTAATGCTTTTCTTACAGATTCAGGGGCATTATCTTTTTACGATGATGGAAATGATACCTCCGTAGTTATCGGCCCTGTCACGGATGGTACTACCACCCTACCAATCACAGGAAGCATTGACGTGTCAGGTACAGTATCAGGCGCTACCTATGGCTCAGATGGAAGTATAAGTGATGCCGAATTACTTGGAATTGATGATGGAGCCACAACGGAAATCCCGGTTGGTGGAGGTTCCGGAAGCCCTATGGTATGGACCACGGCAACAGGAACGGGTGCGCCTGTAAGGGCGAATAACCCTGTATTAATTGCACCTTCCCTTGGTGACGCTAC
>Ga0172381_10004421_pt1 | contig 14572 bp, 9 predicted proteins | sample Leawel6488metaG_FD_119754 | JGI IMG/M metagenome (GOLD analysis project Ga0172381, IMG submission 119754) | Leachate microbial communities from a municipal landfill in Southern Ontario, Canada - Leachate well 64-88 metaG | ecosystem: Engineered > Solid waste > Landfill > Unclassified | place...
AAGACCACCCATGCCTGCCAATCCGCGCAGGGGAACAAGGACGGCCTTTGGACCACGGTCATTTCCACGGCGGTTTTTGTCAGCATGGACTAAAGGGGACTTGCCCCGTTAGAAATTTTACCTTTAAAGATGGGGCTAACTTATATGATCAAGCTTTCCTCTTTTGAGGGGGGGTTGCCCCCGTTAGAAATGCTATATTCTAAGCAAGCAGTAAATCCGTTATTTATTCTACAAACAACAGATTAATAAATGTCTTGCGATCAAGCATTTCTAACGGGGTTGATTAATTTTATAAGTTGCGATAAGATAAAGCCGACAAGATTTGTCGGTTTTATTTTTTAGAAACAATGAAAATATCAACAAAAACAAAATACGGTCTGAGGGCGATCATTTATTTGGCCGGAAGCTCGAAAAAAGGCTGCGTTTGCTCGATCAAAGAGATCGCCAAGAGCGAAAATATATCTCCCGACTATTTGGAGAAAATAATTTCCAAATTGGAAAAGGCGGGGATATTGAAAGCCCAAAAAGGCGCCAAGGGCGGTTATTCTTTGGCCAAGCCGGCTAAAAAAATAAAATTAGGGGAGGTGGTAGGCGTTTTGGAGGGAGAGAGCTATTTTGTCCAATGTCTTGGCGGGGTCAAAAGCACTTGTTCCAAATGCGGCGGATGCCTGGCCCAGAATTTTTGGCAGAAATTCCAGGAAAAACTTGATAAATTTTTAAACTCGGTCTCTTTAGAGGACTTAATAAAAAATAAATTTTAAATTATGGCTGAAATTAAAAAATCCGTTTTATCTAAGGCTGCGGCGAGGCGAAGGAAAAACAATATGGAGGCAAAAAAAGAAAAAACGCCTAGGATCTATATGGATTACGGAGCGGCCACGCCGGTCGATCAGCGCATATTGAAAAAAATTTCCCGTTTTCCGGCGGAAGTTTTCGGCAACACCATGTCTCTGCACAGCTTCGGCCAGAGGTCTAAAGGAATTTTGGAGGAAAGCCGCGAGATAGTGGCCGGCCTGATGGGGGCGAAACCCCAAGAGATAATTTTTACCGGATCGGCGACCGAAAGCAATAATTTAACATTAAAAGGAGCGGCTTTTGCCAATAGGGAAAGGGGCAACCATATCATTATTTCCCCCATAGAACATTCTTGCGTCGGCGAAAGCGCCAAGTGGCTTGAATCTCAGGGGTTTGAAGTGACAAAATTGAAAGTTGACCGATACGGTCTGGTCGACCCGAAAGAGGTCGAAAACCTGATCAAAAAGGAAACGATCCTTGTTTCCGTGATGCACGCCAATAACGAGATCGGCACGATCGAGCCGATCGAAGAGATCGGCGCGATCTGTCATGAAAAAGGCGTTTATTTTCATACCGACGCCGCTCAGAGCCTGGGAAAGATCCCGATAGACGTCAATAAAATGAACATAGATCTGCTTACAGGCAGTTCTCAAAAGATGTACGGTCCGAAGGGCGCCGCCTGCTTGTTTATCAGGGAGGGGGTAAGAATATCGCCGATCATACATGGCGGAGGACAGGAGTTCGGCTTGCGGTCCGGCACGGTCAATATAGCGGCCATTTACGGGTTTGCCCAAGCTTGCGCTTTGTGTAAAAAAGAAATGTCCAAGGAAAGCGTCCGTATAGTTAAGCTTAGGGATAAGCTCATCAAGGGAGTGATGGATAAGATAGAGGGAGTTCATTTGAACGGACATCCCGAAAAAAGGCTTCCGAACAACGCTAATTTTTGGTTCGAGTTCGTGGAAGGAGAGTCCCTTATCATCCAGCTCGATCTGGCCGGGATCGCCGGATCGACCGGTTCGGCCTGTTCTTCGGCCAAACTCCAGCCCAGCCATGTATTATTGGCCACGGGATTGAGGCCTCAGGAAGCCCATGGATCGTTAAGGCTGACATTGGGCCGATGGACAACGGAAAAGGAGATCAACTATGTTTTGAAGGTTTTGCCGGGGATAATAAAACAGTTGAGGGAAATATCTCCGTTCAAGAAGCAAGAAGACTATTAGTAAAAAAAATATCGCCGGAAATAATTTCGGCCTAAACAAATTTATGGCAGAAGGTCTTTATACGAAAAAAGTGATGGCTCACTTTAAAAAGCCCCATAATTACGGAAAAATAAAGGACGCCGACGGCATCGGCACCGTGGGAAATTTAGTATGTGGAGACGTGATGAAGCTTTATATCAAAGTCGTAAAAAATAAAAAAGGGCAGGAGATCATCAAGGAAATCAAGTTCGAAACTTTCGGATGCGTTGCGGCCATTGCCACTTCGAGCGCAATCACCGATCTTGCCAAAGGAAAAACCCTTGAAGAAGCGATGAAGATAAGCAAGTCCGAGGTGGCCGAATCTCTTGGCAGCCTGCCGCCGATAAAGATGCATTGTTCGGTTTTGGCCTCGGACGCTTTGATAGAAGCGATCTACGATTATTTTTCCAGGAACAAGAAGGGGATGCCGGCGGATCTTTTGGCAAAGCACCAGAAGATCTTCAAAGAAAAAGAGGAAACAGAGAAAAGATACAAGGATTGGACGGAAATGGAGAAAAAAATTCTTGAATAGTTATGGCTTCCCAAAAAACCAAGATCGTTTGCGCTATGTCGGGAGGGATAGACAGCTCCGTTTCGGCGGCTTCGTTGAAGAAGGCCGGCTTTGACGTTATCGGGATATTTATGAAATTTTGGTCGGACAGTGACGGCGCCTGCCGCGCCGATCTGAACAAAAACAGGTGCTGCTCGGCCGAGTCGGAGAACCGTGCGAGGAAAATAGCCGGAATTTTGGGAATTCCTTTTTACGTTTTTGATCTTAGGGAAGAATTCAAGCAAAAAGTTGTCGATGATTTTTTGGCCGTTTGCAAAACAGGGGCCACTCCCAATCCTTGCGTGGGCTGCAACAAAAAAATAAAGTTCGGCCTGCTGATAGAAAAAGCGCTGGCCTTGGGGGCCGATCTTGTGGCCACCGGCCATTACGCGGAGAAAAGATCGGTCGAAGATAAAGACTCAAAAAATATCGGCCATCGTCTGTTCACTTCAAAAGATGAGGCAAAAGACCAAACTTATTTTTTATACAGGCTTAGCCAAAGCCAGCTTGAACATATTGTTTTTCCGGTTGGCGGATTTACAAAAAAGCAAGTTCGCAAGATGGCGGATAAGTTCAAACTTCCTTTTTCGGCGGAGGTCTCGGAGTCGCAGGAAGCGTGCTTCATATCGGGTTCGACCAGGGATTTTTTAAAAAAATATCTACAAGAGAGATCAGGAAAAATAATCGAGAGGATCGATGGAGGAGAAGAGAAGATCATCGGCGATCACAGCGGGTTGTGGTTCTATACTATAGGTCAAAGAAAGGGGATGGGGATGTCCGGCGGGCCTTATTACGTGCTTGAAAAGGATATGAAAAATAATAGATTAATAGTGACCAAGAATGAAAAAGACTTGGAAAAAAAAGAAGCTGTTTTCGGCGGTTTGAACTGGATATCCGGGAAAGAGCCGGATCTTCCTTTAAAGGCCAAGGCCAGAATACGCTATCGTCATCCTTTGGTTTCCGCTGTCGTTGGCAGAACGGAAAAAGAGGGGGAATTCAAGGCTGTTTTTGGCGAGCCGCAGAAAGCGGTCACGCCAGGCCAGTCAATAGTCTTTTATTCCGAAAGAGCCGGGAAGAAGGGAGAGAGGGAAGTGCTGGGAGGAGGAACCATTATTTGTTAAATCCCAATGACCAAATCCCAATTTCCAATCAAGCTTCAATGATCAAAATCCCAAACAATCGTAATTGGTTATTAGGGATTAGGATTTGGTTGGTCATTGGTCATTGGGATTTTAGGTCCCGCCAGTCTTGCCTACAATCCTTGTCGTGTTATTATAACTATAAATTTTATAAAATTTAATTTAAAAGATCATGGCTGTCAAAAAATCAATTGAAAAAACAGAGGGAGGGGCCGGCGAGATGACCGCAGAAACTACTCTGGCCGAGGCTTTGAAGAAGAATGGGGCGGAAAAGATAATGGCCGGCTACGGTTTGCCGTGTCTGACCTGTCCGTTCGCCAAGATGGAAATGGAACAGCTGAAGCTGGGCGATATTTGCGGACAATACGGGATAGATATGGAGAACCTGTTAAAAGATCTGAATAAAAAATAAATCAGCCGGGCATGAAGGAAAAGGATCGGATATTTTTAATTTTCGGCCTTTTGATCGCGGCCAATTTTGCGGCCTGGCAGGCCGTTTTTTATTATCATTTTTCTTTCGAAAAGATGGAGGTGGTCTTTTTTGACGTCGGCCAAGGAGACGCGATCTTCATCAGAACTCCCCAAGGCCATCAAATCTTGATCGATGGCGGTCCGGATTCCGCGGTTTTGGAAAAATTGGCGCAAAATATGCCCTTTTGGGACAGGGACATAGACGCGATCATCTCTACCCACTTGGACAAAGATCATTTGTTCGGCCTTTTGGAAGTTTTGAAGAATTATAAGGTGGAAAATATCGTTTGGCCAGGCATTGCCAAAGAAACTGCCGGGGCAAGCGAATGGCAAAAACTTAAAAAAGAAGAAATATCCGGGCAAGGGGCAAAAGAGGAGATATTGGGGGCAGGAGGGACGATCGTTGCCGGAAAGGTGCGGCTATCTGTGCTTTATCCGGCTGAGGGCTCGGCATCGGGCGCGGCGGACAATGATGATTCTTTGGTGGCCAGGCTTGATTACGGCGAAAACTCTTTCCTTTTTTGCGCAGACATCAGCGCGAAAGGAGAAAAGGAATTGGTCGGTTCTTCTCAGGATATATCAGCGCAAGTCTTGAAAGTGTCGCATCACGGGTCGAAAAGCTCTACATCAGAGATCTTTTTGGAAAAGGTCTCGCCTGAAACGGCGGTGATACAGGTCGGCCGGAACAGCTTTGGCCACCCGGCCGAAGAAACTTTGACCAGGCTGGAAAAATTTGGTATTAATACTTTAAGAACCGACATTGACGGCGATGTTAAATTTGTTGCCGACGGTCGCAATTTACGCATAGAAAAATAAATAAAATCCGTTAAAAATTTAAAATTGAAAAATCAAAATTGAAAATTATTGTATCGCTTCGCGATGATATAAATCATCCCGCCAGCGGCGGGATACATCAATTTTACATTTTGATATTTACATTTTGAATTATTTTAAGTTTATGGTTGAATTTCCGATTTTTAAAACCAAAGTAGAGAACTCTCCCCGTTTTGACTTGTCCGATCCCAAGCAAAGAGGGGAGTATTTCAAATTAAAAGCCGGTCTTGAGATAGATAAAATGAAAAAATATCTCGACGGAGGAAGCACCTTTATCGCCTATCTTCTGGGCAAAAAGAACTCCGGAAAAGGAACATATTCCAAAATGTTCGGAGAGATCTTCGGCAAGGATAAGATATTCCATTTATCCATAGGGGATATGATCAGAGGCGTGGATAAGGAGCTTAAATCAAGCGAGCAAAGGGAAGATCTGGTGAAATTCATCAGGGATAACTACCGCGGCTGGATGTCCCCGGATGAGATCATCGACACCCTTGAGGGCCGCAGCACGGCGAAGCTTCTTCCTACCGAATTGATCCTGGCCATAGTTAAGAGGGAGATAGCGAAGAATAAAGGAAAGGTCATCTTTATAGACGGATTTCCGAGAGGATTGGACCAAGTGGCCTTTTCTCTTTTCTTCCGCGATTTGGTTGATTATCGCCAAGACCCGGATGTATTTGTTTTGATCAGTGTGCCGGATATGGCTATCGAAGAGCGCATCAAATGGCGCTTGATCTGCCCGAAATGCAATACTTCCCGCAATTTAAAGCTTTTTCCGACCAAATCCATCGGCTATGACGAGGCCAAAAAAGAGTTTTATCTGTCCTGCGACAATCCTGAATGCGGCGGCGTCAAAATGGTCACCAAAGAAGGAGATGAATTAGGATTGGATCCTATAAGGGAAAGGATAAGGATAGACCAGGAACTTTTGGAAAAAGCCTACCAGCTTTACGGCGTACCCAAAGTCCTTTTAAGGAACGCGGTCCCGATAGATAAAGCCGAAGAGTATGTCAACGATTACGAGGTTACTCCCCAATACGAATACAGCTGGAACGCTAAGGATAAAAAAGTGGAGATGACCGAAAAGCCCTGGACTATTTTAGATGACCAGGGAACAGCCTCTTTTAGCCTTTTAGCGCCTCCTGTAGTGGTTTCCATGCTAAAACAGCTGGTTACTGCTTTGGGGCTGTAAAACGTCTCAAATAAGCCAAAAACGCCCTAAAAAGGGCGTTTTTGTTTAGTATGTGCTGATGGAAAGTTCCTGCACGTTTTTTTGACATTTTTTTACCAAGATGTTATATACAACCACGCCAAACTAATACTGCCAACGGGAAGATTCCGGACCGCAGTATCGCGGTTCGTACAGCTCGTTTGCAGAAAAATATGGAGGAAGAAATTATACGAGGCATTATTGCGGAAAGAGACAAAAGGAAAAGGGACAGAAAAAGAGCTTTGGAGGAGAGAAGGGGAAAGATCAGAGATCTGGCAGGTATCTTTAGAGAGTTGGAACCGCCGAAGGAGACTAGATCCGGCGAATACCTGTGTCCGAAATGTCTCGGGAAATTACTGGTAGACGAAGTGGACGATAATTTTTGGCATGGGCTTTTGTATGTAGTCGACGGCTATGACTATTACGAATGCGTAAATGAAAATTGCGACTATGAATATGCTAAAGAGTTTGTCCGTAGCAGTCCCGATATGTAAAACAAATAAAAAACGCTTATTAAAAGCGTTTTTTAGTTATTTGAACTCCCCCGAGAAAAGCGTCGCGTTCGTTCATTCGCCGTTTGAAAATTACAACTCTTATCCGGGATTGCTACTCCTTTTATAAATATAAATTTTAATGTTGAAATAACAAAAAACCGCCTTTCGAGGACGATCTTTTGTGGTCTTGCAATTCAGAGAAAGACTCCGGAAAATATCCAGGTGGGTGCCCTCGTCCGATCGCCTAAGCGGCCGGATATATGGGCTCCCGTAAAAAGAACTTTGTGCCGGAATCTTCTTTAAAAAGCAAGACCTCGCTAGGAACTTTTTTGGCTCCCAAGGAGGCATTGCTTTTTCTGTTTTAAACGAAGCGAGACTAATATCATTATCTTCTTATCGGAAACCGAGGTCAACACTTCTGCTAGTTTTTAATGTAAAATTTAAATATCAAAAATAAAAATGACAATTAAAAATGTTAAAATTATTTTCTAGAAAAATAATAGTCCGATGAATGCATTTTTTAAATTTTACATTGTCATTTTGCATTTTGATCTTTGCATTTTTAATTAGGGGAAAGGTCTGAAAATACAAAAATTGATCATGGAATTTGTATTAAAAAGAGCGCCTTTTTTGGCGCTCTTTTTTCATTGTGCCGCTTACGGTTTCTATCCCAGAAATGTCTTTCCTTCCTTCTCCATTCTCCTTAAAAATATTTCTATATCCTGGGCTCTATAGACCCGATAATTATTTATGGGATTTCTTATGGCGGTTAATTTTCCCGCCTTGTCCCAGTTTCTTATGGTAAGGGCGGTCACCCCGAAAAGCTTGGCCACTTCTTTAACCGTCAGGAACCTTTTATCCTTCGAGACGCTTACGTTGAGTATTTTTACAGGGATTTCTTTACTTGGCATAGTATTATTGTTTATTAATGTTTATTATACTTTAACCTTCATAAACCTTGATAAAGTAATCATAGTCTAACAAAAAAGGACTGTCAAATTCTTTTTTGAAAAATAAGGGGAAAGCTGGTTTGAGGCAGGAGATCAAAGCAACAAAAATAGACTGGGGTTTGCGAAAAATTAACTCAGGAAAGATATCCGGTCCTTATGGGACGTAAAATTTGCTTTGCAAATTAACGTCCCTCCAGCATCATAAAAATACTTTTTGGTATTTTCATGATGCTGGGTTTTCCACAGTTTGACAATGCCATAGAAGTGCTAAAATGGAGATAATCTCGGGTATCGAGAATCCCTATTTTCCTCGATATTTCGGCATCATTCGAAATTTTATCCCATGGCCATAAATTACATCACAAATTTGAAAAAGATATCCCTCAGAGAGGCTGTGATGTACTTTGGCTATAGCTCCGATCATATCGCTTATTTGATCAGAAAAGGGAAGATCGCGGGCGAGAAAATCTATAAAAAAGAGTACTGGAAAGTATCCCGAAAAGGACTTTTGGAATATATCAAAGGCAGGCAAAAAGCCTCTTCTTCCAGAAATTTTTTCGAATTTTTAGCGTCCAACAAATATTTTTTCAAAAAATATTTGTCGCTGAAAGAAGCTTCGGAAGTATCCGGTTACGCTTCGGATTATATCGGCTATTTGGTGAGGCAGGGCAAAGTATCGGGAAGGAAATTTTATTGCGGATCAAGCTGGCTTACGACGAGAGACGCGGTTAAGGAATATTTGGATTCAAAGCCCAGCAGAAAAGATGAAAAGTTTTTCAATTTTTCTTTCCATTTTTCCGGAGGGAAAAAATATTTTTCTTTGAAGATATCCAAGGCCAGTCTTGCCATCTCTATGGCCGTGGTATTTTTTGGAGGATTGGTCGCGCTGGCCAGTTCATCGCAAGATCAAAATCAAATAGTTAAAATATTTCCTTCGCAGGCCCAGACCGGGAAAAGCATCGATGGCCGGGGCTGGCAGAACGAGGACAGAATAAAAGGATCTCCCGATGTCGGTCCAGAAGGCGATATAAATTATTTTTCCGACCAGAATTCGGCTGTTTATAAAGGCGGTCCCGATGCTTTGCTTCTTTCCGGTTTTAACAGCACTCAGCTCGATCTGGATTCTGACGAGATCAACGATGAGATATTCAAAGATATAGAGAAGAAAGAAGGCCAGGATCCGGCTGGCGAGCCAAGCCAGGATCTCGATAGCCAGCCTGTTCAAAGCGGCGAACAAGAGGTTTCGGATCCGCAAGCCGATGCGAGCGGCAGCGAGCCTTCGGAACAAGAAAGCGCCGAGGAAGGCGGCGGCGTTCAGAGCGAGCCTTCCCAAGGGGAAGTTGAAGGCAGTGAAAATATTCAAGAAAAAACAGAAGGAGAAGGGAATTTTTCGCAAAATGGAGAAGCATCGGGCGGTCTTCCCGGCTCGAGCGATCCGTTGCCTGATCCGAACGGAGCCATTGGCGGACAATCCGAAGGACCGGCCGGATCCGATGGCGCAGATCAAAGTTCTGGCGGACTAGACGGCCCGACCGCCGCGCCCGCCGAGAGCGAACCCCAGGGAAGCGGCCAGCCGGAAGTTCAAAGCGATGCCAGCGCGGGCCAGGTTTCTTTTTTGGACAGATTAAAAGGAATTTTCGGAAGATCGACGGTCAAAGCGGAAGAGCTTTTGAATTTTAAAGACGTTTCCCAAAAACAGCTTGTTTCCGCGAAGATAAATATATCTTTAGCCGGAGGAATAAAGGATCCCGATATCGTTCCCGCGGGACAAGTTGATCCCGTGCAAGGATTTTGGGGAAAGGTTAAAAATACTTTCAGCGCTATATTCAAAAATTTTCCCCAGATAGCTAGGGCCCAAACTTCGGAAGCTGTCGAACCGCCGGCTCGGGAGCAGGAAGCTGATATTCTGGCCGGACAGACAAATGAATTATCGAGAGAAGCTCCTTTGATCGGAGAGGAGGAACCGTCTTCTTCTAGCCAAGAAGAACAACAGAATGAAGGCAGCGCAGATATCCCCGATCAAGACGCCGGGCAGGCTGTAGAGGAAGGACAGGACCAGCTTCAGGGCGGGCCGGCCGCCGAAAGCGGCCAAGCCGAACCGGAGGAAGGCCAGATAAAAACGAGAGATGCGATTTTTGGCGGGGAAAAAGACATCAATAGCCAAGAGCCGGTGATGGAAGGCGTTGAAAACGATCCTCAGCCCGTTTCAGAAGAGATAATTTCTAATCCTGACGATAAACTGATCATTTGGTATGGGGTGAATGGCGGATCGGGCAGTATTGAATGGAGTAAATTGGGATCTATTTCCCAAGAGTCTTTTTCCAACGCTTCCAATGGCGGATATCTTTCTTTTGATGCTTCTTTTTTGAGCTCTTGGGACGATATCGAGGGCCTTCAAATAAAGATAGAAGGCGCGGTCGGGGGCCAGATGGAAAATCCCATCTATGTGGACAGTTTTTGGGTGGAAGCGGAGTATCAGGAGCTGGGCGAAACGGTCAAAGATTTCGAGTTAAAGATATTAAAAGATGGATGGAAAGCCGACGAAGAGCCGTCTTTCGAGCTTGTCAGGAAAACGCCGGAAACATCAGCGGCGGAAAAATTCTTCACCGGCATCGGCTTCGCCCTTGGGATCACCAAACAGGAAGAGCCGGAACCGGAAATAAAAGCCGATTTATCGGTACCCGATAAAAATTCCGGGAGGGGAAAAATGGAAGAATTGGCCAGCGGGGATATTCTGAAGAACATCGTTCGCGAAAAAGGCCGGGAAAAAAGAGAGATAAAGATCGCCAAAAAATCTTTCAGCGGTCCGGGGAAATACAGTTTTTCCCTTTCCGTGGAGGATAAAGGAATAGTTTACGAATTTACCCAAGATTTTACTTGGGGAGTCTTGGCTATCAATACCAATAAATCGGTTTACGTTCCGGGAGAAGAAGCTTTTTTACAAATGGGAGTCTTGAACGAGAAAGGAAGCACCGTTTGCAACGCCGGTTTGGAGGTGGAAATAACTTCGCCCGGCGGCATAAAAACCATTTTAACCACAGAGAGAACTGTCTCTGAAGAGATTCCGGAAGATTCTATCTCATCTTCCAGCCAAGAGCGATCGGCAGAAGAGCAAGGAAACTCTGGGGAAAACGGCGGAGCAGTCGAAGAAGAAGGCTCCATCGACGGAGATGCTTCCGTTTCTTCCAGCGAGGCTGTTTTGCCGGAAGGGAGCATTGTTCCTTCCGACAAAGGGAGCCAAGTTGTACAGGAAGAGCCGGAGGAAGGAGCCGCCCCCGAAGATCCGCAGACTTCTCAGGAAGAGGAACAGGCTAATCAGCCGGAAATGGATATTCCGCAGGAGGGTCAGTCGGGAGCAGAAACAACAATAGAGGCGGCGGACGACGGAGGATCGTCTCTCCAAAGGATAAAAGATATCTTTGGTTTTTCTTACGCCAAAGCGGAAGAAAACGATCTTGCGGGCCCGGCGGATCCGATAATAAATAACGGAGCGGTTACTCGGAATTCCAGCTGTGGACCTAATAATGTTACCAGCCTCCCGGATTATTCGGCTTATTACAAAGTTGAGGAAATCGGATCGTATCATATAAAACTGACCGCTTCGACCAATAACGGCCTTTATTCAATAGAAGATTCAATAACCGTTCAAGATTCCGTTCCTTTTGATGTGGAAAGGATCGGGCCGACAAGGATATATCCCATGTCCGCTTATGAAATGACCTTGAAGATCAAGGCTAATGAGGATTTTAACGGAAGTATTTCCGAGCCTTTGCCAGAGGGATTTGAAGTGGTTTCCGCCAGCGGCCAATATTCGGAGCAGAAAAAGGAAGGAGAGAGGTCCATCGTTTGGGACGCCGATATCAAACAAGGAGAAATATATGAGCTGAAATACCGGTTTGACGCTCCGGATATAAGCCCTTATCTTTATTTGCTCGGACCGATGAAAATGGGCGGCCTGGAATCGGAAATTACGCTAGAGCCGGATAGAATTGTTTTCCAAGAGCTTCGCCAATGGCAGTTGGCATCCGATGCTACAACGACCTTCCAGTATATTTTTGGCGGAGACATCGATACTCCGGCAACTGCTGGAGCAACAGAATATATAGGGTTGATGGGGGACGGACTGAAAGTTTTTGATGCGACCGAAGCCAATGTGCAGCAAATAATGCCGACGGCAGGAACATTGAGCGATTTTAAGTTCAAAGTCAAAACCGCTCCGGGCGCAGGCAACAGCTGGACATTTACGATCCGCAAAAATGCGGCTGACACTGATCTGTCCGTATCGATCGCTGGTACGGACACCCTTTCAAATTTGGACGAAGACCAGGTCTCGGTTTCGGCCGGAGATGAGATCGCCATATCGGCGGTAGGAGTCAGCTCTCCTACAGCTGCGGGAGCGACATACTGGACAGCTAAATTCACGCCTTCTACCGCGGGAGAGACTATTTTAATGAGCCATGGAGGGACGTTGTCGACAAATCTTTATTTTTTAACATTGATCGGACATAAAGTTTTTGACTCTGCTCGTTTTGATGGACAGATTCTGTTTCCGACTTCCGGAACATTGAAAAATTTTTATGTCGGGCTTTCCGTGGCTCCCGGAGGAGTGACAGGTCGGACTTTTAAATTGGAAAAAAATACAGTTGACTCTTCTGTCGCGGTCACTATCACCGGCGCGGCGACTACGAGCAACGATGTGGCGAATACCCTTTCTGTTTCCGCGGGAGAGCAGGTGACGATCCAGCAAACCGCTATTTCTGGAGCCCCTGCGGGAACAGAAGCTAAATTCGGCGCGGTTTTTGTGCCAGACACGCCGGGGCAATGGTTTACAGGAGCTGTTACAGATAATGCCATTAATAATCTTGCCACTGAATACCAGCATTTGACTTGCGGAGACAGCACCCTGACCGCAACAGAAAATGAACAATACGCCCTTGCCCGCGAAACTACGGCAAAAGCTATGTATGTGGTTCTGTCTACCGACCCGGGCACCAGTCCTGACCAATTTACTTTTACTTTGCGGCGAAACGGTACGACGGATACAGATTTGGCCGTTACGATAGTCGCTAACGATACTACGGGTAATTTTTCGACAGATGTCTCCATCTCAGACGACGATAGTCTTTCTTTAAGTATAGTGCCTGGCAACTCTCCATCCGCCGTACCAAAATTACAGTCATCGATCTTATTTTATAACGCCCCCACGGGCGGAGCCAGTAATATCACCGTCTCCGGCACTGTTTATTCTGACGAAGGATCAAACGGCATAGGAGCGGGGAAAACAGTGAGGGTAAAGGTCAATGGGGCCGGGAGTTTCTCTACCACAACCAATGCTTCCAGCAGTTACTCGATCTCTGATGTTGCAGTTGCTAGTGCAGGAGACGTGCTTACCGTTTATTTGGATGAAGGAACTGAAAAGGCGGCAGCCATTACCAGGATAACTTCGACCGCAGCCAATATCACGGATATGGATCTTTATCAGAATCGCATTATCGCGCGGCATCATGATTCCGGACCGTTGACCATTGCAGACCTGGATGAATATGATTCCGCCGGAGATTCTGACATACAATTTACCGCTTCCTCGACCGCAGGAACTCTCACAATATCCAGCTCTACGCAGGAACTGTTCGTTTGGGCGAGTTCCACTCTGACTCTAACCGGCAGCACCACTGCCGGATCGATATCATTGGGAAGCCTGGATGTCAACGGAACTTTGAACGCTTCGTCCACCCAAACGATCACCATTTCGGGAAGCGCGGACATTACCGGAGGAACTTTCAACACAGCCAGCTCTACCGTTAATTTTACGACAGATTACGATACCAGCATTCCTGCGATTACATATTATAACCTTCAGCTTTCGGGCTCTTCGGTTTTTTATGACGATTTTGAGACGGGCGATTTCAGCAAGTGGTCGGAGGGAGCTGGGACTACTTCAGGCAGTATTTTCCAAGCGACCACCAGTCTGAAATACGCCGGCGCTTATGGAGTAGCCGCTAAATCGGGAGGTGTTGATGGTTATGCCATGGCGCAGAACGAGGGATTGGGACAGTATCAAACAATGATACAGGATTTTTATCAGTATCTTCCTTCGGATTGGAATTGGGGAACCGCTTCGGGGATATCAATAGCTAATTTTAGCGATAGCTCATGGAATGATAGGTTTTCAATTGGCATAGAAGAGATGGAGGGAGGAAGCACCGATACCAGTTTTACTTACAACTATTGGAATTCCAGCGAAGCGCAGCAATGGGACGATACGGGAGTTAATTTTACCAAGGGCCAGTGGCAGCACATTAAAGCGGAAATTTTCGTTGCTACTTCCACTGGCTATGTCAAGATATGGCTTGACGGATCTTTAATCGTTAACAATACAGGTATAAATACCGGAAGCACCAACATTGATAATGTGATGGTCGGCACGGACTGGACCGATGGCGCAACACCGTTTTTTTACCAAGATAATTGCGTTTATGACAACAACGCCGCTCCGACCTATACTTTGGCCGCCGCCGCAGGCCAGACGTTGACCATAAACAATAACTTGACTGTCGGCAGCGGTCTGAATTTACTTAACGTGACCGGCGCCACTTACAACCCGACAATTGATGTAAATGGAAGTGTCAGTATTATTGCTAATTCCGCTTTTATCGCTCCAACCTCCTCTCCGTTTACCGTCGGAGGCAGCTGGACCAATACCGGTACCTTTACCCATTCGACAAGCACAGTTACTTTTGACGCCACTTCCGAAAGCAAGACAATCTCTACCGGCGGTTCTCCTTTCTACACGCTCACCTTCAACGGCTCGGGAGGAGGCTGGACCCTGAACGATGCGGCGACCACCACCAACACTTTGAACGTTACCGCCGGAACCCTGACCTGGGGAGA
>Ga0172381_10004423_pt1 | contig 14568 bp, 12 predicted proteins | sample Leawel6488metaG_FD_119754 | JGI IMG/M metagenome (GOLD analysis project Ga0172381, IMG submission 119754) | Leachate microbial communities from a municipal landfill in Southern Ontario, Canada - Leachate well 64-88 metaG | ecosystem: Engineered > Solid waste > Landfill > Unclassified | place...
CGCCCCTCTAAACTCTCTCGCCCAGGCGTCAAGCGCCGCTTTCTGGCTATCTTCCAAACGACCACCTAGTTGCTGAAATGCCTGGAGATAGCTATGAGCCATTGTTCCTATGGCTTTGAGTCCGTGTTTCATAGCCATATGCACATTAGATGTGCCAACATAATTTATCGGCAGCCTTTCCTTGAGGAACATGGTCAGATAATTGTGGTCGTCATAAGAACTTCTGCGCCGACCACCGAACTCCGCCATCGTGAATGGTATGTCAGTACCATGCTTCTCGTTGAATTCCAGAATTTTTTTAATCTTTTCATTCGTGTTCTGAGCAAAGATAATGTGAGCTTTTTCTGGGTTGTAATCCTTATTGTTTGTTGTAATAAGCTGAGACACTATGGATAAAACAAGCGTCTCGAATAGTTCGACATGAGGTATTGGACCTTCAGCCACTATTTCAAGCTCATCCTTATCCCTGTTGTGATTGATCTCAATGTAATCACGATTTAGCTGGAACAGCCGTAAGAAGTGTATGAAATCCACGGAGAGAAATCCTAGACTTCCGAGGAACCCAAGCTCATCTTTGGTAAACTTTAAAGTGCAGAGATGATCGATCTCTTCCTTGAGTATGCCCATGAATCTGAATTTATCCAGTCCAGTAGGAAAACCGTTTCCATTTCTGCACTTAAATTTATACTTGGCCCAGGCGGCAGGATACTGGTGAAATGCTACTTGGGTCATTGGAAATTTGTAAAGGTCTGTATCACACAGCGAGTTGATAATCGGCATGACTATCTCCTTTCCTCTATATCTATGTCGAACCTGTCGTACCAAACACCTCCGAAAACTGCATTGGGATACGGAGTAATTTTAATTTTTAAACCATCTATTTTATCTATCCAACCTTCTTTCCACGCCTTAGTTCCCTTTTCTCTCCAAAAAATCTTGTCCATTTCATTTCCTTTTTTTGTGCTCCCTGGATGTTCTAACAGAAGGAGGACTTCATGACCCAAACAAAATCAAATAAAAATTGGAGGTTTTTATTATGAATAATCGAAAAACGAAACATGGATTTAAAAGGTTACTCTCATCCCTTCATATGTTAAACGGAGAAATGTTTCTTTATCATCCAGGGAGCTTTTTTATTATTTAAGAAACATCAGCTCCGTATAAACTTGACATTCGTTTCAAAGCAAAGGTATGCATTTCGGGGTCGAAATCAGCAACACAATCTTTGGGAACTTTAACTTTGTAATCACGATTGGCGAAACCACCTACAGTATCCATTACACATATTGAAGTGCATACACCAACGACTTCAACCTCATCAATCATCTGGCACATTAGATTATGGAAATCCAAAACACCATCTAGAGAGGTTTTATAGAAACCGCTGTATCTCTTTTTCTTTACGATAATCTCACCTTTTTTGGGTTTTAGTTCCGAAACTATTTTGCTTCCCCAGGTTCCATCAACCGAATGTTTTGGAAAACGTTTGAACTCTAAATCATCTTCCTTGTGTGCGTCTTGAAGAAACACAATGACGTTTTTATTCTTTCTGTATTCTTTGAGCTTCCTTTTGATGGGTTCAATTATTTCTCTTGCGGTTGGCCCACAAAATAGAGCACCTTTCTCGTCAATAAAATCATTTAACATATCTACAATGACCAATAGTTTCATTTTCGTATCTCCTTTCTTATGAACTCAAAAAACGTTTGGTATACCTCTTCCTTACATCCTACCACAAATTTTGTGATAGGATCTAAAGGGAAGAGGTATACCGTTAGCATCTCTCCAGAAGTGATTAGACTTCTATCTACAAGACGCTGAGATCTAAGCCTTCTCGACGACAAGCGTGTACCTCGGCTTAATCTCTATGCCCGCCCACTCTCCCACTCGAACCTATGCTCGTCTTAAGGTTCTATAAAAGTTATGTTTTATCTCCAATTCCTTTCTATAAGTTTCGGCTGGAGCGAACACAACAAAAAGAACAATAAGACAAACGGTACTACAGTTGCTGGCCGTCAGGTTTGACCCTGTTCCAGCTGGGTACTACGTCTAATTAGTATATCTTCTTATTTCTTCAATTTTCATATTCTTTAGTGTATTGAACGCTTCGATATATGTATCTTTGCTCAGCTCTTGGAAACCTGGAGCTGAGTTTATCTCAATGAAGTATAGATTTAAGTCCTCATCTACTATAAAATCTACAGCGCCAAAAGACATGTTTCCCAAACTAAGAATTTTTCTGGAAACCTCCAAAGCGTCGCTAAAGATTTTGTAATTTTTAGGAGTTCTTACTTGACTAAAGATTCCCCCATTATGAAAGTTCCAAGCTATTTCATCATGAGTTCCTCGTCTTTTTTGAACTGACCAGTCCTTCATCCATGAGAAAGCATGTACTCTTATCTCATACCTTCTATTCTTTATAAATTTTTGGAAGTACTTACCTGGAATTTGTTTTCTTTTACCGGAGGCATACTTTATCCCTATACCACCTATGGAATTTTGTTTCTTTTCGATCCAATCTTTAGGATCTGATTTGTCCGGTAGAGTAAGACGGCTTTCTGGAACTTTTATGCCGCTTTTTTCTGCTTCCCGTATCATAGAAAGTTTTGCTTTACCAACATATTTATTAATTGTTGGTAACTTTTTAGCAGAAGGATATATTTTGAAGAAACTTTCTAATTGTTCACCAGATAATCCGTAGTTTATGATGGCTTCAACTTTGCCAAACATATTACCTTTGTATCTTCTTATTCCGGTTTCTTCCACAATGTTTCTTATAGCTGTCGATCCTTTCTTTCCTATTATTTTGATGTTTGCCATGGAAAATCTCCGTTTTCATCTGGGCCTAGCTCCAACAGTTCTTTATGATTAAAAAAAACACCAGTATAATCATCTGGATCTCTTGTGCCTTCGGCTACTTCGAAAGCATAATGCAAAAAAGGATCATAATACCTATTGGGTTTGTTTAGCCCTCTACTATGTTTTCTTTCCTGTATAGGTAATAGCTCTTCTTTGTCTTCATTTTTTTCTTCTCTCTCAGAGTTGGCTTGTTCTATTTGTTGTTCTATCTCAGATTGGGCCATCTCTTCTCCGAAGCCAAGAGCTATTCCTAGTTCCATGGCATCCATATCGAAATTGAAATTGTCACTCATTTTTACCTCCGAAACTTTTACTTAAAATTTAATCATCTTTTTGGGCATGTCAATGGAGGTAAATTAATAAAATTTGGAAGGAAGGTTCTTTGACGGATACGGTATCAATCCGCTTCCATTGTCGGAAGAATTAGCCGAAAGTTGGGGTTTAAGTTATACCGTGAACCTTCCCATGCCGTTTGGCATACTTTTGCTGATTGCTATTATAGAATAACAATCAGCTTTGAAAGGAGTTCATCATGAGTAAGTCGTGCTTACCTGTGGGGCACCGCTGCCCATAACGATGCCCCTTTAAACATAAAGGAGGATGACCTTTTGTTCCTTGTGAAAGAGGCCTGTCCGGGAAGGACTCACCTCTTCCTCTACTAATCTAATCTAAATTTCCCGCCCACCTACCCACTCGATCTTTGTTCCTCAATTGTGCCCCGTGTCTAACGCCCATGAAGCTGTGGCCCTCAGGCGTAGCGGATGGATTGTTAGAACAGAATACAACTTATAGAGAAACCCTACTCCTCCTGCTCACACCAGGAGTTTTTAATCTGCACTTAGAAACGTAAACTTTAATTATGGGGTTTACATATCTAAAGCAGAGGCTCTTATCCGAGTGAGGATAAGAATAGAATGTTTTGAGCAGGGATGGATTCGAACCACCGCGTCCCGAAGGAACCGGGTCTACAGCCCGGCGCGATCAACCAGCTCCGCAACCTGCTCTTGGGGTGATGCTAAGTTATTAAATCTTTAACATGTTTCGACTATGCAGGGACTCGAACCCCGCTTCAGCATTCTCAACGTTCAATGTGTTAGTTTCTTATCGCCGCGAGCAAGAAAGGAAGAAACATCTGTACATTGATAGACAAACTAACTTCCTTACTCGTCAAGATTAGATATTTTTTCCCGTGACAAATCTTGCTACATATCACGTCCATCTCAATAGGGATCATAAACTCCTAGAAGGAGTTACCTATTTTATCGATGAATGGATTTCTTCCCACGATGATACTAACGGCAAATAGAAATTCCATAAAAAAATTACCGGGTTTTTTTGCCTCAACTTTTACCTGAGCAAAAAACACCAAAACGAAGGCGTCCGATAGTGATTACCACTTAGATACAATGGATGTTTTCGATTGTTTTCATCCAGGTCTCATGGTTTTCACTTGAGCTATGTTGAGAATGATGCATTAAGCCTTGTCTATGCTAATACCTACTTTGCTTCATATTTCAGACTTAATAACTCTCCGCTGGCCGACAGACACGATCTGTTCGGCCTGACAATTTATCCTTATCATATAGATGATTAGTGTTCAATTATCTTGGCGGTTGCATCACCTTTTCTCGACGAAGGACCTTTAACCTGGCTGGAAGGTACTCGGACTTAAAGAAGTCTTTTTCTCCATTTCCAACCACCCTTCTGTCAAGATTTATATAAACCACAGTTGCCTTGCCCATTATGGCTACTTAGGTCCGTGGATTATCTTTTGTGAGCTCCTTGTTAAGCTCACTTCTCTACCTAAATTAAATTTTCATCACAAAGATATTCGGTCACCAATTTCAATAGTTCTTTTTTAGTGTTAAGTTCTGGATTTTCCAATATTTTTGACAATAAAAACCTTAATACTTCTCCGATTTTTGGTGACTGTTTTAAATTAAATGTATTGATTATGTCGTTACCATTTATTTCCAGATCTCTTATTTCAAGCCCTTTGCTTTTTCCGAAAACTTCAATTAGTCGGTTCTGGAAATCTTTTTGTTTTGCAGTTACCGGAATTGTTTTTAATCCATTTCCTAGTCTCTCAGCAGCTCTTAATTTGAATAAGGGAAATTCATCGAGATTTTCAATGTCTTTTCTACTAATGTTTGCTCTTTTTATAAATCTTCTTACCGCTGAATCAGTAAATTCACGAGTATAATGATACATATGTAATCTGATAAGTTGTAGAACTTTGTTTTTCGTAGCTTTGTCGTATCTCAGATTAGTTAAAATTTTGTGAGCAAACTTTACGCTTAATATTTCATGTTTGTGAAAGGTTATTTTACCATCTATCATTTTCATTGAAGCTGGTTTTCCCACATCATGTAATAGTGCTGCTAGTCGTAATACTATATCAGGTTCTATGTTATCACAGGTAAATGCACAGTGTTCAAATACGTCCCACTTATGGTATCTTTCGTCTTGTTTTATTCCTATGCAACGTTCTAATTCAGGCATGACAAGTTTCAATATACCTAATTTTGACATAAGTTTTAAAGATTTTGATGGCTGTTTACTTAATAATATTTTATTAAACTCTTCTCTTATATTTTCAGCTGGAACCTTTAGCAAAAGATGAGAGTAATTAAACATCTGTTTTAATAAACTTCTGTCGATTCTGTAGTTAGTTCTGGCTGCAAGCGAGATGGCTCGTAGGATTCTTATTGGTGATTCTTTTATTCTTTCTTCTGGATCACCTATGGCAAAGATAATTCGATGATAAATACTAAACCTACCACCAACATAATCTATTACGTCGTTTCTTGATTTGTAATTTATAGGTAGGTATAATCCGTTTAACGTAAAGTCTCTATGCCCTACGTCGTGTTTTAGTGTAAAACCTGGATCTGTTTTTTGTCTTTTGCCTCTTTTAGGCAGAGATATCTGTGCCTCAACATTGTCAGAACCTTTAAACAAAAGCACTGATACTCTAAAATCATTAGCAGTTTTGGTAAGATCTACCAGTTTTACTTTGCCATATTTTTTGAGAAATTCGATTATGTCGCGTAGTGAATAATTTCTTATCACTATGTCTATATCTCTGTTCTCAACGTTCCTTAATAAATCTCTTACGTATCCACCTACAAAGTACACTTCAGCCTTCGTTTCTTTGTGAAGCTTTCGTAGTACCTCTAGGGTTTTCAATTTGTCCTCCTTTCTATAAATCCTCCTTTTTAACTTTTAATCTTTCTCTAAATTTATTCAGCTTGTATACTACCCAAGCATCTGTCTTTCCAAATTCCGCGCCTATTTCCATATAAGATTTTCCTTCCATTATTCCATCAGCGATCTTCTTTTCAGTTTCATCCATTAATGAAAGTAGTTTTCTTACAGTTAGAATTTTAAATATTCTGTCTTGATCTTCCTCTACTGTGGAAGGTGTTTCTACGTCAAAATACTCTTTGTATTCCACATCCGATGGTATAAATTCTGAACGTTCAATCAATTCATCTAGAGTAATGTTTGCTCTTTCAGCAGCTCTCTTTAAAAGAACTACTTGATTGTTTTCTTCCGGTAAATCTTTTATATTTTCTATATGATTCACCTCCAAGTTTTTCTTTAGAATTTCTATGTTTCTGTGCGCTAAAAGAATGTAATTTGGTATTGACACCGATAAAGAATTCTTTCTTGCGTATTCATTTAACGCATCTTTTATTTTCATTATTGCAAAATTTTTAAAGTTGTCCGATCTTCCTTTATCAAAATCTCTACTTGCCCTGCCTAGACCTATCAGGGCCTCACCAAAGAGGTCACTTTTATCCAATCCAGTTAATGTTGCATAAGAATAGGATAGTTTATTTAAAATTTTTGAGAAGTCATTAAAGAGTTTTTCAGCATCTTTCTCACTATCAGCGAGGAAGAACTTTGGCATCTCTTCGTAATCATATACCATCGTCTGTTTTAGTATGTCGTACTTGTAACCATCGACATTTTTATAACGAGTGGTATCTTTCTCTTCATTCCACTTCTTTGGTTTCTGTCTTATTGGCATTATCTTCTCTCGTAATTTGCGTCGATTTCAACTTTTCTTAATTTACTTTTATCGAGACTGCCAAACTCTTCCACATATCTCATGCCTTCCGATGTTATTTTTCTGCCTTTTCCGCTTCTTACTATTAATCCGCGCTGAATAAGAAAAGGTTCAATTGACTGTGTTAATGTTTTGGGGGCCTCGTTAACTATTATGGATAGATTATCCAAGCCAATTGCTTCTTTGGCGTTGTATAGAGTTCTTAATATTTTTACATCTACTGGAGTCAAACCAGTTTCATCAACCCCCATGTCTTTAAAAACTTTCTCGACAACACTACTTCTTATGAATTGAATTCCAGTTGACAATGCGTAGTCCCTTACCCTTTCTAAATATCTTACAAGAATTCTTGGGACGCCCCTGCCTCTTTTGGCTACCGCTTTTGCTGCTGCTCTTGTGATTTCTATTTTCAATCTTCTTGCGTGTAGCAAAACTATTTCCATGGCCTCTTCGGGAGAATAAGGTTCAAATATGAACTTCATTTTCATTCTATCACGAAATGGTTTAGATAGCTTTCCGTCGTCTGTAGTAGCACCTATTATGGTAAAGTATGGTAACCAATAAAACTTATTCGGGGTACCACTTGGAACTTTGAATTCTTCCATCGCTATACCAAGAAGCTCTTGAGCTGTCATGGATAGTCGATGAATTTCGTCTATGAATACTACGCTTGGTCTGATTTTACTTATTCTGTTTCCATGCCTATCATAACCCTCATGATTTAATGTTTCGAGAAAGTCTAATATTTCAGATTTTTCACTGATAGAATCGGGGAAAAGTGCAATGAAATCCGAACCACAGATGCTAGCAACGGATCGTGCCATACTCGTCTTACCGCATCCTGCCGCCCCCGAAAATAACATATGTGGAAGCGACACATTTCTCTTTCTTGCTGATTCCAAAGCTATAGAGATTTGTGTTTTTGTAATCTCGTGCCCTATTAAATCCATTAAATTACCCCCTAATCGAAACAGTCATAAGAAAAGCCCTCTCTGAATCTGTTCGCACAACCATAGCCACCGAAATTGTAATTATCCGCAGCAATATCCGTAGTCTTCATCATCGTATGAGTAGACTTTAACGCCAGGTGTATGATCCTCCGTTTTGTCATCTTTTTCTTTCTCGTCATTTTTGATTTTCGGAAGTTTTGTTTCATAGGTTCCAGCTGCTATCGAAAGGACTGCTTCTTTCATTTTATCTAACATGGCCTGTGTGGGTTTTCTGGAAGTTCTTTTCAGTACTGTCACTTCCTTTTCTTTTGGAGGTGTTGTGTACGTGTAGCCGGTGTTATGATATACAGACGAATGCGCGTTGTTGTTGACATATCCAGCTGTGGCAGTTTTACCTGTTCCAAAGTTGGTGGAAGGACTTGTTACTTTACCGTCCTTTTCACTTGAAAAATCTTTCGGTAAATCTGAGAAGCTGTTTATGTCTATGAGTTCTCCACCATTTGAGGTTCTTTTGGCCTCTTTTAGAATTTTTATGATTTCTTCTACCATTCCAAAAGCCGCTTTTTGATCCTCTTTGTCTGCTCTAAAGAAAGTTATATCCCTTTCTGTACCATCATAGATTTCAAAAGATAATATATTGAAAATTTCAAGGTTGCAAGCTTTCGAGCTTTTATCCGGTACGCCGACCAGTATAAATTTTTCGGAAGACTTTTCACTTTCTTTACTTGCAATTCCTTTTAGAACACCATATACAACTTTTTCTTTCTGATCTTGCCATACTTGTGCGGTCTCTATGGCATCTTTCATGAGTAGTTCAATGGTTACATATTTTATACTGTCGCCTTTTGTTTCGATGGGCATAACATTACTCTCCTTCCTGCTATTAAAATCATATGGTCCTTTGACCATTTCTTGTCAAGGATATTAAAGTTTAAAGAAAGTGCCATGTTTATACTTGGAACATTGTCTTCTCTTATTGTCATATACACATGGCTGGTCTCGCAGTTTTGTACAGCCAGATTCACAAGTTTCTTCGCTAATCCAAGTCGTCTATAGTTTGGATGTGTGCATACGTGATATATTTTACTAAGATGTTCAAACTCTTTTAGTAACCCCACGCATGCTACTACCTGACTTTTCCCTTTTGCGACAAGATCTACTTCGACAAAATAGTTAGTCTTGCCGCTTTTTATGGAGAATGCGTCATGTTTTACATATAGATTATTATTTGCATTCAATAGCATAGCTATTTGCTTTGCTATCTCACTATCAGATAATGATATATAAAAGTCCGACATTATTTTCCCCCGAACATTTTCCCGAACAGATTTTGTAGCACTTCAGCTTCATTTTCGTCAGCACTTGCGATCATCTCATTCATCAATTCCACTTTCGTTTTCAGCTTTTCTTTGACTGATATGCTCGCTTCTGCTTTATTTGCTTTAACCACTACCTCTTTCTTCGCGTTTTCTGCTTTATTCACTGCTTTCGGATTAAGTATCTCATTGATTCTTTCCTTGAAAGCATCAACATATGCTTGAAAAGAGGTTCCTTCTAGCCCAGGGCCGCTGTTTACTTCAATTATCCACGGCTTGCCCTCTTCATCAATACAACAGTCAACAGCACCAAAATCCAAACCAATGGCTCTCAATGCTTTTACGGCCTCTTCTTTAAGAGCGCCATCGACATTTTTGATATGTGAGAATTTCCACCCTCTCATGTTTGATCTTACAATCATGTCTGGATCGGGTTGGACTCTTGGAGCAAGTTTTTCAAGAACGAAGTTTACGGTGTCTTTGTCTAATTGTTTTTTACCTTTTTCTGCTTGAGCTGCAATTTTTTCTCCATGCTGCTCTTTGAAAGCTTCCGTCATGTTTTCACGCTGCACTTTTTTCACAGCGTACAATAACTTATCGCCGAAAATATGCAGTCTGAATTCGTCTTTGATTGACAAATAACTCTGAAAATATTGAGCCCCCTTCTGGATAGCATCATTTACCTGATGCTTTGTTAAACACAGCCAGAAACCCTTTCCACCTTGATGGAAATTCGTTCTGCCAACCAGCGGTAAGGTAATTGAATTCTTCGCAGCATCGAGACTTTTTGCGACACTCTCTGCACTTACAAAGTCGGCTACTTTTACGCCAGCCTTCTTTAGCGTTTGAAGGGTGGCGAATTTGTTTCTGTTGTCCCTTATCTTGTCGGGATGATTCAGAACAATCGAATTCGTAAAACGTGTGTTCTCCTTTGTTTTTGCTCCCCAGCCGATTACGATCTTTTTAGGGGTTTTTGGTGCCGATGTCCCACCTGATACTTTTAAAGCTTCTTGAAGTTTCTGGCCAGTTACATCAGTTGCTCCGCTGTAGTAAATGTAAACATCTTTTTCGGACATGTCAAGTTCTCCTTTTATTTTTTTTAATAGTTTTTTTATTAGTCCTATCATAATTTTTCAGATCTCCACCAGAAACTTTTTATCTCCCAGCCAATTTTCTTGTATTTCCTTATTCCATTTTGTTAATTGACTACTGTTGATTTTAAGCATCTCGTGTAACGCATCAACATACTTTGAACCTTTTTTGTAACTAGATAGACTTTTTAAATGATTGAACCAGCTATCCAGATATTCTTTTGTAATAAATTCGGGTGATGAACTGTTCAGTAAGTTTATCATTTCCTCAGAAGTTTTTGTACATTTCATATCCTTTGCTAAAGGAATCTTATCCCACTCGTTGAAGTCCGGGCTCCAGATGTTTCTCTCAGCATATTTTTTCGGAAACATGTATTTTTGATCGAATCCTTTCGCCGAAGCCCTTTTGAATATTTCGTCAGTTATCACTTTGGCGGTTCCGAGAACTGCTTTAGCAACTGAAGGATGAACCAACCACATACCACTAAGAGTTCTATGCTCGAAATGCTCTTCACCTCCAACTTTACAGGCTCTCCACTCACCGAAATAACCATATCCCCTATGGTTACCATGAGCAAGCCCCATAGCACACTTTATTCTTCTGCAAGATCCTTTTTCAGCTCCATCAAATTTCATCATGGGGATGGCTAGAAGCTCATCGATTATTTTGTTTATGGTGTTGAAGAACATTTTTCTTAAATTCGCCGGAAGTTTTGCAACTTGAACTGGATTGCCAACGTGTATATGGCCCCCTACTGGATAATCACGCACTTTATCTTTGTGGTAGCAGGTGGCAATCCAACGATAGTCAGAAATATTCTTGGTTATTCTCTTGTTAGAAAATATTCCTAATATATTTTTAACCAGATCTTCCGTTTCAGCTGCTGGGTTTGGCCTTATTTCAGCCATAGCTCCGTCACATCCTAACACTCCATCTTTAGGTAGAATGTTGTTAGCCTTTATCACCTCTTCGCTCTGTTTATCAAATAGGAGAAATTCTGGATCAGTACCAAGAACATTGCTTTCAAGTTTTTCCGATACCCAAACATTTTCTATTTTTTTCTTTCCAGAAGTGATAGAGTTATAAGTTTTCGATGTTACGAAACCAACTCTTTTCAGTTCTTCAGGGCTTATTTCTCCTTCATCCAGTCTTCTTTTCAGTTCTTTTAAATCTGCTGAATAGGCTTGGAAAATGTCAAGCATCAGTGCTTTTCCAGCTTCTGATGAAATCTCAATTCTACCTTCAAAATCCATGCTATCTCTAGCAATAGCTGACATTCTAATCAGGCCGTTTTCATTTCTGTCTTCTTTTTTGTTGCTATCCATTTTTTCGGAAGCTATTAGAATTAACTTTTTTTTGGACATGGGCATCCTCCACCGATAGTACTTCTACTGTCTTTTTTCCTTATTCTCCAAAGTAGTAGTCAATGCTCTCAGGACTTTTTCTTTTCTGAAATCACCGGCTGAAAAGACCTCTCTAATGATTGAGCTTTCTATTTCTTCTTTAAGTTCCAAGGCCTTGATTACTTCCGTCTCAATTGCTCTGTCGCACGCTGTTCCAGGAATTTTATCCCCGATGATCCTCGACAAGACTATGTTCATAGTCTTCAGAACTCTTATGTTCTTTTCTCTTTTCTTATCCTTTTCATCCACACTCGTTTTTCCAAACAAATTCTTCTCTTCATTTTTTCTCTTCAGATAGCCATCATAGAAGCCCAGTCTGTAAGCGAAGCTTTTCAGTCTGTTAGCCAGTGAATGAACAGGAACTGCTTTCAGATTTGATTTGTTTTCCAACTGAAACTGCTCCACAACGTCATCTTCGTCTTCACATTTCTTTAAAGACTCAACAGCTTCATTTGCTTTCTCAAGAGCTTCAGCGTCGAAGGAAATTTCTGAAGCGTCTACTTCTATTTTCTTGGCGACATCATCTTTGCTTTTGGCTGCTGCCTTTTCTTTTTCTATGGTTTTAACAGCTATCTCGTTAACTTTGGCAGGGTCGCTAATCAGGTCTTCACATCCACTTTCAACTTCCTCAAGTTCGATTTCATCCTGATCTTCTGTTTTGTTTTCGGAAGTGTCTTTAGTTTTCGTCTTATTAATTTTCAAAGTATCAGTGATGTTTTTATCTTCAACTCCAACCTCTATTACCACGCCCCCCTCTACTTCTATTTGAACGTTGCCGATTTTGTCAGTATCCTTAGTGTTTTCCGCCACTTCGAATTCTTTGAGGCTGCGATTCCACACCATTCCAACTTTGCCTGCCTTCTGTATATCTTTGGCAATCGAAGTTTCAGTTTTATTTGTATTGGCCTTATTTGTTTCCTTCTCAGCGTTTACCTCTGTGGCAGGTTTGTTTACGGTATTTTTATTGTTCCATCCGGTGGCCCTGTTGTATCCATATTGATTAACAGTGGTTACAACGCCCGTTTGCCACTTCTTATCGGACGCTACTATTCTTTTGTCCTTCATCAACTCAGTTATTTTCGTATCTTTTTTCACTTCTCTGGTCAGATCAAAGATTGCTACATGGTCGTCATACATCATTTGAAAATCCAGATCATCTGACTCTACATATAACAGATTATCAGCACCATACAATTTAAAGTCCTTGTTCATTCTCCACAAAGCAGTCTCAAGGAACTTCTTCTCTGAAGCAATAAATATCATCTTCAGAGGTTTTATCAACACCATGTCCATGGGCCTGCTGTTACGCATTGCTCCAACTTGATATGGATTATTTCCGTTGAACATCAGAACTGCATATGTTCCATCCAGTCTTATTGCAGTTTCATAGAGCATTTCTAATGTGAAAGGATCTTTCCCGCCCGAGGACAAATGATGAGCTAGTCGAAATATCGCTTCGCTATCAACTTCTCCATCCTTTTTACATTCCAGTTTGTCAATTATTTTTTTGTGGTTTGTTAGTGTTCCATTGTGAATTCCTACAATGTCCCCCACTTTAATTGGATGGTTGTTGTTATTGTCCCAATAGTTACCAATTGAACTTTTTCGACAGTGCCCTAACATTACCTTGCATTGTCTTGGGTTCTTTCTATAGACTTTGAGAAAACCTTCATAATCTTTATTTGTGTTACCAAATCTTGAAACAAATTCGTGAGCGGCTATGCCCATCTTAAGACCCATGTAGTCTCCATTGTCAAACAGTGCCGCTACGCCCGTGGCATCCTTTCCACGCTCAACTGTTAGCAAAAGTAATTCTGTGACTAGAAAGGAGGTAACTTCCTTTCTCAATTTTTCAAGTTTTTCATCAGCCTCTCCGAATGATAATGCTCCTACTATTCCGCACATCTGTTATTCTCCTTTCCATTTTTCCTTTGATTTTCTTATCTAAAACTTATATTGATATCCAGTTGTTGTTGAAGTGTTGCTATAGTACGTTGATCCCGACGTGTTATAATCTGATATATTAAGAGTTATTATTTCGTCTTTTACCTCTCCTTTTTTCTCATGACTTTTGACATCTTCTTTTTTTCTTCGCTCATGTTTTTTTTCGAAAGTTGCTATAGCATCTGCAAAGTATTCACTTCCTATACCTTTGTTTTGCCTTATTTGAATGCCATCAACTATAAAAATATTATCTTTATAGTTTGAAACTATAAATGTAGCTTCTACACTGCACGCTTTATTTTTGGCTTCGTTGCTTGATCTTTCACCAAGTATTGATACAATTACTCCGACACCTTCTATTTTTTTACTGTTAAAAATAGGAATGCAGTCTGCCATTTTTAAGAAAGTTATGGAGGTTGTCAAAGGTTCATCTTCAAAAAGATAGATTCTGCCGTTGTTAACATAGTTGAATAATAAATTGTATCTAAAAGTCCTTACGAATTTATGGAATTCTTCTAAAAATTCTATTCCATTGTCTTCATTTTGCAACATAAATGTGATTGAGTTTTTGAGATTTACAAAATCGACTATGTCTTTTAAATCTCTGTTGTTCAACTCATCTACATATCTTATTTCATGTTTCTGTATCCAACATTCATTTCTAATTGTTAGTAGCCTTTCAGGAATTTCGTAGATATAATCTGTTCCAGTTCCTATTTGAAGAGGAAAGCTATGAATCACTTTTACAGTTTCCCTGTAAGGCTCTTTGAATGTTACCCCTGGGGCTCCCAACAATAAACTTTTGAATTTTTGATTTAGTATTATGGACGCAAGATTTTCGATTTTTTGGTTAGTAATTCCCAACCCACATATTTTACGTAGATTGAAAAGATTTTGTATCTCTATTTTTTCCATTTTTACCTCTTTGC
>Ga0172381_10004425_pt1 | contig 14561 bp, 18 predicted proteins | sample Leawel6488metaG_FD_119754 | JGI IMG/M metagenome (GOLD analysis project Ga0172381, IMG submission 119754) | Leachate microbial communities from a municipal landfill in Southern Ontario, Canada - Leachate well 64-88 metaG | ecosystem: Engineered > Solid waste > Landfill > Unclassified | place...
CTCCATTTCCTTGGGCAGGGTGCCGAAGTTGGAGGTCATCGCGGAGTTCAACTGCAACCGGGACATCGCAAAGTACAGACCCATCATCGAGATGAAGTTGTACTGAGAATCACCGGGAACCGTGGTAGTGCCTTCGCGCGGCTCACTTAATTCGCCCATGTATGGGGCACCCGCCAGCACCGTCGCGCCCTGATCAGCCGCAACTGCAACGCCGCCAAGTTTGGTGCGATTTACGGTGATGTTACAGGTTGCATTGCCGGCATCATTAGTCAGCGCCGAACTGAAATCATCATCAACCGCAGTAACCAGCATCTGCTGGCCGCTTTCGGGCAGAACGATGACATGACCAACACGGACCAGATAGGCATCCGCAAGCTTGATGTTGGTGTCTGTCGCGGAAACAGGCGACGAGAGGGTCGTGAAGTTATCCGGCCGGGTATCAACGGAGAACCGCATAATCGGGTTCGTCCACTCGCGAGTAGCGCGAGGCAACTTGTTCATAAAGGTGATAAGCTGCGCGTCATTTTCGGGCTGACGCATCCGCACTTCTTCAGGGGAATCCTCCCAGCCTTGTACCCTGAACCTGTTGTTCCAATCGAACGAACCGATCTCGGACGGATTGGTCGTTAAGAGAACGCCATCTTTTCTTGTCATTGTAAGGACTCCTGGTGCACGTGTTAATGCGCCCTGGTGTCCTCTGGAGGCTCGTTAGGTTCTTGGGTATCATTACCACCAAGCACCGGCGCACCACCTTGAGGACCCGCAGGCGTAAAAGCGTTTCTACGCTTTTTATTGAAGACTCTATCGAGGACATCCTTGCCCAGCGACTCATCTCCGGGTTTGTTCTTTTTTGGTGCAGTTTTCCAAGGAGAACCCGGAATAACAGGCGCGGCGTCTTGTGCCCGCTTTAGAAACGCAATCCGAAATTCAAGGTCGTTTTGGTATCGGAGTTTTTCAGCATCGCTCAGCAAGTCGAAGGCGGCTTCGACTAACTTGCGCTGATTTTCGTCCAGTGCCCGTTCGACGTTTTCCAGAGTTTCGTCTGGCGTTTCTTCCCCTGCTTTGTGTTCCGGAGCGTTCTCGCCCGGTGCTTTTTTCCCGCTCTTGAGAGCGACGATTAAATCCTGTAACTCCTTCGAGTTTTTCTTGGCTTCTTCAATGGCTACCTTCAATTCGTCGCCTACCTTGCGGATACCGCCAACCTCACCAGACCATTCCGAAAACTTCTTTTCAGCATTTGCGACTCGTTCGTCAGCTTTCGTTGATTCAGTCTTGAGCCGCGCAATCTCGGTTTCCTGGTCCTTCAGCTTCTCCACATCGGTTTTATCGGGCATTGGCAGCCTCCGTTTATGGGTTGTTTCTCTATCTACCTACCGTTTATACCGAACCAAGTAACAATGTCAAGATAATAATGCAAAATATTTTACCGGGTTTCTTGAGTCCTGGCTTCCCTCTTTTCCTGCTGACGTGCAAGCTGAGCCTCACTCATTCTTCGGCGAGTTTCCTCGCTTGGATATCTCCCTGTTTGAGCAAACGACAGTTTCGCCCTCGTTTCTTTAGAAAACAATATACCCTTTCGAGCCTCGCTTATTTTACGACAAGTTTCTTCCGAACGCTTTAATCCTTTACGAGCAAGACTTAATTTTCTTCGAGTTGCAGTAGAAGGAACGCGGCCCGTATTAGCAAGTGATATTTTCTTTTTAGTTGCTTCCGATAAATGTTTCCCCAAAAAATGGTTTTTTCTCGCACTTAATCTTTTTTTTTGTTCCTCTGTAAATTTATACCCAGGAATCCCTTCTCCGCCATCAGTTGAATTAGTCAAACGCCAACCTTCAGTCTTACCATAAGAAATCCACGCTCTTTCCTCTTTGCTACCATCTCCAGCAACCTCCCCGATTAAACAAATAATAGGTAAATAACCCAAAGATAGCACGGAGCGTAACCAATTACAGCGATAATTCCTAATACCAAGACGAGCGTCTTTAAAATGTCCCAACAATCTATCAACAAGTTCGGCGGTTGTCTTGCCGATATACCTGATCTCGCCGTCCGGTTCGCATAAAACATATATCCTTGTTTTCATTTCAATATCATCTTTACACCAAAATATAGACAAATTAACTAAATATCATCTAAAAGATGATTCTTTTTTTAATTCCCCAATTTGCATCGTTACAGCCTCCATCTGAACCCCCAGGTTGATCTTCACCATATTCGCCGAAGTGAGGTTCGACAATTCTTCAGAGAGCTGCTGCTCGCGCCCCTGCAAAACGTGCAAGGCGGCCAACTGGTCTTCGGGTTTTCCCTTGATGCCGGCATATTTCCTACGGATGGCTTCGAGGTCCGCAGATAATCGCTTGATGAGTTTTTGCCCCAACATACTCTCGGCGAGTTCGGCGTTATCCGCACAACCCCGCAACCCGTCCTCGATCTGGAGGCGCAACCCTTCAAGTTCGTCTACAGACTTGCCTCGCAAATCCTCCATCGTTTTTTTATATAGTTCCGATTTTTCTCTCTTGCTCATACTTGACCTCCGGTGGGCGCGGATTCAACGGGCGCCGTAGGTGCTGCACCTGCCGCGCCGGCAACACGCTGGGCGCGTTCTTGAAGGACGAGTTGTTCCTGTTCGGCCTGAATGCGTTTGATTTCTTCGGGGGCCTTGAGCTGCCTTTGAGATTCTTCAGGACTGCTGCACAACATATCTTCCGAAACAGCGGCGTGGTCGAAATACGGAGAGTTAATCTTACGGTCGTAAATAGACAGAGACATTTGGCTCTCCATTGCTCCAATTCTTTTCTTTTCGCCAAGGTCCAATGCCAATTCGTAGCCGTGACACAAATCATCTTCTGTTACAGTAATATCAAAAAGTTCTTCCTTGCCTGTCGTCTTGTTGGACTTGCGTTGGCGCACGACGACACCCTGCTGATCAACACTGGTTTGCAAAAATATGAGGGCCTGATTATACAAGCTCTCGACGAACGTCATCTCAAGAATAGTCCACTGCAAACGCGACATTCCCTCAGTTGTCGAAAGCAACTCACTGAACGCCTGGCTGCCGCCGCGAGTGAAGTTCTTTTCCATGAAATCTTTTTGACCCCAAACCTGTCGTCCAATCTGGTTCACGTATTCATAAAACGTCAACGCCGTGGCGTCCACACGCGGACCTTCCATGTACGCGGCGCCCATCCGGGCATCCGGGGCCGAAGTACGAATGCGATCATCTGGTCCGAAGTTCGGCTCCTTGTCGAACATCTCGCTGTTGTAAACGATGGGTCGCTTGAGTTGCTTTGTGAGGATGTCGAGGAAAAGATTGATGATGATGTTCTTGGTCCAGCCAATTTTCTGGAAGGCTTCCGGCGTACTCATCGGATAAAAACGCGTGCCGTCCATCCAGGCGGACGCCTTGAGCAACGGACAGCGCATCGTCTGAAATTCATCAAACTTATCATGGATGATCGTGGTGCCGTTGGCTATCCATAAGTGCCGGCGCTTGTAGTAATCGTAAACCTTGAGCACAGGAACTCGGCAAGGAATGTTCTCGTTGTCCGGCAGGTTCGACTTCGGAGAGATGCCGGCCATCTGTTTTACCAAAGTCTCAATCGTAGTTTCAGACGTGAACCCCGTAGTGCGTGCCTCCTCAATCACCGCCTCGACATTTCCAAGCATCTCAGGCTTTTCTCCGTCAAGAACCGAGTCGCTATACATATCCCGGAGTTGATCTTCGTTGTAACTGTCGAACAGGAACGCCACTGAAACAGGGTTTCCCCCACTGACGGCATTGAAGTTCGAGCCATCGGGAGTCACGCAGATTTGCGACGGGACAACATATCGCACCCGTAAGTCCTGGCGAGATTCACCGATCTGCATAACGCGCGTTGAGCGCCCGCGAGATGACACTTGGAAGGAAGACGGCGGCGACACATAGATCGGCTCAACGACACCGAAACCAACGCCGCACTTGAACACGTCGTTGACGATGGGTATTGAACTGCGGTGCGCCTTCATTCGATACGTCACGAGATCATGCAGGGCGAGTTCGGAGTTCTTGATCTGTTCAATAGTGATTCCAGGCTCAAGACCTTTCAGACGGATGCGAGCCGCCGGAGAGAAGATACCGTCAAGGGCAATCGGCACGGCTTTCGATGTGGCTTCAAAAAATGAGGCGATGGGAATTTTGGAGGTGGTGGGCCAGGCGGAGTCGAGACTCTTGTTATCGTAACTTTGCTGAAGACTGACGATGCGGGCGTAATCTTTCTTGGACTTGGAAAATGCCCAGGAAAAAATTTTTTGATAACCCTCCACGTCGAGGTTTCGGCTTCCAGATTTGTTTTGATTTCCACCCTTAATTGGCTTTGCCATAAAATTACCTATTTAAGTTCCTGGCGGCACGAGTTCGTTTAAGAGAAAATTTTTTTTGGCTATATGCTCCGCAGATTGTTTTCTATCTTTTTTATTCCGCCAGTATTCTTTTCTAATCTTAGATATTTTACGACCGAATGCCGGAGGGTAGCGTTCTCCTTTTCTGGCTTCATTCCTCTTGCACAATCTATTCATAGCGTCAAGATTATTTTTCATCCCCGAACTTATTCTGTCTCTCGTTATCTGACTAATAACTTTGCCTTTCGCCGATTTGCTCATCAAACGGCAAGTCGCTAAAGTTCTCCGTCTGCCAGTCAAAGCCTTTTTCATTTTCAATACAGTAGCCGCGGATCGTTTAGCCCCCAAAGAACCTTCGCCTCCATCTGTCAGATTAGTAAGCCGCCATCCTTCGTCCCTGCCGTATTTAATCCACGCAATTTCTTCGGCACTACCGTTTCCCTCAACTTCTCCAATCAATCTTATTGTAGGCAGATAACCTTCTTGCAGTAACGATCTAACCCAATGCTCCTTATAAGCCCCTGGCTTTGTTCTGGCATAGTGCAAGTGGTGATACAATCGTTTATCAAGAGAGGTGACTGTCTTTCCGACATACCGAATCTCGCCATCTGGTTCACACAAGACATATATTTTAGTCTTCATCTGGCGACAAATTACACTGGGAAACAAACGGTTGTCAAGACATTTCTACCGAAAATTACTCAGGAAAATTACTCAGCCCTGGTGTATCCGGCACCTTCGGCAATCCTTGAAGGTGCAATAGCCCACCTTCAAATCCGCGCACCCGGAACTTTGCGCCCTTGAGCACCACTTCTTCGCTGATTTCAAATACTGGCCCCTGATGTTCAACAGGAATCCCGGATTGCTCTCCCGCTCGTTTCACAAAGGCCGAGTCGCGCATCAAGTCTTTGAGACGTTGTTTAAAGTTTCCACTTCGGTCAGGAATGCCAGCCATGACTTCCGGCTTTAATTCCGTCATGGCTCCCGTACGATAATCTTGCATAATCGCCTTCCTTTCTTGTTGATTAAAACATTTCTACCGCAAACTTTGAACTCCCTCGCCCAAATAAACCGGACCCTTCTCCGGCTCTGCCCGCCGACTCAATAGTTCACCGAAACGATGGGTGCTTTTCTTTTCTTCTGCCCGGCATTTGATCTGTTCTGGACTGTGTTTAAATACATACAAACCCTGGCCGAAGCATATAGTCGTATCCAGAGAGCCGTCTGAGGGGTGGTCTGGACGAAGTTTGCCGTTCTTGACAGCCAAGATACAGGCGGCCAGTTCACGCAAGAGCGGCGCGTCGTTTATTTCAGGAACCTCCGTGAGTTCATATTCGCTGAGGACCTCGGTAATGATGTCAAAGATTGCCGGCCGCGTAGCCACGTTCGTATCGAATCCTTTGACCGTGCGGAACTTCCTGGTGGACCAGCGCTCCGACGGTTGGTTGTACCAATACGGATAGTCGTCAAGTTCGGCATAGAACAGAGCGTTAAAACTTCCGCGAGTCGGACCTTCAGCGCACAGTAGCGCATTGTTGTAATAACGCAACGCCCACGAACACGCGCGCGCAAAGTATACCGTCTTCAGCGTCGAACGCAACGACGCCGCGATCTGCGGAAATTGTTCGTTTCCGATTGGAGGTCGCATGACGAGGGACGCGAGTACATCTCCGGACTCCGAGCGCACGTCGCTACCCTCGGCGCTATCAGCCATCTGGAAATACGCCATGCCCTCGCGGGCCTTTTCGTAAATGCGCCACACATCCCGCTGGTTTTCTTCCTTGATGTTTTGCTCCAGGAGAATATCTACATCAAACAACCCCGGCTTCTCATGATCCTGTCGAGAATACATACCGTCGTATTCCTCAAATGGACGGAAGCGACAGAGTTCAAACGGAATCTTGTTGGCGCGAATCCAGGCGTTGAGTTTCGTGCGATCAAAATATGGCTTTCCCTTGAGTTCTGTGTGTAACCCCCAAATACGGGCTCCGATCTCGTGCGGGGGATACAGCGAACGCCGATGGTCGATGGTCTCCTTGTCCATGTACGGAGAGTCGTAGATCGTCGCGTGAAACACCTGATTCTTCTTGCGATCCTTTTTAGGATTGAAGATCAGTTGCTTCGTGTACGTCATACCCAAGTAAGGCGTCTCTGAAATGCTGAAGTATTTGCAACGCGTGACAGCAGCCGTCACGCAAGCCTGGTCGGGAGGTTCCTCGTCAAAGAATACGGCGTGGATACCTATGGCCTCTTTGCCGGCAGCCTCGAACTTTCGGAACCCGGATTCGTAGGAAATCATGGCGATACGCATCCGGCGCACGCCGAACACCACGTTCTCGGATTTCATGTATCCGTTATACCCGCGTTTGCGGTCGATAAATTCCTTGGGGAAAAAGTCGTCGTTCTCCTCGTTCTCAAAGGCCGGCCACCAGCGCTCGGTGAGTGCGCGCTGCGTACAACCTATCCAGATGGTGCTGCCCGGCTTTGGAATCTTCTCGTCGGGATACACGCCAACGCCTTCAATGTACCCGCAATCCCATTCGTCCCAACCCTCCGGCAATACGGCGGTGGGGTCATGGTCGATAAAAGTCCCGGACCGCACATCGAACCGACCGAATCGAATAATGTTCTCCTTGCTGATCTTGCGCTTGAACCCAGTCTTGACTCCCTTGGCAACGCGCATCGAAAGAGGTTTCTCGCCGGAGATCATAATACCGAGTTCGATGAGATCGAGGCAGGTGTTACCATTACGGCTACCGGCAACAATGGAACGGAAGGGAGCGGTGGACATCAGAAAGCCGGTCTGAAACTTATGCGGGTCGGCGCCGATGTGATATAGCATCTCCTCAGAGTAGAGATCGACACCATCCTTACGGGCTTGCTCAAGCACCCATTCCGGACGTTTGGAAATGTCGTACGGCTCAAAATACGTGAAGGGCGACTCATCAACTGCGCCGGAAGCTTTCTTGTCGATAAACTCAGCGATCTTCTCCTGAGCGGATAGTCCTTCTTTCACGGAGTTTTCCTTCTTCCAGCGATCATCTTCTGTTGATGTTCTTTGCTGATAAAATGTTTTCCTATATTCGCCTCTCCGATTCTACGACAATATTCTGCTGAAAAATGTTTCCCGTAATTTGCATTCTTATCGCCAGAAAGCGAGGCGCTTATTTTCAAACGTGTTGCAAGAGGATGGTGACGACCGGCATTCCAAGGAGGCAGTCCTTGTTTTGCTTTACTCATTTTAAGTCTGGTTTCAACCGAAGGTTTACGACCAAGATTAGATTGACTTATCCGAAATCTGTGTTTAGCGCTTTTTGGTTTTCTCATTTTCTGACGAGTTTCAGGAGAGGCCCTCCACCCTCTCGCGCCCTCTCCGCCGTCCGTTATGTTGACTAACCTCCATCCCTCTTGTCGTCCGTAAGCAATCCACGCAATTTCCTCCAAGTTTCCATCGCCTTCAACTTCCCCGACAAACCGGATAAGAGGCAGGTATCCTTCGCGCAATACCCTGCGTATCCAGTTGCAACGATAATCCATGCTTCCACAACGGGCGCAACTCAAATGAAGTCCAAGTCTTTGATTCAAACCAAGAGATGTCTTGCCAACATATCTGATCTCACCGTCCGGTTCGCACAAAACATATATCTTGGTTTTCATGGATTTTCCTCGACGGTTCCCGACGCCTTCTTGTCAAGGAAATCAACAATCTTTTCCTGAGCCGTGCTGTTTTTGCTGTCTTCCATTTATCTCCGGCGCCTGGGTTTGAATCCGTGGTCGATGGCATTTAATAGACGACGCTGTTTCATGGCCTTGTTCTTGGTCGTACGCCTTGCCTTTACTCCGTTCGGAGTACGCACCTGATACCTTCCCCCTCTCAGTCTTCGGATACTCACTGGCATAACACCCTCCCGGACCCGGCGGCCCTACTCTTTTCTTTTCTGATTCTGAGGCTTTTAGGATTGAAAGATTTCAATCAATATGCCGTTTCGGCATAAGACTATCTCTTAGATAGTCTTCACTATGTTATAACCTTATGTTATACGAAGCGACATCAGCTTTGTAAGTCGTTCAATCTAAATGAACAACATTTATAAAAACAACTTTAACCCACGCACTTTTGTGCCGGGGCAGGGGTGGCACTTTTGTGCCAGGGGGTCTTTCTCTTTTTTCGAGAAGTGATTGCATCGAAATTAACGGTAAGATACCTGTACCTACCATCAAAAGACTTGGTTTTGACAAGACCAAGTTTTCTCAAACTGGTGAGAACCTTTCGGATATAATCCTCGCTTACTCCCATGAACCTTGCGAAGTATTCATTTGAGGCGTAACATCCAGAATCGTTTTTTGACAGGCTATCTATTTCTACCAAGAGGCATTTTTCGAGGAACCCCAAATCGGACAGCCATACCTTTTTTGGAATCCACAATCCTTTCCAATCGCGTAACTGTTCCCTTGGGTCGAGAGAGTCTTTGTCTACAACAACAAAATCTCGTGCGTGGTGACTAACGTGGATGGTGTCCATTCTATCTCCTTTTTGAGTTGTCAAGTAGTACTTGACAAAGAGAAGCTCCCCGCGCTACGTGCGATGAAAAACGCCGGTAAGCGGCAAGGATTTCCGTAGGCGGGGAGCCCCAAATTTGTTGGTTCTTTTTCCATCGCAAAGACAGTGTAGTGTTACATGCCTTTATTGTCAACAACAAAATTATCGGTGAGGGCCGATAGTGAACGTTTGGCAGCCGACAACAATCATAACGAACGGCATCCGGTTCTCAATCAGGATGGCAATACCGAGTGCCGGGATAAGTCCTGTATTGACGTGGGTAAACCATTTCAGTTTCGGATTGGTTGAACGCAGAATGCTTTTGTCAGTGTTCATATTTTCAATTCTCCTTTACCGCTGTTTAAGACCTGGAGCAACAGATTGCAGAAGGCGTCGGCGCGGCGTTCGTCTGATTTCAAGTCAACCTCTCCAAGAATTTCCCAGATCGTGTGCCATATCTCGTGAAGATAGGTATGCTGGACGCATTCTTTTGACGAAATACTCAGGCCGTCGGTGAGAGATATTTTTATAGTACATGCTGTGTAGTTGACCTGTCCCGCCAATTTCTGTTCCAGCAAACGACCGTCGTTATCGATTTTAACGGCGTATGTCTTTCCGGCAATTTTGAATGATTTTGGTATCTTCATGTTTTCCTCTTTCCGGTTTTGGGCATTGGTATTTCACGGAGGTCGCGCATCATGGCTGGAAGAAAATCCTTCTTGTCTATTTCTTCTGCCACCAGTTTTCTACAGTTGCGTTCGAGGGCCTGAATGATTGCCCAGAACCAGGTTTTAACTTCGTCAACCGCGATATAATCGCTTTCAGTGATTACGAACTGATCGCGGGATAGCCGGCTAACTGAGTTGACGAGTTTGGTCAGACAGGCGACCTTCACGTCATCGGTCATTGGCGCAGCGCCGTGCGCGGTCTTCATCCGCAGTTGTTTGGCCGGGTCGGCTTCGCGCCAGAATTGCTCAAACTCCTGAAGGTGGGTGCGCAGGAGGACGAGGTCATCGCGCAGGCTTAGAACGTTTCCCGAGTCGGACGCCTGGCGCCGAACGTCATCGATATACTCAGAGTCCGACTTGTAATGAATCGGGTCCAGAGGATAACCCTGGCGCAGGGCTACTGCCTGAGACTTTGAGAAACTCCTGGCCGAGTCTACGTCGTGATACCAACAATAACCGACGCCGTAGTGCGTGGTGCCCCAACCGGATACGCGCTTGCACCGACAGTCATTGCAGAGGTGGGTGCGAGGAGTACCGGAGTGGGAGAAATCCCCTTTCTTCTCGAACTCCTTGACCTTCTTCTGCATCTTGCCACGACAGCGCGGGAAGGGTTCGTTCCTCTCGATATTCAAAGACCGTTTTATCTTGAGTTGCTCGGCAATAGGAGGAATAGGCAGGCGCGGGAACTTCTTGCTGGTGATTGACCAATCCGTTTTTTGATAGGGCATGTTATTTCTCAAAAGCCTTGATGGCATCGGAAGCCGTCACGGCGATCACAACCACGTCATCCGCCTTATTGAGGTCCCGGTTATCGAAGGCTTCTTTATCGAAGCCTTTATTTCTCACGGCGATCTTGAGAATAGACCTCAGCGCCAGTTCAAAGGTTTCGGCCTTATTGGGTTTGTCATCCTTGGGTTTATTCCTTATCATGGCCCGGAGAGCGGAGGCAGATAACTTCTGGTCCACGGCGACCTTGAGGAACTTCTTCTGATCGGATGGGGGGAGCGCGGCTACTTCCTGATGATGCCAAAAGGTAAGTTCCTTACGACGCACGTCCGGCGCCACGTGAGTGGTGACGTAGCAGACGTTACGGAGCGTTGAATACTCGAAGTCTGCTGCGTCTAGAAGCTGGGCGTACTTCTCACCGAAGGCCCGTTCGGCGTAGAGGAGGGCGTCTCCGATCCACCAGAGGGTGCAGTTGCGGAGCCCCTTCATAGCTTCTAGCATTCGTTCGGTATCCTCGAACGACGTGCCATCTGGGATGAGGAGACTTGTTTCGTCGAGGACGCATTTGATACCGAGTTCGGTGGTTGAGAACGAGCGGACGGCGAGGCTTTGAGTTGCCATGTGTGTTTCTCCTTTTGTTGGTGGTTCAATACATTTTGTCGGGATAAAACTTCTGGGCTGTATCCGACTGAGGGGCGAGGGTACGCGCGACGAGGCCAACGACGAACTCCTCCGGGGTGACGTTCTGGGCCTTGGCTGTCTCCTCAAGTTCTTGTTTTACTAATTCCTCGTCGAATTTTATGGTGTAGGTTTTCACTACTTCCTCTCATATGCAGGGCATAGATTTTTGTGGTCACAGCTTGTCTTTCCCTTTGAAGTTGTCGTCCGGTGGCATTCCGAGTTTATCGCGCACGACCATGTTGATGAGCCACGATTTACTACGGCCAAGTTCCTTTGCTGACCGTTCTAAAGCATCAGCCACTTCTGTCTGCATCCAGACGGATACCACGCGGCCTTTGGGCTCAGGTGTGTTTTCTTCCATAGAAACCTATAGGTATTAAAAGTCTTAATAAGAGATATAGCGCCTTACCCGTAGATGTCAAGCCCAAATGCACGTTTTTTCAGAAATCTGGTAGGCCGAGAATATGTCATTTTGCTAAGGAATATGACATACTCACACGCGGTGGACACAAACATTTTCAAGAGGGTTTCCGGCCCCAAAGCCCCACGGCCGGCTACTCCGCCCTTCGACGCCGATTTTTTCAGGTGTACACTAGTGGAGCATGAGTGTAAGCAATGATAGCGGCCTTGGGGTAGGGTAGGAGTACAAGAGTGATTCTAAAAATATATGGTGATAGTTGGCGAGTGGATAGTCCCCCTGTCTTCCTGGCCGGGGTGGGGGTGGGTAGCCTTGGGGTGTCCCCGGCCCTTGCGCTTGTGATAACTTAGGCCTTGCAATGGTCAGCATAGGCAAGCGGGTGTGGCGTTATCCCCTTGGCTAAGGTTAGCTGCTTGCTGGTGTAGTCTTGTATCTGGTTTCTTTGCATTATTGTGCTTTGCTTGTGTGTTGGCTACTCATTGCCGTGCGCCGCTCTGATAGGCACGCCGTTTTTCGATATGGGAAATTCCCATATCACGCAATGTGGGCCTGTACGATTGTTGAAAATAGTTATTGTATTGTGTTAGATATCTGATAGACTATTCATAGGTTAGTAGTTTGTTCTTTTACATACGCCTAAGGCCAAGGCAGTCAGCTCTGAAAGTAGAATACTCTAAGGGCTGGCGAAAATAGCAATGCAATCACGGTTTTTAATTCCATAACCATAAGGATAAAAAACCATGAAGACAAAGAAGACAAAGAAGACTGACAAGCAGATTGCAAAGTCTGACGCTGATAAGGCCGTGCAGGCTATTGCGTTGGCAAAGGCCATTGACGCTATGACTGGTATGTATAATACCGTCAAGACCGCCATTGCGCGCTTGTTTGACACTTCGGAAAAAAAGGCCGTCTATTTGGCCGTGTCCGATTACGTCAAGCCAGGTACGGATGACGACCGCAAGCGTGCTATGCAAGTCTGCAATGGCGTCAAAGATCAGCTGAACTATAAAGTTATGACAGAAGCTGAACAAGCGGCATTGAATAGCACGTTGCGCGAATTCCGTGAGAAACTTGGTGTCAAAGCGCGCAAAACGAAAAAACGTACGCCAGCTCAGAAGGCGGCGGCGGCGGCTAAGGCCAAGGCGGCGGCGGCAGCGAAGGCTGAAGGTGACGCTGATGACAATATCGGAAAAACCGCGCAGGAGCGGCTACTGTATGCCGCTAACTGGATCGAGCGGTTTATGGCGGCTACGGGATGGAATGCGGATGAAACCTTGTCATTCTTTGGCAAGGCAATGGATCAAATCGCGAAGCGTAAAGTAGTATAACAGAAACCATAAACCGGATTGCATAGCTAAGGCTTAGAAAAACCCTTGCAGGGTAAAACTTGCAAGGGTTTTTTTTGTGCCCAGGAATATGGGATATTCCCATATCGTTTCTCGCCTGGATCATAATGAATAATCCGGCCTAGAATAATGAATAACCCGATTGAATAACCGTGCCGGCATATTCCCGGATATAATGAATAATTTCAATGCCCGCTTGATCGGAGGTTGTCAAGTATACTTGACAAGTGGCCTGAATAATGAATAAGCACTTGACATATGTTAGGATTATGTTATACTATTGATAGTGTTGAATTCGGTCTTTGACATACAGTAATACTGAATATCCGATTATCAATCGCCCAAACGCTGTGGCTATTGAATGATAATAATCGGCGGGCAAGGTGTTGCCCTGTGAATACCGGAAAGCTATTAAGCCAGCCTACCGGAAACCCCGCAACGGAAGTTTTGAAGTCCTTGCGATAATGCCAGCATGGGCGATATGGGATTTTCCCATATCATAAATTGCCTGGATTATCGCAACGGCTACCATGGGGAATGAGAAACTTGCCGATTGCGCCATAGCAGGAAAGTGTGCGTGCCTGTGAATTGAAATGTCAATCCATTTTTCATAGGCCGGCCGCAAAGCGATGCTTGATTCATATCGGCTTAATCGCAGGCCCACTTAATAGCTTTCCAAACTGCACCCAGGAATGTGCTCGCTATGGGATAAAACGGATGAATTCGGCCAGAAACCGGAAACAATCAATATGGGAAATTCCCATATCAGCCCGGCACAACAAGGCCATATAATTCATCCGCTTCTTATCCGTGGATACTTTGTCCACGCTGATGAGCCCGCAGAACGGGCGAAATAAGGAATGAAACCATGAAAGTCACAATCAAAGGCAGCGTTCTGACCATCGAAATCGACACGTAGAAGCCGACGCCCAGCGCGTCCGGTAAGACTTTGGTGATCGCCAGCACGCACGGTAATTTGCCTACCGCGTGCCTGATTGACGGGAAGCCCGTTATCATTGGTCTGAATGCGTATATCCGCAACGCATGAATTATCGGAAAGACACGGGAATCCTTACGACCCCAGCACGGCGGGAATAAGGCTGGCATAACGACAAGATTTGATATGGGAATTTCCTATATCGGCACACAATGAATGAAAGGATGAAAATGAACACGCTATGCGGAATTGAAATCAGCCAAGAACAGGCCGACAGGATTCGCGATACATGCGAAAACATAATCCAGCAAGTCGAGCAGAGGCGAAGAATGTATGCGTTGCAGAGATTTGCGGAGGACTTTGCCGACATGCAGCGGACCAACCCGCATAATCGTTTCTTTGGCACAGTTTTGGAATATCTTAGAAAATATCCGCAAATAGACAGGTCAATTAACGAAAGGATCAACCATGAAAGGCAACGCGCTCAGTAAATTCCATGTCGGCCAGATGGTGAATTACGACACCAAGGGTGTCGGTAATCGCACCGGAATAATCGTGAAGTTGCACAAGTCATGCAGTCACGGTGTGGCCGAAATCAGGCCCAGCAATGGCGCCAGGAAAGTCAGCCGCCGGCTTCAAATGGTCGGCTCAATCTGATATGGGAAAACCCCATATCGCGAAAGGTGGTGAATTATGAGCAATGAACAGGCAATCCGATTATCAGAATCACGTCACGGAAGGATTGTCCTGCATCTAGTAGCAATCGTCCGTCACATCAATGGCATAGGCCGAGAACTACGAAGGAGAA
>Ga0172381_10004426_pt1 | contig 14559 bp, 17 predicted proteins | sample Leawel6488metaG_FD_119754 | JGI IMG/M metagenome (GOLD analysis project Ga0172381, IMG submission 119754) | Leachate microbial communities from a municipal landfill in Southern Ontario, Canada - Leachate well 64-88 metaG | ecosystem: Engineered > Solid waste > Landfill > Unclassified | place...
CACCCTCGAACAGCTGGCCCGCGACGCGCGCATGCCCCCGGACCTGATGGGCGGGGTGCTGACCTACCTCAGCACCTTGCCCGGCGGCTTCGATCCCCAGGCACCGGCCAAGGGGTCGGGCGATGCCGTGGATCCGGAAACGGCCCGCCAACAGCAATTGCAGATGGCCTCCCGTGGCGAACAGCACAGCTATGTGGCCCAGCAACTGGTGAACAGCCTGGGTCTGCTCGCCGACCAGTACGGCTATATCTCCGCGACCCCCTATCCGGAAGTGGACTGGCTGGACGTGGCCGTGCACCGGCGCATCGTGGTGGTCATCCTGCCGGCCCTGGGCAAGTCCGAAAAGGGCGCGGAAAGCCTGGGGCGCATCGTCATCGCCAACCTCAAGGGCATGATGGCGCGTATTCTCGGGAGCAAGACCGAGCGCCGGGTGGGCGAGTATCCCGAACCGCGCATCACCAGGGCGGACCATCCCTACTACATCATCGAGGATGAAAAGCCCGCCTACATGGTGCCCGGAGAGGACGTGATCTTTCAGGAGGCGCGGTCATTGGGATTCTGCATGGCGCCGGGAGCGCAGAGTCACAAGCACATGCAGGACAAGCTCAAGACCGTGGCCGATGCCATCGCCGGGGCCGCGACCCGGACCAAGCTGTTTCTCGGTCTGGAGGACCCGGACACCCTGGATCTTGCGCGGCAGCTCACGGGCGAGGTCTGGCGTGGCGTGCCGGGCGGGTACCAGCCGGGTGCCCTGCAACCGGTGCAGGAAAACCGCACGACCTTGCAGAAAGACGCCTTTCTGGATCCCATGACCGTGAAGGCGCAGCGGGATGGGCAGGCCCTGCTCGTGGCCACGATCCAGACGCAACGTGGCGAGATCCAGCGCGGGGTTTGGATCAACACCTTTTACGTGCCGGACTTCGATGTTCCGGCGATCCACCTGAACCATCTGATGCCACTGCTTTCCATGGCGGATTACAGCCTGATCTCCGAGGGCGCACTGGCGCAAGACCACGAGACGGCGCGCGCGCCCAAACCGGCGCGGTCGTCCCACGAATCGATCGCGAAGGCCGAGGGCAACAGAAGGAAGGCGTCCGACGAGGACATCCACCGGCAGTCGGCCTTGGAGTCATCCGGCCTGCGGGAACTGGGACAATTGCTGGGGATGCCGGCGGAGGCCCTAGTGGAGGAGGCATCACTGTTCGCCACGATAGAGCGGGTCCTGAAGGAGAAACTGGCCGGCGCGCCGGTGCCCATGGACACCGAAGGGGAAGCGTTGCAGACTCAGTTACTGAGGGCTGCGCTGAAGGGCCCGCAGCGGCGGCAATGAAAGAAACGTCAATAAGGGGCGATTTTCGAGAACAACGCTCGGGGTCAAGGCGTGCCGGACTGGTCCTGGCATTTAGGAGTGAATGGCTCTTTGAGACTGGAAGCAGTCATTCAGCAACGGAAAGCAAATGGCATCATCCGACCCAGAAGAGCCGTTCAGCCTTCGATTAGCTCTACGTTAGCCATCTCTAGGTGAATGGTTGTCATGGATAGTTCATCGTTAATAAGTGCAGTCAGTGCCGTAGCAGCAATAGCTTCCGCAATCTATGCCTACTTTCAGGTCAAGCAGGCAAAAGAAAGTGTTGAGCAAGCCAAGAGAACCGTTCTGGAGGCATTTACGCAAAACAAAATAAATGCACTCTTTGCCTTAAGGGATTTGTATGAAAAGAAGCTTCCAGAAATAAAAAGGATGGCGGATCATCTTTCTGTACCAGAAACTTATGAGTCTGCAGGCAAGCCACTGCATAAAGAGCACGAGGAATACAGAAAAAAACTGCAGAGAGTAAATGCGGAGCTTGATAAATTTTACGAATCCTATGTTCCTACAAATATTCCGACTAAAAGTGGCTAACACCTCATTCAACGGGACGCCTAGCGGCGCCCGTTAATTCAAACATTAGGCCTCAAACCTAAGGAGACTCATTTGATCATCACGGATATTCTGATTGAAAAGCTACGGGGCGAAATTATGTATTGGCAGAAGCAGGCCTTGGCTGCATCAGAAGTCGACGATAAGGCAGCGTGCCACAAAGCCCTTGAGGCGCAGGGTATTGCCATCGACACCCTTATCAAGCTCGTCGAGGCCAATCAACCAAAGAGGTAATCATGAGTACAAATGAAAAAGTTCATACCATCATTCACGGAGCCGCTGCTTCAGCGGCGGCAGTGGGAACCGGCTTGGCTCAAATTCCTGGCTCAGACAACGTAGTAATTACGCCCATTCAGGTCGCAATGATCATTGCAATCGGCGAAGTTCACGGCCAACAGCTTTCTAAGGCAACAGCTCTGTCCACTCTCTCCGCAGCGTCCGCCGGAGTTGCAGGCAGAACTTTGTCCCAATTTCTCGTCGGATGGATTCCGGGTTATGGAAATGCCATAAACGCTACGACAGCATTTGCAATTACGGAAGCTATCGGCTGGGCCGCTGACAAGATACTGTCCGAGCAAAAGGTTGCGAAGGCCTAACCACTCGTTGCAGGGGGCCTTGCGCATAAAACCGCGCAAGGCCCCCTGAACTCAAACGTTATGCGGCGCTGAACGTGAGGATACCGTGAGTGAGCTAGAAAAAATTGTCTGGACGGCCGCTTTTACTATTTTCGGTGGCGTGCTTGTCTATGTAATAGGACAGCTTCTCTCGAAATTCCTGATTGACCCCACGCACGAGCTGAAAAAAGTAATTGGTGAGGTGCGTTTTAATCTTGCGTTTTATGCGCCAACCATTCTCACACCCATCGCCCGAACACCAGAGCGCTCTGACAAGGCTTATGAGGCACTTCTTAAAAGTTCCTGTGAACTCTTGGCGAAAGTAAACGCGATTCCATTTTATGGGTTAGTATCGTGTATTTCGTTTGGTTTTCTGCCTTCGAAGAAACACATTCGAGATGCCGCAACGCAGTTAAGGGGTTTGTCGACAAATATGCACGAAACAGGAGACAAGGCAAACTCTCATGTCGAGATAATCGGAAATCGTGTCGCAAAGATTGAGAAGTGTCTGAATCTGGAGTCGCTTGAGTGAGAAAACTGCCACATAACGCGAACGTTGAGCGTCAAACCATGCGAATCTCCGGGCCTGAGCGATACAAATTAAATTTCGACTCTGCATCGTTCGCCGTGCAGTGCCTGAAGGGCACGCCGAAATTCTCAGGCATGGCCACATCAAAAAAACCAAAGCTGTACATAGTGCGCGCTGTCGGAAAACCCATCTACGTTGGAGTCACACTTGACCCATGGGTCCACCATAGACCTTGGAAGCGAGATCGAGGGAATTCCGCTGAAGTTCTCTGTTGAAAAGTCGGAAAAAATCACAATCAAGGTCGAATACAAATAGTTTGAGTTTACCGCAATCACAGCGCCTAGAGAAAGGGGAAACACAGATGCAGACGATCGATCCAGCTACTGCGCAACGGCTCGCAGAAGAACTTGTTGCGAAGACACAGCAAATCAAAGAGCTTGGTGCCGAGGTGGATCTCCTCAAGCTAGAGATTTACGATGCGGCGCAAGGCAGTATCCGTTGCGCCGGCGGCCGAGTGGTTTTCGTTGAACCGGGAACCAATTTGCAGCTCGACCGCGACTTGCTGAAAGCACGACTTGTCCGGCAGTTTGCGCTCAGCGACGTTGAGGCTGCCTCATTCGTCGATGCATGTAAGTCCGAAAGAGCTAAGCTCGCTTATATCTCCGTCTACCTTGATTGAGTACTTTCCATGCAGCCGGAGTTGAAACCCAACCCTGCGGTCCACCGGCGCTGCGCGATAAAGCCGCGCAGCTCCGGTGACCTTGAACGTTAGGCGTCATCAGGAATCAGCATCAAAACAAATGGCCGAGCCAATTAAGTTCGATACAGAGCATTGGGGCAAAGGTTTCGCCACAGAAGCAGAGCGTGGCGCGCTTCGTATTGATTTCGAGCGGCTCGGGTTTCCAGAAATTGTGTCATCTACTTCGGTTGGCAACGTCAGGTCGCGTGCCGTGATGGTGCGTACTAAGCGAAGCAAATAGAACAACCCAAACGGGCACTGATTTCGGTACTGCTTATGTGTGGTGGTGAGGACAGCTAAGGGATGGGCTGGCCTGCCACCACGCCTTAACGTCAGCACTTCATCTTCGCGAGCCGTCGGCAGCGGTGACACGAACGACCGTTATTGGCCGAGAGTTGCCTGTCGACACAGAACGGTCGTTTACATTTTTTCACTAGAAATGTCGGACGCGCATCGCTTTTCTGACTTTTAGAGCCACAAATAACAATGATGTGTCGAGGGCAATATGGGAACGATTTAAGAACTCCAAAAGTCCTCACCAAGGGCCTCAATGACTAACAGGTCAATTAATTTGGCGGTTTTAACGATATGAAAAGATGACTTGGCAAAGTATTCATAGTCAATAAATATTTTTCCGCCTATATCAGCGCTCAAATATCCAAGTTCACTGTGGTTGTCAGCTGTAATCAGCCCATCATGATGGACTATGGTATTTCTGCGTGAACGTATTTCAAAGATTTCATCAATAACTGTCTTTAGATAATCTCGAACATTAGAACTTGTAATCTTCTTAAGAAAATCTAAATACCCGTCAAGTCCATTTCGAGATAAATCATGCAATGCTGTTGAGGTAAGATACTCATGAATTGAATCAATATCTTTCAAGGAAATAATGCTTTTACCAGAAATTTTCCAAGAATAGTTATCTAGATATTCAGGTCGCTTCGTGAGCAACGCAAGGCATAGGTCATACATGTAGTGCTCAAAATATGAATAGAGCGATATCAAGCACTGCTCGAGTAGATTTGATGAGACAAACTCAAATCTTTCCCCAGGATTAGAGATGATGTCATGAATTCTATTAAATGAAGGTGGAGCAAGCTTTTCTTCTTGCCGCATAATTTTGTATTCGAAGTGCTGAACAAGAGGGTCAGCCTCGCCGCGCTTGAGCGCGGATAAGGGATACATGTGGCCAACCGTGTATGAAGTCACTTCAAGACGCTCTAATCTTTTGTGCAACGACTTGAAGGAAGAGGTACAGAAAGAACCATTAAAGAAGTTAGCTAATACATAAGTACCGAAGGTGGAAGTGATCTCTTGATATTTTACGGGGTTCATCAAATTATCCTTAATATTGTTACTGCATCAAATTAATAACATGTGAATCGCTATCAGTTCTTTAGACACTGTCAAGCCACTTTGTTTCCAGCTGAGACCGCTGAGTATCAAGAAGCGGTCGTACAAAAACTACGTTGTAGAAACGACGAGCGGCTCCTCTTGGCCGATAATAGCCCTTTTCCCGGGCTACCTGTGAATGTCTGCACCCGCTGCGTAGCGTTCCTTCGCGATCAAGTCAGCTAGAGCCCACGTATTCCGCAGGGGGGACGTAAAAATTTAATGGCAAAAAGGTATGAACTTCGTAGTCGGTTGGTTAGATGCCAACACCCCACTACATAAAAGCTCATGGGCTTTCACGGCATTTTTGAGCCAATTTCACCAGCGCCGACCGAGCCCCTTGCGCATCGATGATGGGATCGGAAACATCGAAACGCATCAGTTTGCCATCGGCTCGAACATCGAAGCCATCGTAATCAATCCCTACCATCTCTACATCAGTGACATCACAACCCTGTAGATGACGGCAATAGCCTCGCAAGTTGTCGCGATGATCAGCATTCATATGGGTGAGAATATCGGTCTCGGCCGCAACGAGGGCTTCTGTGGGAGGCGGTGAATACTGTTGGGTTGGAACCCAGTGAATTTTGCCGAAGCCGCCGATATAGCGGATGTGTTCTACGCTGATACGATAAAAGAAAAAATCATGGGCGGAGAAGTAATCGGCAGCTTTGGGAAAATAGCGTAGGTAGCGCTCACTAAAAGCGCCCTTGTCAGCGAGGCGCGCAGCGCGACCCACTAAGGTCACCCGACCTGCGGTGAGCATGTCCTCAGCGCAAGGGTGGACGATCAGACTCACACGGGGGTCAGCATCGATGTTTTTGGTGTGTTCCGCCAAGGTGGAAATGAGGATGACAGGGTTCCCTGCGTCGTCGAGCACAAAGGGGCTCACAGAGGCAAAAGGGTGGCCTGCCAGGCGTTTGGATAGCGAGCAGAGCACGCCGTTATGATAAGCACGAACGAAACGGCGCACTTCCGCGCCCAGGGTAGATTTTTGCTTAACCGTGCTCATAGCGGCACCTCTAACAGTAGGGGGAAGGAATCCAACTCCTGAAGTCTATCCAGATCTGTTGAGTGCGTCGATAAATCCAATAATCCAAGGTCCCGCGATTGGAGTAGACGAACGCAGCACGATTGAGCGTGCGACGGTTTCTGACCAGATTTGAGTGTGTGCAGAGCCAGCAGGTTTCTGGTTGGAGCGAGATGCGGTATATTTTGTGTGACTTTTACCTAAACTCTATCCGGCTAGAGACTTTCTGTAGAAGTTTTTCCGCCGAAGAGCCGATCCAGACTGCTTTGTCTCATGTGGGGGCGCCAGCAACAAGGCAACTAATACAATCGCATAGGCTTATCATTGAAGGCGCCACACAGGACAGAATGATCCCAATTGTCTTGTATGACAGTCCTACAAACGTTGCCGACACCTAAAGCACGTTTAGAGTTACGAAAACTACTCCACGAGATAACGGGATAAGAAAAATGCAGGATTCCAGTCCGACTGAAAAATTCATGAACAAAGCAATTTCAACCTTCACCGTCGAAAAATGGGTTCAGGCCGTCGTTTGCGGCCAGGTCGTCTTGCCGATGATTCAGCGCGGCTCGGTTTGGAGGCCGCACCAAATCCTTGATCTGTGGGACACCCTGCTCCAGGGCATGCCCCTTGGCGCAATGATGATGATGCCAATCAAGGCTGGTACGCCGGTTTTCAAGGTAATTACGCGCAATATCAAGCCGGCGGACGCAGGTGCAATCGCTCTGTTGGATGGACAGCAGCGCACCTTGGCCATGCTCAGTGTCTGGCCTGGCATCGAAAATCAACTCCAAAGGCGCGTCGCCATCTGGGTCGACCTGGCCGATGAGCCGCCTGGTGAGTATCTGTTCCGGCTTTGGGCAGCGACTCGGGCACAGCCTTTTGGTTATGAACGGATCGGTGTCGGCGGCCAAGCCCTGAGCAAACTATCGGCTGCGGATCGCCGCGCGGCCAATGCGGTGTACAACCCCGATGGACAAGGTTCGGACGATATGGTCCCACTCTGGGATACGGACGCATTCATGCCTTGGCGTGCGACCTTCCCCATTCGCCTGTCGCGTTTGATCCAAGACCCGCATTATCTGGACGATATCGACACCCGCCTGCGCGAAAAAGAGCAAGCGCTCGAGCGCTTGCTCGAAGCAAGGCAAGATCAAGAATGCGCACCAGAGATCGTCAAACGTCTTGCCAAATTAAAACAATTGTGCACAAACGGAATGGAGAAACTCAAGTCTCGTGCGCAACAGATGCAGGATGCATTGGCTCGCATGCGGTCATTGAGCTTTCCGCTCATTCCTGTCGGTGGTTATCTCGATGCGGCGGCAAATGGCGATTACGATCCCCCCATCGCAGTTTTGTTCAAGCGCGTGGCCGTAGGCGGGCAGTCACTCAGCAACGAGGATTACATTTTTTCTGTTCTCAAACATTACGAGCCCGAGGTGCATACCCTCGTCGAGGGGCTTCTGGATCAAAAATCCATCGCGGCGACCTACACCGCGAATGATCTCGTCATGACTGCAGTGCGTGTTCATTTACAGCAATTGCAAGCCAAGACACAAGACGGCAAGACACAGCAGAATTTTCGTGACGAGGCGCGTATCCAAAAGGCGAGATTTTCTCGGCTTGCACAAGACAAAGATTTTTCTAGCGCGTTCAAGTCGCTGATCGGCAGCGGGGGGCGTTTTCAGGAAACTCTGGAGCGCTTGCTGAGCGTCATTGCTTACGCTCCAGAATTCACGCAGGGGTTGCCACAGCATGCCCTGCCTTGGCTGGTGGATCGGTTCCTGTTCGATGTCTTGCTAGCATGGTTCACCAACTCGGAGAACGATCCGGCCAGCAGTAAACTGTCTCTGGTGCGGTTCCTGTTATGGGGATTCCTGTCTATCCCAGACAAAGCCAAAGCCAGCGAGTTGTGCATTTCTGAGTTAGAACGGTTACGTCAGGTGCACACGTCTTTCCCCGAACGACAGTTGATGTCCGCGTTGATTGATAAAAGGCTTGCTTTCACATTTCCGGCACCTGAATCGATCCGGCCGATCGCATTCACCCCGCCAAGCGCGGAAGGCGCCGTGCTGCGGGGTCAATCGCGCTTTTATCAAAACGGCGAGCCGATCAGCGACGGTGCCGAGGTCTATCGCCGCTGGTGGAATATTCGCGGCAATCGGCACGAGCACCCTTTCTTGCTCTGGCTGCAGCGCGATTTCATCTACCAGGAATTCGAAAGTCAGCCAGCTCTGGCAGGAACGGAGGAAGAGACACCATACGATTTCGATCATATCCTTCCACAGTCCCACTGGGCTTGGTGGACGGGATGCACCAGCAACCGTTTGATCGACTTCGCGAAACAAAGTAGTTCGGATCACGGCTTTTTGGGCAACGCAATCGGAAATCTGCGCGTCTGGCCTGCACGTCTCAACCGCGAAGATGGTGATGCCAGCCCTGTAGCGAAGCTTGGGCTTGGTGACACGCAAGGTCGTGGTCCGGATGCGTCCAGGATGCTGCAAAGTCGCATCGAAGGCGACGCCCAACTCATGGCTTGGATCAAGGCGTCCGGAGAAGGACAGTTCGTCGACCGCGCATGGGATCGTGAGCGAGCAATTGCGTTTCAGGAGGCTATAGAGTTGAGAACGTTCACCCTATACGATAGCTTCTATCGCGACCTGCATTTTGCTGATCTTCAAGCAGATGTAAATCCGTCACGGAGCCTCTGATTTGGTATCAGCAAGAGGAGTAATGGAGGTTCCCATGTCTGATCAAGGATTCCTTAACTGGCTCCTATCAATGCAAGATAGTACCGATTACCTGCATATTGATAGCTTGATACCAAACATGGCATACGCGATTTGGGCGAGAAACGCCTATGTTGGAATCTGGATACCAGGTGAGAATGGATTTTTGGTCTCGCGTTACAAAATCCATTCGGAGCCTTCCCTGTTCGTAGAATACCACTGGGATATTGGTGAACCATTGGGTACCGCCAAACCATTATGCCCACTGGGGAAAAGCCCATTAACAATACCATCTTCGTCTAGTTATGACGACGCAGATCTAAGCTCAGAATTGTGTGCCTGGCTCGATGCATTGGAAATGCATAATCCGCCGTTAACTGGCTGGGATTCCGTAAGCGAGCGACGTCGATCTGCCGTATCTTTTGGTAAGCGACTCACAAGAAAATCTGATTAATAATCTATGCGTTTATGCCAACGGCGTAATGCGGATGATTTCTTTCTATGAAACCACCGTTTGTGAGAGGCTTCAACTGGTGGTCATTGCCGCACAGTAAATCAATGGGTTGCAATTCTCGAAAACCATTCTCAAAAAACGGCTACGGTTTACAGCCATGGTGACGTGTTTCGAGAATATGATGGTCAGTCCGCTGAACGACCGCTTACGCTGCATCACTGACCATTCCACAGCGCCCAGATCACGCCAGCCGGTGCTCCGGAACTCTATGGTCGGCGTCGGGACCGACCTGGGAAACTTCGGATGAAGGGCAATACTTGACTTGCTACTCCTTACGCACCCCCGCGAGGCCGCGTATCTACGGGGCTGACTGGCATAGATATGGTCCATCTGCAGGAAATGCACTATGATCCTGCCTTGTATTCTTTTGTAATCGAAGGCCTGCCTCTGACGGATATGATGCTACCCAATGCAGACAAGGCGATCCTGGATATTCGCAAGCTACGAGAATACACCCTGAATCCCGGTCACCTTGCCGGAGGCAACAAGGCCAGGGTGTTCGCCTCGTGCCTGGGGATAGGCCAGCAAGATGCCGAGCTACTGCGCTCAGTATGCCTCCGTGCCATACTGAGCAATGAGGCCACCGGGAAGGTGGCCGACAGCCATGGCAAGCGTTACCAGGTGGATTTTGTCATGCAGCACCAGGGAAAGTCCGCGATCGTTCGCACGGGTTGGATCATTAGGACTGGAGAAGACGTTCCCAGGCTGACAAGTTGCTATGTGAGGACATCATGAAACTACTCGACGTTGTAGCGCTTTTGGAACCCATACCAGAGCAACATCTTCTGCGTGGCCAGGTCGGGACCGTCGTGGAAGCGTTGGACCCTGGTTACGTGGAAGTTGAGTTTCTTGTGGGCGACGACTATGTCACCCTAGCGGTTGCGGAGGATCGCCTCATGCCGCTGCACTACGCTCCAAACAAAAGTATTCGCGCGGCATGATCTAAATGGAGTGCCACAGAAGTTTTTTCGCACTAAGATGACTGTTAAAGACTGGAAGCGGTCGTTCGTTGCTCATTCCGGCGATCGTGGGCACCCCCGAAAAGCGTACATTCTGGTCACCGCGATTTTATCCCCAGGTGCCTTACAGCTAAAATGAAATTGATTGTCTCCCATCGGGGCGTTTTGAGGCGTGAGCCGGATGATCTTGGCCGTAAGTTGGGTAATTTGGCGATGACGGTCTGCTGCACCTGATCCCTGAAGATAGTGATGGCCGTGCCATGGATACGCAGTGCAAACAACAGTTCAGGCACCTCGGCGGCAGGGGCAATGTCCCATGAAGAAAATTGGCTGTTCAGACGGTCATCAACAGAGAGTAGATTTGGGCATGGTATGAATCCTAAATTAGCGTAGCGTTAATTTATACCAAATGCGGACCTTATGGTATCTTTCCATAAACGCTGCCATTGAGTCCCGGTCACCCATGCCCATACCAGACTTTCAAACGCTCATGCTTCCCGTCCTTCTGTCTGCCATGCAGGGGGAAAGGCGCATCTCCGACGTGGTTGAACAGTTGGCTAAAGATTTTTCGCTCACGCAACAGGAAAGAGACCAATTATTGCCCTCTGGAAGGCAGACCCAGTTTGCTAACCGGGTGAACTGGGCAAAATCCTACTTGAATAAGGCTGGCCTCGTGGTGAACACCCGGCGCGGGCATTTCACTCTGACGGAACGTGGCCGGAAGGTGTTGGCTCAGTCTCCACAGAAGATTGACCGGAAATTCTTGGCTCAGTTCAACGAATTTCAGGACTTCGTCAGCATTCACCACCATCATGAAGAGCCGACCCAAGAAGAGCAGGAGGAATCGGCACAAACACTGGCACCCGATGAGCTGATGCGGCAGGCTTACCAAGAATTGGAATCCACGCTCGCAGAGGAACTATTGCAGCGTGTCCGCTCTGGTTCTCCCGCCTTCTTTGAGGCTCTGGTAATCCGGCTGTTGCTGGCCATGGGCTACGGCGGTCAATCTGCCGAGGACGTGGAGAAAGCGCTGGTCGGCGGCACTGGAGACGGCGGCATTGACGGAATCATTGATCAGGATCCGTTGGGTCTGGACCGAATCTATATACAAGCCAAGCGCTACGGAGAGGGTAATACGGTGGGCGCTGGTGCCGTCCGGGATTTCTTTGGTAGCTTGGACCGCTTCAAGGCCAGTAAAGGGTTGTTCATAACCACGTCAGATTTTACCCAGCAGGCACGAGAGACGGCAGAGATGCTGAGCAAAAGAATTGTGCTGATTAACGGCAAGCAATTATCCAAGCTGATGATCCGTCATGGGGTTGGCTGCCGCGTGGAAGAGACCCTGGAAATCCGTAGGCTGGATGAGGAGTTTTTTGGGTAGGATAGAGCTGGGCTGCTTGCACACAGATCGGAGATCAGATTTAAAATAACAGCCGAGCTTGTGATGGGGGGACAGAAAGTAGCCCATTAAAACTATCAGTAGGCTGCCTGAGCATCTCTTTGCGTTGGATTGTTGTGTAATTAGTTATAAATCAATGCGATGGGTTAAATATGACTCATTTTCTTGACGCTGACCGCAAGGCTAGGCTTATAATAAACAAGGGGAGGGAAGCATGAAAGGCGGAAAGTTGTTGGCTGTTGTCATGGCTGGGGCATTGGCGGGTTGTGCCAGTGCTGGTGCGATTGTCCCTCTCAACCGTGATACATATATGGTTGCGGCATCGGGTGGTGGTGGATTGCGCACCTTCTCGCATTTAGAATCTTTAGCGCTTGCCAAGGCGCGGGCTTATTGCGCTGGCATCAATAAAAGAATGGTTTTCGTGAGCGTGCGCAACTCTGGAGCACCGACTTGGACGCCGATGGAATCAGACGTTACGTTCAGGTGCGTGGCTGATCGAGCGCGATAGTGTTGTGTCGAGAGCTGCATGCACTTCAAAATTGAAATCGCCCAGGTCACTATCGCAGAATGTTTTTTCCCGTATTAAAAGGATGTAAAACATGGAAAAAGAGTCTCTTGTTAACGTTTTCAAAGAAATGGAAGCGGTCATTGCATATTCCCCAGATAAGGCTACTTCTATCAACTTGGAAGAATTTGAAGAATTTTTGGGAAAGGTGCGAGTAAAAGCCATCGAAAAGGCTAAAAAAAATAAGGAATCGCTCGGTGTTGATCATCCGATGTTTGAGCCTGTTAGCCTGCTACGACCCATAGGACGCGGTCGCGACGAGTTATCTTACACAAAGCTTCTGGCATACTTCCTTAATCCTAATGAAAATCATGGCTTTGGAGGTAAGATTGCGTATGCATTTTTGAATGAAGTATTTGAATCGGAATATGAATACGATCAGATCGTTGTTGCTGGTGAGTATTACTGCAATACAGATTCTAGGGTTGATCTTTGGATCACCGGAAAATATGGCAATGGATCGAGTGGTAAAAAAGATTTTCTTGTAATTATAGAAGCAAAAGTTGGTGCATCTGTCGGTGCAACGCAACTAACTAGATATTCAGAATGCGCCAATAAATGGAAGAGCAACAATCCTTCAGGAATGGTACGAAAAATTTTACTTATTCCTGACAATAAAATATCTGATAGCATAAAGGAGTGGCGAACTTTATACTTTTCAAGTATGACTAAACTTATTTGGCAAGCGATTCGAGATGAAAAAAATAAACATGGATATCATTACGCTAGATTTTATGTTGCGAGTATCTATCAAGACATTTTGGACTGGGAATCAGACCAAAATCTAGACAGTAATCCATATCCTTATTTGCTGGTATAGATTCTTATTGACATTGAACGGGAGGGGTGATTATGAGTGGTGAATACTTGGCACTTTACGCGAAGCATCCGTCAGAAATAGAGTTTTTTTGGGGTATGGATGATGATGAGTTGGCTGATCAATTGATGAATCTCGGCTTTGAAAAAAAAGATGTGGAGAATCAGTTCATGCCACTTCAAGAGAAATATTTTGATCTACTTGACGGTGATCTTAAGGCGTTATGGAAAATCGTCAGTAAAAAAATGCTTGATATAGTCCCAGATGAAATAATAGAGCGCCGAAGTAAATATAATTACATTTATAAAATGGGACAATTAGTTGCGAATAAAGTGCGACTTGAAATTTACTTTCAAATTATTTTGATTAATGGTATAGCCGAATGTCAATTCGGTATATGGTCGATGGGTAAAAAATCTGCGGAAGATAAATTGCTACAAGTTCTTGGTAGCGAATCTTGGCGCAGTAATGTGGCTGGTTGGATACCCGGCTCTGTGGTCTGTCAGGGTGTTGTTATTAGCGAGTTTATGGACAATAAAAAATGCATCAATCTCGAACAATTATTTGAAAATATTGTAAAACCATTTGAGGATATTAAAAAAGCAGCCCTGTGGAAGAAAATCCTCGCTATCGCAAATCCAACGTGATTTTAAGATAAGCAGGATCAAGCGCGGGATTTTGGCAAGCGACTATACAATGCCGCCATAGCCCGAGTGCGTTCTCGTAGCTCCGTAAAAAGTGCGGATGGCTCCAGCACCCGCATATTTTCCCCGAAACTCAAAATCCACCAACGCAGGGCTTCTGAGTCGTCTACCAGAGCCTTGATCTCGCACCAACGTCGACCGCATGTGCCAATAATCTGATCACTGGAGAGAGGCCGTTCCTGAATGTGGCGGAGGAGGGACTTGTCCACCTGCAAACGCAAGGGAATCTTTTCTGGCCCTCGGAAAAGCTGAAGATTACTGCGCACAAAATCCAGGAGCATAAAAACTGCGGGTGGCTGGCTTGCGGCTTCTTCCAGCATCTCAATTTTGATAATACGATGGGCGGCAAACAGTGCGGGTTCTGCATGGACCTGACTTTTGCCTACCATATAGAGTACGCTGTCCCGCAATGCCAAGCCCCAGACGCTGAGGATATGGCTTTTGGTCGATCTGTCCTGGGAACGGTACTGGATCGTAATCTGTTTACGGGTTTCCATGGCCTCAGCCAGTTGCATCAGCCGGTTGTAAGCGGTAACTGAGCGGCGTATCTTGCGGCTTAGTTCGAGATGTTATAGAGGTCCGAGCGCAGGGGGTTGGCCGCGAAGTGTTCTTTCCAGAGCCTTGGCGTCAACTCGGCGACGCGTGAG
>Ga0172381_10004427_pt1 | contig 14558 bp, 17 predicted proteins | sample Leawel6488metaG_FD_119754 | JGI IMG/M metagenome (GOLD analysis project Ga0172381, IMG submission 119754) | Leachate microbial communities from a municipal landfill in Southern Ontario, Canada - Leachate well 64-88 metaG | ecosystem: Engineered > Solid waste > Landfill > Unclassified | place...
AAAAGGACTTGGAAATATAAGAATAGTTATTGAAATGAAAAAAGGTGCTAATTCTCAGTTTGCAATAAATAGGCTCTTTAAATCAACTAAACTTCAAACTAAGTTTGATGCTGTAATGGTTGCACTTGTTGCAGGTATTCCAAAAACACTTAATTTACAACAGATTTTGCAATGCTATATTGATTTTAGAAGAAAGGTTGTAAGAAAAAGAACTGATTTTGATTTAAAAAAAGCAGAAGACAGGGAGCATATTGTAAAAGGTTTACTCATTGCACTCAAAAACTTAAATGAAGTAATTGAAACTATTAAGAAAAGTAAAGAGGATGCACTTGACAATTTAATGAAGAAGTTTGGTTTTTCTAAAAAACAAGCTGAAGCAATACTTGAAACTAAACTTCGTCAATTAAGTTCACTTGAAGCTGATAAACTTAAGAAAGAAGAAGAACAACTCCTTGAACTTATTGATAAACTTAAAAAGATTTTACTTGATGAGAAAGAAATTTTAAAGATAATCAAAAAAGAATTAACTGAAATGAAAGAGAAGTATGGCGATGACAGAAGAAGCAAGATTATCAAAACTATTAAAGATATTGAAGAAAAAGATTTGGTTCAACAAAAAGAAGTTATTATTACAATTACTGATAAGGGTTATATCAAAAGAATGCCTTACAAAGTTTACCATGAGCAAAGAAGAGGCGGAAAAGGAGTAATTGGAGCTGAACTTTCTTCTGAAGACTTTGTAAAACAAATGATTTCATGTTCTACTCATGACCAATTATTATTGTTTACTGCAAGAGGAAGATTATTCTGGCTTAAAGCATACAAGGTTCCTGAAACACAAAGATATGGAAAAGGTCAGGCAATTGTCAATTTGTTAAATATAAAAGATGATTTTATAACCAATGTTATTGCTGTTAAGGATTTCAAAGATTATCTGTTCATGGTTACTAAGAAAGGAATGGTAAAGAAAATAAGAATGGATATGTTTGAAAAACCAAGAAACTCAGGAGTTAGAATAATTAATCTTCCACTTGATAATACTGACAGTGTTGTTGATGTTAAAAGAATTGCAGACAAACAGGAAATAATGATATTTACAAAAGATGGACAAGGGATCAGGTTTAACTTTGATGAAGTAAGGGATATGGGAAGGTCTTCTTATGGAGTTACTGGAATAAAACTTGATGGAAAAGACGAAGTTGTAAGCATGGAAATTGCAGATAATCTTAAATCAACAATTTTGACTATTGCTGAACATGGTTATGGAAAAAGAAGCTATGTTGAAGACTATAGGCTTACAGGAAGAGCTTGCAAAGGAGTTATTAATCTGAATGTTACTGATAAAACTGGAAAAGTTGTAAGCACTATTGAAGTTGATGATAATGATAAGTTTGTAGTTTCAACTAAAAAAGGAGTTGTTATAAGAACTGGAGTTAAGGATATCAGAGTTATGGGAAGAGCTACTCAAGGTGTTCGAGTGATTAAACTTGCTGATGGAGATAAGGTAGTTGACATTGCAAAACTTGGCAGTGAAGAAGATATTCCTGAAGGTGATGGTGAAGGACAGCAGGGTCTTAGCAAATTTGAAGACAAAGAATAATTAGACCTTATTTTGTGTATTTTTCTTTCCATATATGTTTTTAAACTGATTTTTAGGATTTATCTTTTATGAGGATGAGAAAACCCTGGAGGTCTAAAAAAGAGATATTTTATCTTGAAGAAGAAATTCGCGGGATTAGCCGAGATGTTGAAGATACACTTATTGATTTGGCTTATCATGCATCAGAGTATCCAAGAGGTTATCTTTTTGAGACTAGAATTAATGCGACAATTAAACTAGAAGAGTCTTGGGACTTTATGGGGAGACTTGATTGTTGCTATTTAATTGATTATAGTTCTAATCCTGATTATGAAGCAATTTTATCAAGGGTTAATCTTATTTCTCGTTTAATTATGAAAGAATTGTCCAATCGAGGAAAAAGAAACTGTAGATAGTATCTCTTTTAATTTTTAGCTATTTTCCACATAAGTTCAAAATAAGTTTTGTAAGCTTCTGCAATTTCCTTATTTTTTATCAAGATTGCTATTGGTTCAGATGCCCAAAGGATGATTGCAGTTTTATCTTCATAAATATTTACTGAAACAGGGTTTGCATATTTTTCTGGAAGATACTTTATTTCTGCAAGGGGAATCTTTGATTCCTGAAGTTTTTTATCTGTAGCGATTATTCTGGTTTTAATCTTTTTTTGTTTTCTGGTTTTATCATACCATTTAAAATAAAATTGAAGGATTTCATATGCTTTTGGACTTGCACCTAAAATCAAAATCTCTTTTGAATTTAGCTGATCTTCAAAAATTGTTTTAAGTCCTTCTTTTCCCTTGTAAAAGTTAGTTTCTTCTTTTTCTTTTTTAGAAGAGTATTTTAATTGAAGGGATTCAACTAAGGGCGACAATAGGTTTCTCTTTTCCTGGATTATTTCCATTAATCTTTGAGGATTTGAAGCTGAAAAAAGCTTTCTGTTATTTTCTTTAATATAACCTATTAATCCTTTTTGAATAAGCATTTCCATGGTATCATAAACTGTTCTTCTATGGAGTCCTGTTTTTCTTGCTACTTCTCCTGCAAGACTTGGACCTAAGTCTATTAATGCCAAATATATCTTGGATTCGTTCTCTGTCAAGCCAGCTTGTTTTAATTCCTGCATTGTTTAGTTCATAAAAATTTATTTGAATGATTAAGATTTTGATAGTTATAAGAATATGAGGGAGATGGGACCATTTTTGAAATTATTTTAAATTAAATTGCTGATTTAGAGTATTTGTGGAAGTAACTTTCTCCCTCTTATTATTTAAGGTTTAGGGGTTTATATATTTTTCTATTGTGGTGATAATTATCACCACTTAAAGTTAAATTATCTTTTCTATTATATTTTTTATGACAGAAAAAAAACAATTTTTCAAAGAAGACACCAAGTCTGAGATTTTAGGAAAGAACTATATTGATTCTTTAGAACTCGGAGGACTTGAAGTTGTAGGATCTCTAAATGATGATGAATATACTGTAGTTAGGGAATTTGTTCCAAGAGGCTATGAATCTGCCCGAAAGTTTATGAAACATGGGGCTGAAGTAAAACCCCGAAGAGTTCATAGCATTGAACAAGCAGTTTTTCTTGGAAAAACCCCTGTTCAATTAAGAGAAGGGGCTTTTAATTCTATTACAGGCATTAATTATTGTGGTTATAGTTTTGTTCCACTTGGAAATGATTCTAGGAAAAGAAAAGTAAGCTTAATTGAATGTTTAGAAGGTGCAAGATTATTTGCTTATTCTTATCAGAGTGGTACTGGAATAAAAGTCAAGCCTTATGCTGATTCCAAGCGTGTTAGGATTGATGGTGCAGAAGTTGTTGTTGAGGTTCCTTCAAGAACAAAAGATGAAAGAAGAATGAAATTCAAACTCACTTCTGTTCCTTTTGTAGATTCAAAGGAAAAATATGTTGTTTCTTTAAATATTGGCAGTGATCATTCTTGTCCTTCCAAGAGATTTAATATAAGATACAGATATAGTGATGATAAAGAAAGTTCAGGAGTGGTTAATATATGCGCTCATGAAATTGCAGGTTATTTGCAACTTGTTTCGTATGCAATGCAGGAACATAAGAATTTAATTCCTTTGCAAATGTCTCAGTTTGCCATTCCTAGCCAGGAAACTGTTGATTATTACTTAAGGTGGTGTAACAATGTTCTTGTTAAAGATGAGGTTCTTGAAAGCAAGGATAAACTCCGAAAACCTAATCGTGCTGAAAAAGAAATTGCACTTTGGGCACTTGTTAAGGCTCTAGGTCATGACAGGACATTTTATGCTGACAGAAGCATAGATGGAAACATAAAGGATTATAACTGGGGAAAATAAAGAAAAAAAGAAGGGCAGTAAAAAGATTTTTATAGAACTTATTATTTTTAGTAGGATGATTAAGTTTTGGAGAAAGCGAGCCTTTAGTAGAGTCTTAAAACTCGAAAAGGAATTTCAAGACAGAAGTGACTTGACTTTAAGTCAATTAGAGGACTTTCAAAAAAGGTCTTATGGTTTTTCTGATGATTATCTTTATGAGCAAAGAATGCTTATGAGGGATTTGATTGGTGAGGCAAGAGACCTTAGTGAAAATTATAAAGGATATTTTACAAGAAAAATAGAAGATCATCCTAATTATTGTCAATTGCAGCAGGTATTGCACAATTTTTTTTATTTAATTGATGAAGAAATAAAAAGAAGAGACAGTTATAATATTCCTATTGGGATTTAGTTTTATTTTATATAAGTTTTAAAGTAAGCCCAATGCCATAAGACATGGAATATTGAAATGATTGTCATTACAATTCCGGTTTCAACATGCCAGAATAATAAATTAAAAGGCCAATTAATATTTATATTATACTGAATTTTTATTACCAGAAGTAAACCTGATATTCCTACTCCTAAAAATGCTATAAGAAGGAACAGATTCCATATTTTTTTATGTGTAGTCATTAGAATTTTTTGTTTTTTTGATAAAAAATAAGAAATTAAATAAAGGACTATTAAGATTAGTAAAATTAATAAAAAATAGTATTGTCTTACATTTGGACTAATCGCTAAGTTTTTAGATTCTAATTCTTGAGAATCTGCTTTTTGTATTATTTGTTCTTCTGAGTGGTCACAGATTTGATTATTATTTGTATCTGTGTATAATCCGCAATTTCCAGGGTAACTATCATTAATTAATCCTTTTGGACAATCAAGTGCAGATATAAACGGGACTATTTCGATTAGTAATAAAAGTAAGATTAGTTTTTTCATTATATTAAAATAGATAAATTATGGTTTATATATTTGTTTAGAGTTTTATCATAAATGTCAGTTGATTAAGGTCTGTTGCTTCTTCTATTATTTTGAGTGAATGTCTAACCATTCTAGTTGTTAACTTGTCTTTTGTCAATTCAAGAGATTCTTCTCTTAGCCTGTCCCTTAGACTTGCAATTTCCTCTGCTTTTTGAGTATTGAACTGATAGTAAAATTCAAATGATTTTCCAAGGCCATCAAAACAATCTTCTATGAATTTCTTAAGCTCTTTTGACTTTTTCACTTTATACTTTATGTTTGTTCTCCAAAGCCTTTGTATTTCATCACCTATTTTTTCCAGGCTAAATGCATATGTAAAAAGAGCTCTTCCTGCTACCATATCTTTATAAGACATTTTATTTATTGCTCTTTCTAAAAAATAACAGAACTTGTTAATTTCCTGGTCTCTTGATTCTAAATTTTCAATTATTTCTTTTTCTTTTCCAAAGATGTCCTCAATTGCTGATTCATAAAAAGATAGAATCATTTGAAAGACTCTTTTGAATATTTCATCCAAGTCTGAATAGTTACTTCCTCCAATGTCTTTTATAATAAACTTATTTTCTTTTTGTGAAATCAATGCAAAACCAATTGTAGATTTTAAAGACTTGATTATCTGTGAAGAAATGTCCTTAGTAGATTCGATTTCTATTTCATCAATTCCTTTAGCATATAGTGAAGTTATAATTCTGGAAATATTTCTTCCTTTTTGCTCTTCTATTTTTATACTTATTTTTTTATGCTCAATTTGTGCCTGATTGCTTATTATCAGTGAACGATCAGAAATAGTTATGTCTATTTCAGGATTGTTTTCTATATTGTTTTTTCTTACCCATTCTATTGGAAGGGTGATTGTATAAGCCTGGCCTGCTTGTTTTATTACTTTTCTTTTCATTTTATGTTTATTACTCTTTTATATTATTTATATAAATGATATAAGAAATATATAAATGTTTTTATTGCTTGGGGTTATTATGAAAACAAAAAAACAACTCTATATTGATCTTCACACTCATACAAATTATTCTGATGGGCTTTATACAACTCCCAGACAAAATGTTATGCTTGCAGCTTTAAATGGACTAGATGTTTTTGCAGTAACTGACCATGATACTACTCTTGGATATTATGAAGCTAAATCTGAATCTATAAAAGTAGGCATAACTCTTCTTCCTGGAGTAGAAATTACAACTCCAAAGTATCATTTACTTTCTTTAAACTTTGATCCTGAAAACAGGCCTCTTTTGGATTTTTTGCAGAGTTCAAAAGATATTCAAAGGGACAGATGCAAGAGCAGAGTAAAAGCTTTGAGGGAATATGGATATGATTTAACTTTTAATGAAATAACTGATGCTTTTCCTGATTCAAGGCTCGCAAAATATAATATTTTTGCTACTATGTTTATGAATTCTAAATGTCGCGATAAAATGGAAAATGATTATCCTGGACTTTTGCCTCTTCAAAGATTTAGAAAACTTTTTTCAAAAGATGGTCCTATAGGTCACCTTCCTGATGATGGGGTTTCTGAAAATGAAGCTATTAATTATGTTCATAATGCAGGAGGAATAATTGGTATTGCCCATCCTCCAAGAGATATCACAGACATAGCTGAAATGAATGCGCTTTTTGAACTTGGAATTGATTTTGTTGAAGTCCAGCCTCATTTTAGGGGAAGAGAAAACAAAAAATACAAGACAGAAGACTTTGAAAAATTTGCAAGAGAAAATAATTTACCTCTTAGTTATGGTTCAGATTATCATGGCTCTACTTTTGATAGAGTTATACTTGGAAGAGAAGAAAATATCTTACATAAGGATTTAGAAGAATTACTTAATCAGGGTTATGTAAGAATTCCTGACTTTAGATTTGAGGAGGTATGTTGTTAAAATGGCTGCAAATCTAGAAGATATAACTGCATGGTTGTCTGATGGGAAACTTAGGGGAGCAAGTCACTTAATTGTTGTTTGTGATACTTTTGATTATGAGGATTATCCTGTTTATGTTAATTCAAATCAAAATGTCAGAGAAATTTTTAAAGAATATAATGGAAAAAATATGCAACAGGTCATGGAAGTTTATAGTTTAAGAAAAGATCTTAATGAACAATTGAGACAAGGAAGGGCTTTTTGTTTTGATTAAATAATCTCTTCTCAATTTTGTAATTAATTATTTTATAATTTTATTCTTAATTACAAAATTTCGCCAAATCCGATAAGTCGCCAGTGGGCGTTTATATTTCTTGCAAGTCCTACTGTATCTCCTTTTATTGGAACTATTGGAATTTTAAGAGAAAATTCAACTTCATTATTTTTAATTTTTTGGACTTTTCCAACAGTAGTTGTTGTATTAACAGAAAGCATTATCATTTCTGTTGGTTTTAGGTCTTCTGTTTTTAATTTTTCAGACATACCCATGACTTCTGGAAACAGGCTATATTTTATTTTTATTTTGTCGTTTATTTCTGGAAGTGTATTTGGAATTCCTGCTATACATCCTGATAGCGAATCAGTTTTAGTTAGAATATTATCAAGTTCAGTTTCAAATGCAAGACTTCCTCCAGGAGTTGCCTTTTCTATTGCATAACTTCCTCTATAGATAGACACTATTTTTGTTTTTATGGTTTTATAGATAAGTTGGTTTGCCTGTTTTTCACTTATTCCAGGTTTTATCTCAATCTCGTCTCCTACATTGAGGGTTCCTTTTTTGAGTATTCCTGCTATAACTCCTCCATGAAGGTCTTTAATCTTTGTTCCAGGTCTGTTGATATCAAAACTTCTTGCAATTATAAATTCAGGTTTTGAACTTATATCTCTTTTGGGAGTTTCAACCTCCATTAAAAAGTCATTTATTTTTTCTATGTTTATTTCTTGTTGAGCTGAAATCGGGATTATTGGTGCATTTTCTGCTATTGTTCCTTTAACAAATTGTTTAATTGTTTTATATGACTCTATAGCCTGTTCTTTTGTTATCAAATCTATTTTATTTTGTACAATTAGTATTTTACTTATGTTTTTTGCCTGAAGTGCAATTAAATGTTCTTTTGTTTGGGGTTTTATTCCTTCATTTGCAGCTATTACAAGAATCGCTGCATCTATTAGTGCTGCACCTGAGAGCATTGTTGCCATTAACATTTCGTGTCCAGGACAATCAACAAAACTAATATATCTTTTTTTATTGTTTTTTTCCAAGATTTTATCTGCATAACCTAGTTTTATTGTAATACCTCGTTTTAATTCTTCTGAATGAGTGTCTGCAAACTTTCCAGTAAGTTTTGAAAGTAATGTTGTTTTTCCATGGTCAATATGACCAACTACCCCTACATTAAGCATTTCTATAGTGCTTAGGTCTATTTGTTCTTTTGAATTTGCCATAATAATAAAGAAATAAGGAGGGGTTTAAAAATCTATATGATATTTGAAATTTTCTACATTAATATAACATTTATAAATCAGTTTGATTTGATGTTTTTATGGTGAACTTATTTAGCTGGGTATTTAATTTACTGGATTTTGTTATGCACATTGATAAGTATCTTGGAATTATTATTAATAATTTTGGTTACTTTTCTTATGCGATTTTGTTCTTAATAATATTTCTTGAAACTGGACTTGTCCTTACTCCTTTTCTTCCTGGAGATTCACTTATTTTTATATCAGGAGCTTTTGCTGGAAGAGGGGACTTTAATATATTTTTTTTATGGATATTATTTTCTGTTGCTTCAATTTTAGGAGATAGCCTTAATTATTTTATTGGCAATTATTTTGGGGAAAAATTATTTTCAAAGTCTAAACTTTTTAAAAAAGAATACATGGATAAAACCAAACAGTTTTATGTAAATCATGGTGGAAAAACAATAATCTTGGCTAGGTTTGTTCCAATTGTTAGGACTTTTGCTCCATTTGTAGCTGGAATTGGAAAAATGGATTATAAAAGATTTTTAGGATATAATATAATTGGCGGTCTTCTCTGGGTTAGTTTATTTTTATTTACAGGTTATTATTTTGGTAAAATTCCATGGGTAGAAGAAAATCTTTCCTTAATGATTATTTTAATCGTCTTTTTATCAATTATTCCAGTAATTATAGAGTATTTAAGAAGTAGAAAAAAGAAATGATTTTTTCTTTAAAAGAGATAGGTTTTTATACTTGAGATTACTAGTAGATTAAGAGTTCTGAAATTAATTATTAATTAAACAAGGATTTAAGTAGAACATGCAGAAACAGATATCAAAACCTATCTATGCTCAATGTCGTATTTGCTTTAAAAAATATGATATGATTGAATGGGGAGTTAGTTGCCCTAGTTGTAGTAAGACAGGTAATAAAGTCAAAAAAAGAAAATAAGATTATTTTTTTTAAAAATTTAGAATAGGAGACTATTTTTATGAACATACCTCTATATGAATATTGGGTTAGAAGAACTTTGATTAGTGCTAATCGTAAAGATAGAAGAGAGGCTAGGAACTTAACTGCTTCACAAATTCGAGCAAAATTACTCGAACAAATGTGCAGTGTTGCTAAAGAGGGTCTAGACTGTGATGCAGAGCTAAAATTAAGATATATTCCTGTTGAAAGGAAATGGAATAGATTTGAACCTGGAATTTTTGAAATGAGTGCATTTAAAGATATAATTGATAGATATCTTGTTGGTATTTTAAAAGATAAGACTATTAAAAATAATAATTATATTCGAACTCTTGCAATTGCTTTTATGAAAGAGTATTATGATACTTTTGACCCATGCAGAGTAGCTGGTTAAGGTCTTATTTATTATCTTGTTTTGAAGAATATTTTTAAATAATAATATTTATTTAATAAATTTAGTAATATATTCTTTATTTTGCAATAATCTATTTAATAGGGTGATGTATTACTAAATAATGGTAAGGAGCTCTTCACAGGTCAGTTTAACTGAAGCAAAAAGAGGGTATGAAAAAGCAGTTAAAGCTCTTAAAACTGTTTATCAAAGAGAAGTTCTAACTACTCTTTCTGGTGTTCTTGATTCTGTAGCTTTAAGTGGAGATGTTGCAAGACTTGAACAATATAAGGGCCTTGTTGATTCTTTATCTGCTAATCAAAATAATCCTCAATTTTTAGGTCAACTCGAAAGATTAATATCAGGAGATTTAAAAGAATCTCAAGAACCTCTACAAGTTCAAAGCGAAAAACCCAAGAAAAAGGATTTTAAAAGAAGATATTTTACAGTTGATGAAGCAATTGATTCAATGGCTGCTGCTGATAGTGAAAAATGGGGTCGTACAAGAACAAGAGCTGCATATTATCAAAAGTTAAAATATTTAGACGAAGTAAAAAAAGCTACAACAATTTATTCAGGCAATAAACTGTCTCGTATATGCATAGCTGATTTAAATGGTCTTATACCTGAACTAACCAGATATAGTCCAAGAAATTAGTTTTATTAAAATTTTTTAGATAAATAAATGTTAAAGAATTAATAAATTTTTATTTATTCAGCTGCTTTTTCTTCTTTTTTTGTTAATTCAGAAAATTTCTTTGTTCCTTCTTTTTTAACAACAGTATTAATTTGAACTGTTTTTACAGAGATTTCTTCTCCTCTAAGTGTTTTTTTAAGTCTTATTCCTTTTCTTGTGTCTCTCATTCCAAATCCTCTTGTGAGTAATTCTCTATGATAAATACTGCCTTCAAGGCCAGCTTTGCCAGGGATTCCAGAAAGGTCGCTTGTTCCTTTTATCTCAAGAACATATCCTTTAAGGTCTTCTGAAAGGTCACTTCCATCTATAGTTTCTCCTATTCTCTTGCCAACTAGAACTTCGTTTTCTGTTTCTAATTTGTAGGTTTTTCCTTTGTCTGATATATTTATTTTAAATGCCATAAATACTGATAAGAAACTGGGTTTTTAAAGCTTACTTTTAGGAATTTATGAATTAAATTCCCCAGGCAGGGTTTGTTCTTCTTTTTATTTCTGCTATTTTTTGAAGAGCTCCTATTTCTTCAGGAGTCAAAAGGTCTTTATTATCCTTAAAATCCCTGAATTGGCCCTCGGACATATCTGAATATAAATAATTTGTTTCGTTTAGTTGCCTTTCAAAGTTAACTCCTGGAAGAGACATTGCCACTTCCATCCCTTGAGTTGCTTCTTCTACTTGTTTTTTATTTTCCTGAATTCCTTTAATATGTGCAATTTGTTCTCCTTGTTCATTCATTAAAGGGAGACTATGTTTTATTTTTCCTGCTTCTATTGCTACTCCAAAAACTGCAGGATTAGAGTTTCTAAAAACAAACTGTTTTAATATTTTTATCTTTGCCACTGTTGCCAGTTGCATTATTCTTTCTCTTTTTATTTCATTTCTTTTTTCTTTTTGTGTTTTTAGAACATCTTCTATTAATTTATAGATTATTTCATTTTTTATAATGGTTATTTTCCCCTTTTCCATTTCTTTAACATCTTCGTCTTCATCAGTATTAAATCCAAGAATTATAGAATTTTCAGGATCTGTTTTAAGGTTTGTTTGAGCAGAGATTATGTCTCTTTTATTTATCTTTCCGATTCCAGAACTTATTATATCTATGTTTTCCTGTTTTAATAATAAGGTAAGTGCTTCAAGACTTCCAAGAGAATCTGCTTTTATTATAATTCCTTTTTCATCTGTATGCAATTTGTCTCCTATTTCTTTTTTAAATTCTTTTTTAATTTGCTCAATGTTGTCTTTAAAAACCACAAATGGCATTCCAGGAAGAATGCCTTCTGAATTAATCAACTGAAGTCTTATTCCATTTGCTGCTGTAGATTTATTAACAGGTTTAAATTTTTTTGAAACAGGAAGAATTTCTTCAAGTACCCTTATTTTGCTTATAACTGGCTCATTAAAACTAGCTATTGCAATAGTATCCTGGGATGAGAGAATCCCATCGTATAGTATAGCTTCAGAATATTGCATTGTTTTTTCTTTTTTTACTTCTAAAATAACTCCTTTTGCCTTGTCTCCTAATTTTAGACTTTCTTTTAGGAATTTTTGAGAGAGCCCGCATAACATTAATATTAATTCGTTCATTCCTTCTCCTGATTTTGCTGAGCATGGAACAAGAGCAAGCTGAGAAGAAAAGTCTGAAACCTCATAAAAAGGTTTTGCATTAAATCCATGATGATAAAGCGAGCCAATAATGGTCAGTAATTTTTCCTGAAATTCCATTTTAGTATTTGTTCCCTGACTATCTATATTTTCTTTTAAATCTGCTGATAATTTTCTCCAGCCAAAAATGTTATCTATTTTATTTAAGGCAATTATAAATGGAGTCTTGTTTATTTTGAGTAATTCAATAACTTCTGCTGTCTGGGGCATTATTCCTTCATTAATATCCATTACAAGAATTGCAAGGTCAGCCAGAGAGCCTCCTCTTTTTCTTAAATGAGAAAAAGCTGCATGGCCTGGAGTATCTATAAATAAAAATCCTGGAAAGTCTAATTTTATATTTTTACTTTCAATTAAAGGACATCTTTTTTTTATATTTTCAAGTGGAACAAGTGTAAAAGAAATCTTTTGGGTAATTCCTCCTGCTTCGGTTTCTGCAACACCAGTTTTTCTTATGTTATCTAATAGGGATGTCTTTCCATGGTCTACATGACCTGCAACAGTCACTATTGGATTTTTTATATTTGTCATAATTAGGTCAATATAATCTTGTTTAAAAATGTTAATGTATGACAATTTTTAGTCAATAAAAATAAACAATCTCAATTTTATAAAATTCCCAAACAAGATTGAATTCTTCGTAAGCTTTTTAAACTACTATCTTGGGATTATAATAATAAATTTATTTTATGATAAATTAAATTTTAATAACCTTAAAAATGAAATTTGAATATTCACCGCAACATCGATTATTTTATGCAACAGCAGAAGATCCTGGAATTAACTGGGCATCTACGCTTGACATCATAGCAGCAGCTGCAAAAGAATCTGAAAACAGAGAAGATACTCCTTTTAATTTTATAAGCGACATAAGGGGAATAAATGCATATGTTCATGAATTTTACAAGAATGATGTAAAAAAGAAACAACGCTCTAGATTATTTAGCGATAGAATGAGCTTTGCATATAATAGAAAGGATTATCCAAACTCTCGTGATGTGTCTTCTGCCCTTAACTGCGAATTTATAAGAAGAGTTGAGAATTCTAATCATAGACCTTCTTATTATCAGGTTGACCCAAAAATAGTTGGAGAACTTGATCGCCTTGCTATACCTACTAGGGATTTGGTTATTCCTATTGGAGCAGGTTTTTGCAATTTGTTTGGATGCGATAGAGAAGGTAAGTTATTATACCAGTAAAAAGATTTATTTTTTTCTTAGTTCTTTATATGCTTCTATAAACTGACTTATTTTAGTTAAAGCATCATAAGCTAATTGAGTTTCTCCTTGATTTGTCTCTGCTAAAACTTCAAGTGTTGCCTTGTATCTTCTTGATTCACCTGCTTCTTCAAAAAATATATCTGCATTTCCATTGTAAAGCTTTTTTAACATTACTTTTAGGCCCAGTTGTATACTTCTGCAGTCAGAATAGGTTAGTGCTCCTCTTCTTTTTTCATAAGTCAAGGTTAGTCCATTTATTTCTGGATTTACTATTAGTTTTGTTGATTTAAGTGCAGTTATAAACTGGTCTTTTAAACTTTCGAGTTTTACTTCTAAGCTTAAGTCTTTTGTTTTCATTTTAGTAAAATAGATTTAGAACTCTAGAATTCTGTATTGAACTCTTGAACACTTAAATAATTAAGCTTCACAAGTATATAAAAGTTTTGTATTTAGAAATAAAATTTTAATAAAATTATTTTTTCTTTTCTTTTATCCAGCCTTTATTAGACGGAATATGGTGATTCACAAAGTCTATTGCTGAACTTACATCCCAGTAAATTGAGAGTCCTCTTCTTTCTCCACTTATCTTGCCCCTTAAATTTGTAGTTAAGTTTGATGCACCCATACCAAGAGCTTTTGCTAATTCATTTGTTGAAATTATGTCTTCTTCTTGTTTTTGTGCTTGAAGTATTCTTAATGCCTGCATTTTTCTTTCATTTAGGTCTGATGATTCAAATTTTAATCTTTTTTTACCTGTAGCAACTGGTTTTTTACCTTCAAGATAAGTTCTTACAGAGTCATATTCTATTCCTTCTTCTGTTCCTGTAAAATATTTTTTAGCAAGATTCATTCTTACGCCTCTAGTTGTAAGTCCTGTGATTCTTGCTACTTCATCAATAGGTACAACACTTTCTCCAAATTGTTCTAACATTTCTAGAGGTTTTATTCTTCCTGATTGTTCATATAATGTTCTTTCTGAATTTGATAAAAGATAGTCAATTACTCCAAACTCAACTTTAAGCACTCTATGTGTAAGTTTTGATTTATCAAAAGCTTTTGGTTGTAGTTCTTCAATTTTTTTTGTAAGGGCTATTTCTAGTCTTTCAGATTCAGTTGGATTTTTTGCTTTTATTGTGTATACTAAGAAGTCTTTATTTACATTAAGTTCAGTTGAAAATTCAAGATATCTTGTTGTGCCTATTGCTGCAGGGGTCGGATTAGGAGTTGTTCTTTCTTCAAATACTTTTTTTTCATCAAGAATTCCATCTACTTTTCCTTCAAGTTCTCTTGCAATTATTTTATTTTTTTTAACGCCACTTTTTACAGGAGTTAAAAGATAACATACTCCAGA
>Ga0172381_10004429_pt1 | contig 14554 bp, 27 predicted proteins | sample Leawel6488metaG_FD_119754 | JGI IMG/M metagenome (GOLD analysis project Ga0172381, IMG submission 119754) | Leachate microbial communities from a municipal landfill in Southern Ontario, Canada - Leachate well 64-88 metaG | ecosystem: Engineered > Solid waste > Landfill > Unclassified | place...
ATAGATTATCTCCAATATGTTCAATTAACGATGGTATATTCTCTAAAATGTGTTTCGGTGATACTTCATGTTCTAATTGGTCTTTAATAAAAAGTGAAACTTGTTTTCTTATTTCCTCTACCACCTTCTCCTTCTGCTCTTGGAGCGTAGAACGGATAAAAGATTTTACATCTTCATTACAAGTAACCCAACTCCGCAATGGTGCTTTTATTTCAAATGTTACCTCTTTCCAAAGATTTGACCCAAATTCTTTATCAAACACCACTTCCCATTCCGCTTCTTGGGGTGGGGAAGGTTTATTTTCAACTACGATTGCACCCATACTTTCACAATGTTTCCGAAATGCTTTATCTTTATATCTTTCTGGTGTCAGTACAAGTATTTTCTTTTCTTTTGATTTCACGCTCTCTACGAGTTCCCGTTGCATTTTTGATCCCTCAATAGACGCTTCCGTAAGGATTCTCTTTTTCTCTTTGTCAGAGTAGTCAAAAAAGGACTTGCCTAATTTTGCTTGAATGTCGCATGGTTTCCCACACGCTGTGCAGAGATAGCATCCCGTCCCCTCATCAGCGATAGATGCTTTGACTGGTGCAGAACAACAGGTGCTTAGGTCTTTTGGTTGAACTGGTGTGTGGGGAGTCATAGAGATTCTTTCATTAAAAACTTTTCTACTGCTTCCAATAATTCTTTTTCTTTAATTCTCATGGGTCGCATGGTTTCTTCATAGAGATTTATCCGTTGATAAATATCATGAAGATTCATCGTGCCTAACTTGTTAAAATCAAGGACGACAAACCGTTTATCTAACGGAACATTTGCATATTTTCCATAAAATTCGTGTACTTTCATATACTCATTCTCCTTTCAAGAGATTGGGATTTTCGTATATGTTACCGATGACTTCGTATCGTTCTGCTAAAACATGACCTACGTTGAACATTCCATCATCAAACGTAACTTCTCTAATATCCTCATCATATTTTAATAAATCTCCCTCATATATCTCTTTCCCGTTTTTATCTTTTAGACCTGTGAATTGCAACGGAATTGTATCGCCCTCACAAACTAATAGACCATGAAAACTACATTCGGCTTCTTGGTATCCGTGATAAGTCATCTTTTTACCGTCCCAAAACCTAAACTTTATTTCTCTCATATAGCTCCTTTCATACCGCTTTATTCTCCCGATAGTAATCCTTCCTTTTTCAAATACTCTAGCATTTTTCCCATAGCTTCGGACATAGTTTTACCTTTTTTATCCAAAAAGTAAATTCCCTCATCTCCGTATGAACAAAGCCATCCACCAGTCTCTCTTTTTTCAATGGAAAGCCATGCTCCAGTTTTTGATGCTTTCCCTAATTTCCCATGTAATTGCTCTGGCAACATTTCCCCTAGTTCTGATGCGAGAAATGCTGAAAAGACTTTTTCAGGAAAATCCTCCGCCCATAATTTACCATCGTTATCCTTAAATTTTTTTATTGACCATTTTTTGAACTCAAATACCCAATAGTATTCGCTCTCCTGTGGAATCCCAAGTGCTTTCAATCGTTGTGATAAGGCAAGACTGGTTGTGTGTGCTTCGTTCATACGCTATGCTCCTTTCCCTCTACAGGACTAACTTTTATACAATAATTTGACTTCAAAAACTCCTGCAATCCAGTTGTTATATTTCTAATAAACCAATCTTGATTTGTATTTGATGAAACACAACCCCAAACTTCTTTTTCAATATATTCGTCTGGTCGTGATTTGGAATAATAGAGTTCTTTTATTTGATACCAACCATTTCCCATATACACCAGATAACCCTTTGATAACACTTGTTTTAATAGTTCTTCTAATTTCATATATCTACTCTACAGGACTAAACTAACTTACATTTGCTTATATCCAGTTTTTCACCATTAGTCCATTTTGAATTTTGAGCCAATAAGAACAATAAGATATTATCTACTCCGTCAGCTATAAAAGCTCCCCATTCTTTTTGATATTTAATCTTAAATCTTTTGCCTTTCAGGATGAGACCACATTTTTGTACTTCAATAACGTCACCCTCACACAAGTCTTTTTTCCAACGACCCTTACCAATTATTAACCCTGTCTTTTTTCTCATAATCTTCCTTTCTGTCCTCTACAGGACTAAACTCCTTTTCCTTTACGCCAAATACAAATACGAAATCCAAATAATTCTATCTGCCAAAGTATCTGATAATACCCAGCATTTCCAGTCCACGCATCTATTGTATCTGTTGAACTAAAAGTTATTTTTTGTGTCATATATCTCCTCTACAGGACAAGTAACGCTAAACTAACTGAACTTGTAATATCTTTTGACACATTTCAATATCGCTTTTCCCTACATGGACTTCAAACCCAAAAATATCATGTAATTTCCGATAGAGTTTTTTCCGTCTATAATTTTTATTTGTCTTATCACTACCTGTACGCCATATTGGGTCAATCTTTGCGTGGACTTTTATTCTCCATTTCCGCAATTCTTTATTTGCCATTGTCCCTAGAGCCTTACGGGTATTATTGTGACAGCCTACATAAGCGTTACATGGCTTACACCAATAGCACATATACGATTTACCATAATTTTTACCGTATACCTCTTTATTCTCACACCATTTCGCTTCTTGATTACAATAAGGACATTTCATATTCTATTTAACAAGTAACGCTAGTATTAAATCAGCCATTATTTCACATTTTGCTTGAGTTACTCCTTTTCCATATGTATTTCGTTTATTGTAAAATTTATCGAAATTAAGACGTAATAATTCTATTATCTTCTCCCGTAGTTCCGCTTTCTTTAATATCTCAACCGCTACTTCCCCCTCACCTTTTCCATAAAGGTCTTCTTCCTTTGTATTGGTATAGATAGGTAGACCACAGGATTTACAATATAATTTCTTTGTAGATGAATCATAATAGGTTTCTCTATCAAAAACTCCACACGTACAACAGGTTGTCTTCATAACCACCCCCATCTTAATTTTTTAACAATACAATATGCTGTGCTTTCTCCTATATGAAACATTTTTGCAATTTTCTTGTATGAATATCCCTCTTCATTTTTTAATCGCCTAATTTCTAAAACTTCTTTTTCCGTTAGTTTGTGATTTCCTCCTTTTTCTCCTCTTTGAAACTCGTGTAGTCCATTTTTATAGGCGTGTAAAGCGTTTTCTGAATGAGTTATCCATTCTAAATTACTTAAATTATTGTTTGTTTTATTACCATCTTTATGATTTATTTCTCTTTTTTTCTGTGGATTTGGAATAAAAGCAAGAGCTAGTAACCTGTGAACCGAAAAGTTCTTTCTAATTTTATCGTTAGTTAAAATAACCTGATAATATCCACTTCCTTTATTGAAAATAAACTTTTTAACCAATTTTAGTTTTGTTGTATAAAGCCTACCCATATTACTTATAAAATAGTTTGGAAATTCTGGTATTTGCTTAAATACTTCATTTTTTAGTTTTTTCATGTGTTACCCCTTTCTCTTGCTTGGGTTCTCCAATATGCCATTCCATTAAATGGTTACTATTTACAGCTATTATATGGTTTTTCACTCTCTCTACCTCTTTCTCTAGCTCTGTGACATGAGAGATGAGTTCGTTGATTTTTACCCACAGAAAATATCCATCATTACACTTAATTTTTTCTATTGCTGTTTTCATACTATCTATCCCTCCAACAAATTATTTGACTGATTTTATTGTTTCAAATATCAATTTGATTGCCGAATAATCTGGATTGATAAGAACTTGAATTAAGCCATATAAAGGTATAATTATTCCAAATAGACAAAAAATTACTACAAATATAATTGGAATATAGAGAAATTGAGCGTCGCTAAAATTATCTTTTTTTAGAGCTTCTTGAATAAAACAATGTAATTTCCACATTCCAATTAACGCAATAATGCCTAGTGGAATAAAAATTAATCCCTGCAATGCTTCCACCCACACCTGTTTAATAAAAATCCCATAAGTAAACTCCACTCCTTGTCCTAACTTTTCAGCGAGAGGAGCGAGTTCTTGTTTAATAAATGCACTCATGCTGGCTAATTGATTTATATCCATACTTACCTCCTTTTATTTACAAAACAAATATACGTTCCTATCCAGGTGAGGAGACGGATAAACCAGGAGTCTTTTTTCTCAAAGTACTCTGTATTCTCATTGGCATGGTTGAGTTCTAGTTCAGCGATGTTGATAGGTTTTTGTTTCATAGTTGTTATGCCTAGGGTGATGTCCCCTAGCTCTCCATCTATTTCCAGCCATTTTCATTTTTCATTTAGCCTCGATTCAAAAAATTACAGTTGTCCAGACGGTTATTGTACAAGAGTATCCAACCACCATCGTTTTTCTTTTCGAGACATACCCATATATTCCTTTGACTGTCGTGAGGCGAATGAAAATTGTGTCCGGTGAATCGGAAGGTGCAATTTCTTCATTGCCTCACTGATCGCCCATAACATTGAAAAATCCCCGAATAAGGCAAAGTGAGGGTTTTTCTTCAAATCTCTGAAAAGTGCTGATACCCGTCTATTTTTATTTGCTCTAAATTGCTTGATTGCCCGTTCAACTACCCATTGTAAATCTTGAAATTGTGTATCCATGTTTCGAGTATTGCACAATTAGATTGACTTTACAATATCTCAAACTATGTCAATTTTATCTCTTTTGTACAATTAGTTTTATGTTCTTTTTATTTTCATATAATGCGCTAAATATCTTCCACTTCAGTCTCCAAACTTCAGTCTCGAAACCTTTTGCTTCCAAATACTCTGTTGTTCCATCGGTACACTTCACCACGAAATCTATAATGTAATCGCAAATATGTTTTCCTTTTACTTCTAACGGTATTCGTACTTGTCGCTGATAACTCTTCACTTCTCCGGCTTTTATTCTCATATCTAACTGCCATGCCACATCTGCTTCTAATTTCGACATATACGAATGTCCTGCATATTGCGTATGTTTATTGTGATATTTAGTTGTCCCAAAGGCTACTCTATACATATTTTGTTACCATACTGCTTTCCTTGAATGAACCCGTTGATAATTCAATCGACACTTTTCCGTTGCAAAGCTATTCCACACGCCACTCTTTCTCTTGTGTGTCGGTTTTCCACAGCCACACGCACACTTATGACGTTCTTGAATGATCCTATTTATTGCGTCATCACTTGCGGTCATAGATTATTTTCCATCAAATCCAAATCTCATTTCTTTACCAACTAATCTTACACAAGGACTTGTATATTCAATCCAAAAACCACACCGTTGGCATTCAATATGCCATATTTTATTTCCGTTATATCTTGTATTTCCTCGTTTATGTCTTTTGAACCAACAAATTATTTTAGGTATCATAGTTCTTCCTCCCCACATGTCGAGAGCTTTTCGATCTATTCCCTTCAGTAAAGAATAGCTCTACTGACTATCGACAGGTGGCGAGGGATAACTCGCCATTACTACCCAAACCCCCGCTAGACGGTAGTTACTCTAATAATTTATACTTCCGATAATATCCACAATCTTCAATGGGTTCCCCGGATTGATACAGACATACCACTTGAGGAAGTGAGTAGACGGCGAGCTTGCGTGTGAGCCAGTCGTCTACTACTCCCACTATCTGATCGTATGAATCGTAACAGAAGTGAGAGTTAGCGTTGATTCCATAGCCTAGTTCATTCGTTTTTCCTTGAGCCAAGCAGACCTGAGAGGGGTTTTTGCCCATACTTGATTCAAGTGTCCAGATTTTCATAATCATTTCCCAATGCGTTGCTTTCCCGATCGCTTCTTCCATGGTTTGAGAGGGGATTTCTTTCAGGGTAGCGGACTCTCCGGCTATCTTCTGAGGCTCTGTAGTGACCGCTAGTGCCTGAAACATAGGGGGAGCGTAGGATTGAACGGTAAGACCGATGAGGATACTGAAGATGGTGAGAATGAGCGAGTGTTTCATACGTTTTCTAAAACTTGTTTAATAACATTTTTAACTTCTTCTTCTACTTCCTCATATTCCCATTTTTTATCATTGGCAAAAATAAGAGGATTTTCTCCATAGCTTACAAAATCTCCTGCGTGACCATAATCCCATCCTACCCACGTTCCTTTGGTAAATCCCCACCAATTCTCTTCTGGTTTCTCATTTCCATCAAATGAATCTTTGAATGTAAGTCCACCATGACAATCTATAGGAATATCGTCATAGCTTATTTTTTGAGTCCATTTATGATTATCGGGAAGTCGTACATACGCCAACCAAAAATACATTCTTGGATTTTGTTTAATTAGATATTTAATTCCTTTATATGTTTTCATAAGTTTTTATTCAAAAATGACGCTAACTTTGGCGGATATGTTTTCTCCCGTTCCTCTTTTTGATGCTTTATACAGAGAACTTTTTTGAACGCATTGAGTGAATAGCGTGCGATTCCTTCTGATACTTCGATATCGCATGCTTCACAGTGTTGTTTGTTCATATTACTTTTTCCAACATAAGGCACTACAATACTTTTTTCCTAGTCTACTGAGTTTATTTGGTGCGCCACACTTTTCACATACTCCTAATCCCTCTTGTACGTTACTCGGTGGCGTAGCTACTGTACCTGTATCATCTGGAAATGCTTTGGTTTGTGGGAGCTTTGTCTTGTATGTAGTCACCAGTTTGTCAAATTCTACTTGTTCATCACATCGGATGACATACTGTTCTGTATGATCCGGTGAAAATTGACTCCATTGAAACTTGCTAAAATCATTCATATGCGCCTCCTTGATACAAATTCAATAATTCTGTCCTATGAAGTAGTGCATCTGTCATATACGAGAGTGCTTCCCATCGTTCAAGTCCGAGATTGATGAGTTTATTCTCCGTTGCAGAACGGATCGTACTCAATCCATGGTCTAATTCTTTCTCATCACACGCTCCCATACCGAACATTTGAAAACAGAGGTCATATTGTTCAACGTAGTCTATGAGAATTTTTTTGGTGAGTTGTTTTGTTTTAGTAGTCATATTATTTTCCTTTCTCCGTAATAGGTGACACAATACGAGATGAAATCGTGACGGTGAAGTTTGTTAAATAAAGAACTCCACAAATCATAAGTATCGCCATGACTTGATATAAGATGACCTTTCCGGCGACTCCTAAGTCGTGGACAAGCGGGCGTTTCATAAAGACGGTTAGTTTTTCTTTCATATTTCGTACCTCCACCTATCACTCTACGCCTTAGACGTTGTATTGTCAAGTTTATCTGTAGCTTCAGATTCTTGCGTTTGTGGCGTACTATCGGTATATTTCATGCTCTTTTTCTTGAGTGCAGAGAGTTTCCCAAGTTCCGAGAAATGTTCTTTGCCAAACTTTTCAAGAATAGTCTTTCCTCCTTTTGAACGGGCTTGTTGTATTTGAAGACCAAGAGCGATGAGATCAGTGTCAGAATATGTTTTCATAGAGTTCCTTTCTTTTTATTGATTATTTCTCTTAATGATAAACTTATATTTTTACCAATTAACATTCCGACTTTCTCAATATCGTGAATAGATACATTTATCGTTTTGAATTTATTGCCATAATTTTCTCCATCTAGTTGAAATGTCCAAGCGATATGACTGATTTTTATTTTTTTCATATAGGTGCAGTATACCACATAACGTCAATGGCGTCTATTGACAACTAAGGCGTTAGTGATAGAATAAGGTATATGCACATGAAAGACTATATCCACCGATTCCCCCGTGTTCTCGTCATTAAAATAGAAAAACCCCTTTATACCTATGACGATGCAGACTGTGTACGGATCGCTGAAAAATATGTGAAAGAGGCAACGCACAACTGTCAGTTTTTAGTGGTACGAACTCCCAAGGGAGAGAAACAATTTATGCCCAAGGAATTACGGAAGCAAGGAAAGAAAGTAAAGGAAGTATTCTTAAGACCGGATGAACCAATGGTACTTTTTGAGATCAATATCCCTCATTGTGAGAAGAAAGACATGGATGCGTATCGTTGGGGTTGACAAGAGGGTGTATAATATATGGTAACATTAAACAAAGTCCAATGAGCTAGCGGATACTGTGGGCTATTTTTATGGGGATTTTGTGAGATGGGGAACCGCTAGTTCCCTGTCTCACAGAGTCCCTATTTTATTATGAAAAGAACTAAATTATCAGTAGCAAGAAGACAATTAGTTTTTTGTAGAGACGGATATAAATGTGTGTATTGTTCTAAAGAGGCAACAACATTCGAAGTTAAACGATCAAACGTTCCATATCGTTTATGTATTATTCCTTATGACGAGAATCATCGTGAATTTGAGATAGATCATATTGTTCCTTATAGAGAAACACAAGATAATTCTTTTTATAATTTGGCTACTTGTTGTTGGAATTGTAATAGTAAAAAATCTAGCAGGTTATGGAAACATCCTTATATTAAAAAACTTCCTATATGAAAACTAGAATAATTTACCCTAAAATGTGGTTTGATGAAAAGTTTGCTACTTGTAGCATGGAAGCTAAAGTATTATTTTTTTACTTAATTAGCAACGACCACCTTGGGTTAACCCCTTATTTACACATTACCGACCGGCAAATTTTATTTGATACGGGATTAACAACTAACCAGCTAGAAACAGGTAAAGATGAACTTATAAAATTGAAGTGGTGTTTTTTCACCGAAAATTGGGTCTATCATAACCACGAATGTGCATATATTGACTATGAAGGTCGGGATAGAGTACTTTCAGCGAAGCAAAAAGAACTTGATGGAATACCAGTAAAAGTACGAGAGTATTTTAACCCCTTAATAACCCGTTATAAACCTATCCTAAACTATAAACTAGAAACTATAAATCATAAATCAGAAATAATAAATAAGAAACCAGAAACCATAAGTAATAGAACAGCAGAGTTAAAAGAGAAAGCACATAGGTTGATAGGGAAGCCGTATGAACTCAAATGAGATAGAAAAGAAACTCGTCGCTCTCCGTCTTCAATGGCAGAAGTATCCAGAGAAACGGAAAATAATTGAAATACAAGCAAAGCTTCTGAGAATAGCACAAGCAAAGAAAGAACCGTGTCCAAAGTTACTCACTTGATTTGATATTAGATTAGACCTTTATCTGCTAATTTGTGATGTTTAGAACAAAGCCACCGTACGTTTAGATAGTTAGATTTATCATATCCAAGATAGTGATGACCTTCAATTCTTTTAGAACAATCAATGTTAATTTCGCAAACGCTCGGTTTTATGATTTTGTTTCTTTTTGTAGCATTGTATAATGCGGCTCTAGCCAAAGAATGTAAATAGTATTTTCCTCCTACATGGTATTTATATTGGTATAACTTCATCCATTTATTTGAATTTATTTTTAAGCATAAAATACATCTATTATTTGTAGTACTTGTTTTTGATTTTGATTTATAAAAATTACTAATAGGGAGTGTTTTTTTACATTGATAACATCTCTTGAATCCAATCGGATATTTTGGAGGAGGTTTGATGTATCCAATTAATTGTCTAATTCGTTCTGTAGATAAGTGGAATCTTGATCCAATTTCTTTAAGTAATTTTCCTTGTTTTCGCAAAAGTATCATTTTTTCTATTCTAGACATATATCATATAATATCAAGTTTATAATGACTTGTCAAGCATGGTATAATAATATATATGGCTCATGCAGGTGGACGACCAACAGACTACACTCCTCAAATTATTGAAGAGATAAACAAGTATTTAGAAGAAGCGATCCCTGAGAATATGAAGATTCCAACGGTAGAAGGGATAGCACTTCGTTTGGGAATAAATAAGACAACCCTTTATGAATGGGCGAAAAAATACCCAGAGTTTTCCAACGCTTTGGATGAATTAAAGATGAAGCAAAAGGAATGCTTAGTAGAAACGGGCATCTTCGGTGGAAAAGAAATCAACGCAACAATCGTCGCCCTTCTTTTGAAAGTAAATCACGACATGGTAGAGACTACTAAAACTGACATTACATCCGGCGGAAAACCATTACCACAACCATTGTTAGGAGGACAAAGTGTTAGTTACAACGGCAACGAAGAAACTCCTTCAACTTCATAAGAGAATACGGGGTGTATCAGGCGGTACATCAGCTTCTAAGACAGTCTCCATCATCATGTGGTTAGTAGACTACGCTCAATCGCATAAGAATGAAGTTATTTCTATCGTCTCCGAGACCTTCCCTCACTTAAAGCGTGGCGCAATACGAGACTTTGAGAACATTATGGGTGATCACAACTATTGGAAGGATGAAGCATGGAATAAAACGGATTGTATTTATACATTTGAAACGGGAAGTAAGATAGAGTTCTTCAGTGCAGATCAACCAGGGAAAGTCAGAGGGCCTCGAAGGGATGTTCTCTTTATCAACGAAGCCAATAATATAAGCTACGAAACGTACACGCAACTGGAAATTAGAACGAAGAAGATCGTATGGTTAGACTGGAATCCGGTGTCAGAGTTCTGGTGGTATGAGGAGGTATTAGGGAAACAAGATGTAGACTTTATTACCCTAACCTATTTAGACAACGAAGCCCTTGATCCTCTTGTCATTCAAACCATCGAAGTACGGAAAGGAAACAAGAACTGGTGGAAGGTGTATGGATTGGGAGAACTCGGTGAGGCGGAAGGACGCATTTACATTGATTGGCAACAAGTAGACAACGTCCCTCATGAAGCAAGATTAGAGAGATATGGGATAGACTTTGGGTACTCAAACGACCCCACATCTATTGTAGCAATTTACACGTGGAACAACTCATATATCTTCGATGAGATATGTTACCAAAAAGGATTAACAAACAAACAAATTGCTGACATTCTCATGAATTGTGATCGAGCACTAGCGGTAGCTGATAGTGCTGAACCTAAAAGTATCGATGAGATTCGTTCGTATGGGATAAATATCATCCCTTCTCAAAAGGGTAAAGGATCAGTTCTTCAAGGAATACAGTATGTGCAAGATAAAAGGATTAGTGTCACGAAACGGTCAATCAGTATCTTGAAAGAATATAGAAACTACTTATGGATGACGGATAAAGAAGGAAAGATCATAAACGAACCCTCTCCTATTTTCAATCACGCAATGGACGCTCTGAGGTATGGGATGGAGTCATTACGTCCGAGTCAAGAGATAGATTGGGCAAACCTACCGAAATTCAAACCCGCAGATTCAGTCATTGGGATATAGTTTGACTCAATAGGTTTTCGATGATATGAACAATTCGTTATGGCAAAGAAAACCGATGAACTTTTACTCAAAGAGCTGAACGAACAATTTACGCTCGCCAAGCAATACCTTGACCCCGTACACGATAGAATGAACTCCCAAGAAGAGCTTTATCGGTGTTACATCGACTCTGCGAGTTATCCTCATAATGCGAGAGTCTTTGATCCCCGTATTTTCAGAGTGATTGAAACGATCACTCCTCGGATGGTAGCTAACGAACCCACCGGCTCATTTTATCCTGTAGAGGCTGGAGATGTTCAAACAAATCAAATTCTTAATGCTCTTATGAAGTATGATTGGCGGAGAGCCGTGATGTTCCCCAAGTTAGTCATGTTTGTAAAGTCCATGCTTCTTTTCGGTACATCCTTCGGGAGAACCTATTGGGACTTTAGAGAATGTGAGAAGACACAGATGGTTCCCAAACAAGTAAACGGGAAGATGGTGTGGACACCGACAAATAATAAAAAGGTTATGTACACAGAGTACGATGGTCCGAACTTTGAAACACTCAATATCTACGACTGTTTCCCTGACCCTAACGCAACAAGCCTAGACAATATGCGGTGGTTTATCTATAGGACATTTAAGACGTATGAAGAGTTAGAGAATGAGAATGATGCACGAGGGGGAGAGTACTGGAAGAACTTAGATAAGTTAAAAGCGGCACTGGATGCAAAGAAAGCTCAAGACAATACGAAGAGAGGCTATCAACCTCAAGATATAAATTATCGGGAACATCGTAGGGTCATGCTCTCCACGCAGGAACTTCATGGAGAGGACAAGAGCAACCCTGAGTTTGTCGTTCTCATCCGGTATGAGAAGGATCGTTGGCTCTTTTCTGTACCAGAGTATGGGATTGTCATACGGGATGTAGAGAATCCCTATTTTCACGGACAACTCCCGATTGTGTATGGGGTGGACTATCCCTACCCTGGTGAACTTTTTGGCATGGGAGAGATCGAACCTCTCGATAGAATACAACGAGCTATTAATGCGGTCTTGAATCAACGGTTAGATAACGTCCAACTGACCCTCAATTCCATGTGGAAGGTGAAGAAGAATAGTGATGTAGATATGCACACGCTAGTTTCAGCACCGGGGAATATCGTAACCACAGGAGATATGGATGCGGTTGATGTGATTCAAGTGCCTGATGTGACTGGATCGACCTTTGTTCAGACGATGAACTACCTCACATCGGCCCTTCAGAATGGTTCAGCGATTACCGACTACACCTCAGGAGTAGATGATCAACAGAACGTAGGGAATAAGACGGCTACCGGGATCAGACTCATCCAACAAGAAGCAAATGCTCAGTTTAAGTTAAAGATTCAACTCTTCAATCACATGGTTGTAGAGAGAGTGGCTAATCAATGGAAGGATTTACGTATTCAATACACGACAGAGACACAAAAAGTACGTATCTTAGGACGAAATGACGTGAAATATCTCCAAGAGAAGACGGATTTAGGACGGATAGACAATCAGGGTCAGTCTATTATCCCTGGGGACTTAGAAACTGAGGCAAAACTTGTAGTGGGTACGGATGATAACTTCGCTTTTCTCACACTCATGCCTGAAGATATCCAACCGTCTATCGTTGGGGATTATGATTTCATCGCCAGCCCCTCTAGTGAACAGTTAAACGATCCTGTTGCGCTTCAGGAAAACTTCTTTGTTGCTTTAGATAAGATGAAAGACCCCCTCTGGGTACAAGGATTGGCCGCATCAGGGAAACGATTGAACTATGCCGCTCTTACGGAAAAAGTCTTTGAGAAACTCAACATAGGGATTGAGTTAAACGATGTATTAGAAGATTACCAACCACCCACTCCTACCCCTGAAGCAGTAGGACAAGAAGGAATGGGCGGGCCTATGCCACCTCAGGGGTTAAACGCAGAGATGCAACCGCAAATTGACTTAGAACAAATGATGAAAGGAGGCGCAAATGGACCAGGACAAAGCATACCAGGAGATATTGGAGCGGGGGGAGGCGTTTGAAGAACTGATTAGAACCCGTGGATGGGGATTTGTCAAAGCGTGGTATCAGAATAAGATTCAACAATTCGCTACGAATCTGTTATTGAGTGATAAAAAACCCATTCAAGAGTTTGAAGATGAGAGACGGGAATTGATTGGGCTTCGTAAGATCATGGGGAATATAGATAACGATATTCAAGTATTACACGACAAGATAGAGAAGGATAAGAATGAAAAAATTAAACGATCTACCGAAGGATGAGTTTGAGGGGGAGACGTATATATCAAATCCTATTGTCTCTCATGTGTGTTCTACTCATACAAAAGAGAATTGGATGACCCATATTGGGTATAGAGACAACAAGGACGGGACGGCAAGTTGTGAGACGTGTAACTGGGGGTTTAGAATCCCCGGATATATGAGAATCGTTGAAGGAAAAGTTCTTGATTTGAGACAGAGGTAGGCTAGATACTACCTCTTTTCCAGGTCAAAAGCCTGTGCATCCACCGTAAGGTGCTTATTAACAAACGGGAGGTTCTCGGTTACCTATTTAACCGTGCAGAAAGGAGTGCTATATGGCACCCATAGACGATTTAGCTGCATCTCTCAATGACCATAAGGTCACTGATGAAGAAGGACAGATAGCAGAAGAGACTGCTCAGGAGGAATCAGCCCCTCAAGAACAAACACCTGTAGAGGAAACTGCAACGGCAGAGAAGTCGGCGGATGAGGCGACTCCACCCAAGGAAGAACCAAAATCTGAAAACGATGATGATCAACCTGATCTCGTTGAAACCGCAGCAGACGAAACAGGCAAACGGTATGTACCTGAAGCTCGATTCAAAGAGGTATATGCGAAATGGAAGGAAGCTGAGAGAAAACAAACGGAAAAACCGCTTGCTCAACGACCTAACGTAGCGCTGAAACCTGCTGATAAGGCAGACGCTTTGGAGATAGAGTTCTTAAAAGGGACAGTGCCTCAGTTTAATCCTGAGAGCAAAGAGTACAACCCTGAGATTGATGCAATGGGGTTTGAAATCTGGAAAGCATCATCCGATGCTAAAGGAAATCCAACCATAACTCGTCTTGAGGCGGCACGAAAGGCTCTTACACGAGCGAAAAAGATAACATCTGAAGTAGCCGAGGTTAAATCTGAAGCCAGAACTGTGAAAGCCCAACAGTCAGACCAAGGGATTACCAATAGAGTCTTGAATAGGGAAGGGACAAAACTCGACCCTGACAAGATGACACTTGAAGAAAAGGAAGAGTGGCTCAAGTCCAACGGGAATTGGTAATACTCACCGGAGAG
>Ga0172381_10004430_pt1 | contig 14553 bp, 7 predicted proteins | sample Leawel6488metaG_FD_119754 | JGI IMG/M metagenome (GOLD analysis project Ga0172381, IMG submission 119754) | Leachate microbial communities from a municipal landfill in Southern Ontario, Canada - Leachate well 64-88 metaG | ecosystem: Engineered > Solid waste > Landfill > Unclassified | place...
TGTATTGTGTAATGGTTCTCCTGTGTGTTTTACTTTGCAATTAGAAGGTACTGGATACTTATGGATTTTTAAATTTTTTACAAAATATTTCAATATATACAACCTCCTTTCTTATCGGAATTTATGACAATATTATACTATTGCTACAAATAAATAGCAAGAAATAATTTTCCTATAAGGATGTATTTATATAATTAATCTTTACTATTCCCTCCTTTTTACAGTATAATAATTAAAAGGAGGTGGTTTTATGAATAGAGAAAAATTATTAGATTCAATAGATGTTTCTTATTTAAGTGGTTTAAGTTATTTTAAGGAAAAAGAAAATGTTACTTTAAATTTATATGAAGAAAAACTTACTATAAATAAAAATCTTATTCTTCCATTAGATCGTATTAAAGATATTTTTATTAAAGAAGAAACTAATATGCGATATGAAGACAAAAGTACTATTGGTAGATCAATAGTTGGAGGAATTATTGCTGGCCCAATTGGAGCAGTTGTTGGAGGTTTGAGTGGGTTAGGTAGAAAAGAAATCCAAGATACAATAAGATATTTAAAAATAATTTATATTGATAAAGATAATAATCATAATATTTTGTATTTTATTATATATAGTAATTGTGGTTATACTCAAGCTGTACAACGTTTTGTAGATAAACTAAAAAAGAAATTGGATTTAAATAAAAATTATCAAATTGAAAAAATACCAGATTATCCACAAGAAATATAGATTTATAAATTTTACAACACCTTTAGGGGTGTTTTTTATTGGTGGTGATAACTATAGTATTAGCTATAGATAGTGATAAATTTATTAAGATGTTAACTTCTCAACTAATGTTTAAATTAGAAAAAATGAAGCAGTTAGCGATTGAAGATTTAAAACAGGAATTAGAAGCAACTGTTTATTCTACACAGCCAGAATTATATGAATGGACATACGAACTATTAAATTCTATAGATTCTACTCCCATTCAGATAAAAGGTAATATAATTACTTTTGATATTTTTTTTAATGAAGATTTGATGAATCATACAAGTTTATTTGGTAAAACCCAAGGAATACCCGTTGACGTTTCTTTATTAACAAATGAAGGACATCATCATAAAACTAAAATGGCACCAAAAAGACTACACCAATATCCAGGGTATCATTATATAGAAGCAGCAATGAAAAGAATTAAAAGTGATTTAGAAAAATATATAGGCAATATTGCTAGAATAGAAGTTAAAAAACTTACAAGTAAATGGAGATATTAGTTTTTATAGAGTGAGGTGATTTATTATTGGGTGAAGGAATAAGGCTTATTTTAGAAATTCCAACTAAAACTAATATGGATGAAGTTATTAAACAAGTTAAAGCATATACAAAAGATAAAATAACAGCAAATATAGGTTTTACTTGGACAAAGAAAGATTTAAATAGTACATTATCTGAAATGAGTCAATATATAAAGCAAAGACCAATTAATACAGAAATTACAACTTATTTCAATAAGGGTTCATTAAATGCTCAAATACAAGGAGTACAAAATGAATTAAATAAAGCAAATTTAAATGTAAAAGCTGCTGTTACAACTTCTGGATCTGCTTCAACTGGAACAAGCGGTTATACTCCCACTATAGTAGGAGCATTATCTAAACAATCCGATGTTTTAATTAATGGTGATTTAGTTAAAACAGTTTCAGATTATAATGTAGCTTTAGGTAAAACTGCACAAATAGTAGAAAACTTTTCTACTAAAGGCAGTAATTTTAAACAAACATTAACTACAAGTGATGATACAATTAAAAAAACTACTCAATCATTAAAATTGTTTCAATCTCAAGCAAATATTGATGTAGTTAAATTTAAAGATAGATATACTGGATTATTTGATGAAAAACAATTAAATACTTGGACAGATAAAGTTAAAAACTTAACTCCTACAACACAAGATCTATCTTATAGAATGCAATCTTTAAATAAAGAATTTGGAATGATGAAAGCAGAATCAGCATCTAGGGGTTTAGATTTAGTAAATAAATCTTCTATGACACTTGGAGAAACGTTAAAAATCGCATTCGAGCGTTTTCCAGTTTGGATAATTGCTTCTACGGCAATTATGGGTATTATTCATCAAATAAATGATGCTTTTAGTTTTATTACTGAATCTAATACAAAATTAACAACACTCCAAATGGAAATGACCCAATCGAAACTTGATTTTGCTGATTTAACTAAACAATCTAACGCATTTGCTTTTGCAATGGGTAATATTACTGGAAATGTAATATCAGCTATTTCCATTTTTGGTAATTATAATAGTACTATGGAAGAGACAATCTCACGTTCAAAATCTGCAATTTTACTAACCAACCTTAGTGGACAGTCAATAACAGAATCTTCTAATACTATTTTGGCAATGCAGGAACAGTTTGGTTATGCGTCTACAGAATCAGGACATTTAGTTGATATATTGGCTGGAACCGCAAGAATGCTTCAATTAGATTATCCGGTAGCAATAAAAGAAGTTAGTTCTGGTATTCAAAGAGTAGGATCTGTGGCAAATGAAAGTGGTATTAGTTTAGAACGTTTGAGTAGCATGATCGGAACCGTAGCAGAATCCACCAGAATGCACGGAGAAGTCATTGGAAACGCATATAAAACAATTTTTTCTAGAATGACTGCTGTTACTGAGGAGATTAATCCAGAAGAATATAAGAAAATCGAAAAAACATTTAATGATATTGGAATTGCTATAAAATCTTCGGCAACAGATATAAGACCTCTAAGTGATGTGCTTGATGATCTCCATAATAAGTGGTCTTCGCTAAATTCTGTTCAAAAAAATCAAATAGCAACTGAATCTGCTGGTATTAGACAGAAAAATATATTTTTGAATATGATGGAACGATATGATGAGATACTTTCTAATACAGAACAAGCTACAAATAGTCTTGGTATTGCACAGTCTAAGCAAGATATTTATATGCAATCTATACAAGCTCATCTTAATCAATTTAAAGCTTCTCTTGAAGGTTTATATAGTACATTAATAAATAGTGGCAGTATAAAAGGTATTGTGGATATGGCTTCTTCGGCAGTAAATGCTTTTTCTAAATTTTCTTCTATTGTCGGTGGCATTCCTGCTTTATTTACTGCTACTGCTGTAGGTATTGGTTTATTTTCTACAAAACTTAATGGTATTATTGGACAATTTGTTACTTTAAGACAATTAACTGAAATGCAAAAAACCAATATAGGATTAGTTCCAACATTTTCAGTTGGTGGTTTAAGTGCTATTATTCCTTTATTAGATAAAATTAAAGCAAATAAAAATGTAATAAAAGAAGCATTTGATGTTGGTAAAAATTTTAGTATATCAAATGCAATTGTAAATACATATAATAATTGGTTTGATAATACTGCTAAAAGACTTCAGGAAATGCCTGTTGCTATGCAAGGTGCAAAAGGTTCTATTGTTGATTTAAATAAAGAATGGAATAATGGTGCTACTATAGGAGATAGATTTAAGAATGTAATTGGTATGATTGGTAATGCAGGTAATGTTGCTAAAGGTGGAATATTAGGTTTATCTGCTGCTATGAAAGCATTAGAGATAGGTGCTATCGGAGCTAAAATTGCCACTGTTGCATTACAGGCAGCGTTGACTTTATCTGGTGCAATAGTATTTAGTCTTGCTTTTGGTAAAATAATGGAAGTAATTGATAATTTTATTCACAGAAAAGAAAAGGCACAAGAAGCATTTAACGAGTTAAAAAGTGGTATAAGTACTTTATCATCAGAAACAACTGAAAGTACTAAATTAATTTCTACTTATAATGCATTATCAAATGAAACTAATCTTACTGCTGAAAGTAAAGAAAAGCTTTATTCAGTAATGGAGAAATTAGGTAATCTATTTCCTGGTGCTGTAGAAAATTTTGATTCAGAAGGTAAAATAATAAAACTTAATACCGAATTATTAAAACAATATTTAGATCAAAAAAAGCAAGATTTAGAATATAAAAAACAAGAAATGGTTTCTACTTTTAATGCACAAGGTGATAAAGATTTAAAAATATTAGTAAATAATGCAAATGCATTAAAAAATAAACAAACTTTATATACTAGTAGTTTAGTTACTAAAGAAGATAAAGCTAAATATTTAAAAGATATACAAGATTTAAGAAAAGAATCTGATACTGCTTTTCAAGAAATTCAATCTGGTTTAATGGCGACATTTCAGGATGATCAAAAATTTAAAGACTTAGGTAGTTCGGGAATTTTATTATTGATAAGAACAATTACAAATGAATCTGTTAAAATGGGCAATACTGCTACTAAAAGTATGGAAGATTTGATCAATAGTATTGCATCAAGTGGAGCATTAGATATAGGTAAAAGTTTTCAAGAAAAAATTAAGTCTTATCAATCTGGTAGTATCAGCTATAATGATTTATTGCAACAACAAGCAATAGAAGTTGATAAATTTAATGAAAAATTAAATAATATTCCTAATTTATCAGAAGATGCAAAAAAAGCAATCCGTGATATATTTTTAGGAATGCCTGTAGAAAAAGCCACGAAAGATGTAACTGATTTTTCAAATGCTATTAAAAAAATAGAAGAAACAACTACTGAAACTTCTGGTACGATTGAACTATATAACCAAATCTTAGAAAAAGCAAAAACAAGTAATAATGATGCTGCTCAAGAAGTAATGAAACATGTTGGTAAACATCGAGAATTATATGATGCTATTGATGTTGAAAACGGAATATTAGTATTAAATACTGGTAAATTAGAAAATTTAAAGAAAAAAACTATTGAAGAAAAAACTGAAGCTATCGATGCACAAATAAATAAAACTAATCAAGTTGATCAAGAAACTAAAAAAAGATTAAAATCTTATGGTATAGAAATAGATAAATTAAAAGAATTAAGCGTAGAATATATGAATTATATTTCTAGAATTCAAAACGAAGGTATAAATTATCAGTATCAAAATGATCCTTCAAATTTAGAAGCATATAAAAAGAAAGTACAGATTATGCAAGATTTAAATAATGTATATCTTTCTAATCAATTAAATACAATTGAGAAAACTAAGGAAAATGGTCAAAAGTTATTTGATTATTGGTATAATTTAGAAATTGCTAATAATACATACAAGGATCAAAAAGAAATTGATGCAAGAGTATTATATGTAAAAAATTTAATTGAAGGTGCTATAGACGCAAGTGTTTCAGCAAATAAATCTAAAGCCTTATTAAAGACTCCAAATTTAGGTATTACAGATCCTAAAGGTTCTAAAGGTGATCCAGAAAATGAAATGTTCCGTGAATACAAAAATAATGTTAAATCTCTTGAATTAGAACTTCAAAAACTTAAATTTACCAGAGAATCTTTGATCCAAGGATCTGATGCATACGGAGATTCAATTCATCAGGAAGCAGAATTAAAACGTCAAGAATTAGCACTTGTTCAAGCAGAAATAGAAAAATACGGAGGATTAAAAAAAGCTAAAGAAGATGCATATTCTGTAAAAGATAATAAAGCAAAACAATCTCTTGATTTAGCAATGAAAGAAGTTGAAAACGGTACTCCTTACGCTTATGGTGGTAATGAATTAGGTGCGAAAGTAGATTGTTCTGGTTTGGTTCAGCAAATTTATAAACAAATTGGAGTTGAAATAGATAGGACAGCAGATAATCAATATTATAATGCTCCTATTAAACCTAGTAAGGAACAATTACAACCAGGAGATTTAGTATTTTTTGATGGTTCTGATCCTCCTTATGGTCATGTTGCTATTTATATGGGTGATGGTAAGATGATTGAAGCCCCATATACAGGAGCAAACGTACGTGTTTCTGACATGAATTCTAGAAGTGATTATGCTGGTGCAGGTAGATATTTAGATCCTGCTACTGGTTATAGTGTAAAGCAACAACATGAATTAAATGATATACAACAACATCGTTTAGATATGACAAAAAGAGAACAAGAACTAGAATCTGATATTCAAAAATTATCTTCTAGTGAATGGTGGAATAATAAATGGAAGCAATATGAAAACGAGAAAAAACAAATTGAAGATATTATAAATTTATCAAAAGCAAAACAACAGTTTTATTCTGAATCTTCACTTGAGTATCTTAAAGAAACTCAAATTCAAATTGATGCACAAAAAAAATTAGAAGATATAAATAAAAGAGAAATGGCAACTAGGGATGCTGCCCTTCAAAGTGAGAATGTTAAAGGTGAAGACATTCTTAATAATATGAATGCTAGAAAGCAATTATCTATTGAAGAATTAAATATCCAAAAAAGCATATCTGATTTATATAAAACTCAAAATAAAACTTTTGCAGATATAGTATCTACTCAAAATTCAATTTCTGAAAATTTTAGAAAATCATATGAAGGTGCTAAAGTTGAAGGTGTAATGAATGGTTTAATACCTTCTTCTCCACTTGCTACTAATTATGAAAAAGCAATGGATATTATAAAACTAGACGTTAGCCAAATGGAGAAATTTAAATCTGCATATCAAACATTTGTAACAGATTATCAAACTAACACAATAAGATGGCAAAAAATGTTTGGTGATAAATATGAAACATATAAAGCTATTGCAGAAAAAATAAATGCTGGTCAATCACTTAGCGATACAGAACAAGCTCAATGGGATGTAGCAATTAGTAAAACTGGTGATATGGGTCAGGCATTGAAGGAAACTGCGGCAATGGCAGATGATGCAGCAGTAAAAACAGAAGCATTTAAATCTGCTTGGAAAACAACACAATTACTTGACGCTGCTGTAACATCTATTGAAAATGTACAACAAGCGGTAGAAAATTATAAAAATACATTAGAAGATATGGAATTTAATGAACAATTTGAAAGTCAATTTGGAGAATTAGTAAAAAAATATCAAAGTTTATATGATGATATTCCTACAGATCCACTTGAACTACAAAAATATAATATAGAACAATCTATTGAAGAAGAAAAAACTGCTGTTGATGATTTAGTATCAAAATTAAAAACATTAGAGAATATAAAATTTCAAGCTGATTCTGGAGAATTACAGGAAGCACTTCAGAAAGTTAAGGATAGTTTAAATTCTGATAAAGCAAGTGTTAGTTCGTCAACAGCAGATAAGACTACAACATTGTCGTCTGATAAATTAAAAAGTTATCTAAGCGGTATTTCTAGTCTATGGACAGGTGATAGCCTTGGGTATGATGCATTTGTAGAAAAACTAAATGAAGTATCCAGCGAATTAAGTACTAGTTATTCTGATTTTAGTACTTATACTGGTCAAATTATTACACAACTAGGATTAATAAAACAAGCAAAAGAAGATTATGCAAATGCTACTGATAATGTTGGCAGAGCAACTGCACATACTAATGCAGAATTAGCAAGAATGGCTCTTGAAGAAATTGTATCTGAAATAGGTGATGTTACTAAGACTACTTCTGCTTCTTCTGCTGAATTAGAAGCCGCACAAGCAAAAGTTAAAGCATTATCAGATGCATTAGGTGGAATAAGTATTGTTAGTTCAGATTGGAATACTATAATTGCTCAAGTTAACACTAAAATAGCTGAGACTGAAGGTAGTTTAAGTGGAGCTAGTAGTACTGCGAGTGATTTATTATCACAATTAGAAGCGATAAATGAAGAAATTGATACTGCTGATAAATTAAAAGATGTATTTACAGAAATGTTTTCATATGATAATTTATTTACTGAATCATTGGATGAATTTGGAAATTCTATTTATGATGTTTCTGGTCAGGTAGCTAAAGTGCTTAAAGAAAGTAGTGCTGTAGCAGATGAAGTTTTTGCTAAATTAAAAGATTCTATGAGTGATACACTTGTTAGTTTAATAACAGATCAAGAATCAATGTGGACTGAGATATTTGGTAGTTCTGGTGTAGATACATTGACAAGTGCTTTAGATACATCGTTTGCAACTGTACAAACAGATTGGCAGACATTATTGTCCAATATGGGTAGTGATTTGACTGCATTTTTAGCTGGAACTGATTTTGGAGAAGCGTTTGAGAGCTTAGTAGATAAATTTAGTAATGTAGGTGGAATATTTGGGCAACTTATAGAAGCAAGTTTGAATACTGTGCCTGAGATTGTGACAAATGTGATCGAAAAATTGCCTGTATATTTTGATAAATTAAATACAAATTTAATGAATTCAACTTCTCAGGCAATTATAACAGCGTTAAATAATGTACAGAAGGTAATTGGTTCAGCACTTAATGTAACAATGCCTGATATAACCTATACTCCTACTGTGACGAGTAGCAGTTCTGTAGAGAATACCGTTTACGAATCAAGTATCCCTAGTAATTATTATTATTATTATAGTGTAAATGCTGGTAATATTATTAGTTCTGAGTCTTCAATGAAGGAATTAGCTACAATATTGTTTGATTATTGGGAAGAAATGAATAAAAATAAATGGTGATAGGAGAGATATATTCTCTCCTTCTTTATTTATTTTTTAGTGAGGTGATTTAAATAAGTATAACTCTTAGTACAATTGATATCACGAATACTGTTTCAAATATAAAAGAATCTTCTAAACGTATAGGTTATAATTCAGAAAGAGCATTATCAGGTAAACTTTGGGATTCTATGACTTGTATAAAAAAATCTTTCACTCTTGAATTTGATCTTGTTGAACAAGATGATAAAGATGATATAGAAACTTTATATAGTATTGCTTCAGCAACTACATTTAGTGGATATCCTGGTTCTACAGACTCTTATACGGTACATATTATTAGTGATAACCTCTCTTCGGAGGTTTTTTTTGATCATACTAATACTACTCCATATTATTCTTTTACCATAAATTTAGAGGAGGAATAGTGAGGTGATTTATTGACAATCCAAACAGAAACCGCAAAATCATTTAAATTAAAAAACTATCAAGTATTAATAGGAGATACATTTTCAACTGATATATCTGATTATGTAATATCAATTGATGTTACTTTGCAAACCACAGGTGATAATTATATATTGTCTAATATTGATCCATCAACTGCATCATTAACAGTGAATAATTCAACTGGTTATTTTAATTCTGATTTATCAAAAGTAAAAATAAAAATCCTTGCTGGCTATAATTCCCAAATGGTTGAGGTTTTTCGTGGATTCCTCAAGAAAGATTCTACAAAAGCTAAAGGCAAACAAACAACTCTTTCTGCTGAATCTTATATACAAGTATTTAAAAATCCTATTGTAAATAAAGAAGTATTATTAAATTATCGCATAGAGCAGATCATAGATAGAGCTTTTGATGAATGTGTTCCTACTGGAGAATTAACTAGTATATATAATACAGGTATAATAATTCCTGTATGCGATCTTAATTTATATACCACTTGGAATGAAGTAATAAAATTACTTTGTGAAAGTAGTTTATGTATAGTGTGCTATGAGAACGAAACTTTCATTTTTCGCCAATTTTTTACAGATTCCGAGGTTTCACAATATCAATTTAATATAGATAACATCAGCGATCTTAGTGTTACATTTTCAAACGACACGGTTAAGAATTCAATTATCATTTCTAGTGAATTTAAAAGTGAATGTCCTACACAATTAGTTTCAGAGAACTATGTAAATGTTCAAGAGATAAAAAACGAATCTTACACTATTGTTGCTGGACATGAAAATAGAATTGAAACTGATGAATATCCACTATACAAAGATATTGAATTAGTTGACGGAGAATATGTCTATAAGACTTCAAATTCCGTGATGATCCTTTCAGAAACTAATTATGGGACATTGTCTCCAATTAGTGATATTGATACAAATTATATTTATTTAACTAATAATTTAACTCCAGGCACACTTTTAGGTGTAAATTACCAATATCAAACAATGACTTTACTTCCTTTACAAGAACGCCTATACACTATCGAAATTTCTAATAATTCTACAAATAGTAGTACTATATCATTTGAAACAGCAACAAATATATCTATATTAGCGTCTTGTCATAAAAATGTTAGTTCGTATGATAGTGGAGAAACAGTTGAATTTAGTACAGTTGTTGCTGCTAACACTGTACACCTTATGGGCAGTATTTCACAAGAAGATAACAAAGTTAAATTTACTCTCAAAAATAATACTAGTGATACTGTCACTATTAGTACTTTAATGTTAAAAGGTCAACCTATTGCCTCATTCCAACCAATAAAAGCAAAATTCATCCATTCAGCTTCTATTACTAAATATGGTGAAAAAACGCTTGAGGTTTCAAATGACTACATTGTTAGCGAGAATCAAGCTCTGGTTCTTGGTCAATTTTTATATCAAAATCTAAACGAACCAATTCAAAAGTTGTCTATACCAGCAGTTAGCCTTTTGGCTTTTTTAACGTTAGGAAAATGTACCGTAGTTGAAAGTAGTACAGGAGTCAATGATTCGTATCTTATGTCAACCATTAAACACACAATGCAAGAGAATACTTGGAATACTCAAGTTGATTGTATCCCCTACCCTACTGTTGCTACTGGATTAGTTGCTGATTGGTTGAATAGGTGTTCAGATGGATCATATATTCCCTCTACTTTATTCAACGATAAAACTCTAACTGCTCCAAATTCATTATTGATTCAATATAACACTAATATTGATACCACATATAATCTTGCATTATCTTGGAATTATCTTCCAGATGATCTTAATCCAATTGATGGTTTTGAACTATTTGTTAGTGTAGGTTCAGGCACAGGTGTTTACGTGGTAGATTATACAGAAACTCACCTTGAAATCAGGCCAGACAGCAGAGGTTTAGTCCTTCGTAATTTACCTCTTAATGAAACTATTGATGCAACAACTTTATACAAAACTTATGGTTTTGCAATTAGAACATTCCGCAATGTTCATACCACAATAGATGATTCAGGTAAATTATATAGTACAATAACTTACTTTTATACAAATTACAAGCAGCTAAATTCGTTCACACTTTATTCTGCAACTACGAGTATTGAAGATGCAATTAGTGGTACAATCGAAAAATCTACCATCTCTGTATTAGATAAACTCATCAAAGGTTTAGAAAAAAATAAAACTTACGATTCATCTCTTCGTTTTGATGATTATCGTGGTATGAGAGTTTTATACAATAGCATTGATCGTGTAATTGTAGGTCAAACAGGTTATGGTCTATATGGTTTACAAATTAAAGATGTTAATAATAATGTTGCTCTTAATGCTGATCAGTCTGGTATAACACTTGGTGGTTTGAGTTTGACGAGTTCTGGCATTACATTAGAAAAAACTAATGTTAAATATTTATTTGATAGTACTAATGGAATTAAAATACAGAAAAAAATAGCTTCTGTGTGGACAGATATGCTCTCAGCAGATTCTAATGGTGATTTAACAATTATCGGTACTCTTAGTGCTGGCAGTATTATATCTAATAGTTCCATTATCGGAGGAACCGTAGAAATTGGAAGTTTAAACAATGTTTTCAAAGCTGATTCAAATGGTATCTATCTAGGCAATTCCTCCTACGCTCTCTCTCCATTTCGTGTTTCTATGGGAGGTTCTTTATATGCTATAAATGCAAATATTACTGGTGCTATTAATTGTACTGCTCTATATTTAAACGGAACAAGTATTACATCTGGTGGAGGAAGTTCAATAAATGGTGCTTATTTAACAGACAGTTCAATTAGTAATTCAAAAATTAGCAGTCTTGACGTTTCAAAATTAACTGCTGGAACGATTAACGTAACTATAACAATGAATTCCCCAATAATTGTGGGAGGAACAATAAAAACTGCTAACACTGGTAAAAGAATTGAAATTAGCGGTAGTAATATATGTTCTTATAATTCTTCTAATCTTTTACATGGAACTTCTATTAGGTTGAGTGATGATTTAAGCAGTTATTATATGATAGTACATAATAATAATGTTCCTCTAGGAATGTTTGGTATGAACGAAACAGATCCTTTGAGATTATGGCTAATGTCTCGTTCTGGAAAAAAATTAAAAATCCAAAGTGGAGACGACATGAGTATAGAATGTCCAGAAAATAAAACTATTTATATCGGTGGAGATGGTACAACTGTTGAATTTGAAGCTGGAACAACTGTTGATTTTACAGGTACAACTACTCCAGGTCTTGGCACTACTGCTGTATTTGGTTAAAATTATTATTCTATTGATTTTCTATTTCTTGAGCAGTTTTAGTTTTTGGAAATAAGTTATTGCCTGTAGCTTTACAACCTGGAAGTATATAATAACCTTCAGGTATAACACGATATACAGGTACTTCTTCGTCTGTAACTAAATAATTACCAGTAGGAATACTTTTAATCATCTGATTAATCTTCTCTACTTTAAGTTCTGCTTTAGTTTTAACTCTTTCTACTGGTGTACTACTTTGTATCGTTGTATTTGTCGGCGTACTATTTGTTGTATTGGTTACAGTACTCTTTGTAGTTGTACTACTCTTCTTTACAACCTTACTAGGGTCTACGTAAGGTGATTTCAATGGTTCAGCTTGCTTAATTTGTCCATTAATTTTTACAGTAGTTTTTCCTTCAATTGGCTTTTCGTTTAATGAAACTGTCTGAGTTTCTGCATTATAAGTTACTAAAACATTTAACTTTTCTGCAATTACTCTAACTGGAACATATGTTTTATCATTGTAAAGAATAGCTTCTGAATCTTGTAATTCAATATTATTAAACATTATTGTAATTTTTTGTTTAGTTTGTTCAACAATTTGTTCATCAGCAAAAGAAATTGCAGTAGATAGTAACATGCCAATTAATATTCCAATGATTAAACAACCAATAGATTTTCTTTTCATTATTAACCCATCTCCCTATTATTTTTGTTTTTATATTAACACAAATGTACAAATATGTCAAGTAATTTTTAGAAATAAATTAAAAATAATATAGAAAGGATGTTTCAATGGAACATATTATTACTGTTGCTGAATTATGTAATGAAACTCAATTAACAGTTAAAATAACCAATCTTAAATTTCAAGAAAAAGATTATGAAGATTTTAGGGTAAAAATAAATAATGGTGAATGGATAAATGTACTAATTATTGGTAGTGAAATCCACGAATCATTTATTTATATTTTCGATAATCTTATTCCTCATTCTACTTATAGAATTGATGGCGAAAGTAAAATAAATGGAGAATGGGGAGAAGTATTTGGAGCTTCATTTGTAACTTATAATAGAGGTGAAAAAAGAGAAGATATTCCTATATTCAAAGGTAGTGAATTAAATATTGATAAATTACCTAAACAATTAACTCCTAAAGTTATATCAAATTTTATAGGTGGTGATGTTTAAATAGCAACAACATCTATGGATACTAATAATTCTTATAGTTATCAAGATGGAGATCATGCTGCAATACATGTTGAATTTATATCTGTAGAAGATATTTTAGAAATTGAATTAAAATATCAAATGGAAGGATTTGAATGGATAAATACCTTAATATCTTTTAATGTTGATATTCTTAATTTATATTTTAATATAGATTTTACATTTTATATAAGATTAAGAGATGATGCTGGTTGGGATGATTGGAATGGACCTTGGGTTATAACTACTGTACCTTATCCTACTATATATACTTCTAGTTATTATCCAATTTATTATCCTCCTATATCCGATCAATGGGTTTGGGGTGCTGGAAATGGACCAGACATTAATGGTTGGGAGGGTCAAGCTAATTGTTGTTTAGCTAATACTTTAGTAAGTATAAAACAAGTTTTTACATTTAAAAAAGCTAATCAAATAAAATATTTTTCTATTGGTTGGATTTATGGTGATAGAATTGGTGGTACTGAAGCAGGTGGACTGAATGTTACAGACGCACTAGATACGATGATATCTGATGGTGTACCATTATATACTAGTTTACCAGAGAATGAAAACAATGGACCTAATTCTTGGTATTGGCCTGATATTTATTATTTAGATGATTGGGATGAAGCAATAGGTGCTCATACTCTTGTTAATAATAATTATAATAATGCAATAAGTGAAGCAAATAATTATAAATTTGGTAATTATAGTGAAGAACTTACTGGATATCCAAATGTAGAGATAATTAAAAGTGCAATTTTAAATAATGGCTGTGTGCTTATGACACTTTTAATATCAAATACTTTTAATAATACAACATCCGATGGTATTGTAAAATATTCATTATATCCAGATGATTCAACTGGTAATAGTCATGCAATGGCAATTATTGGCTGGAAAAAAATAAATGGACATGATTATTGGATTTGCCAAAACTCTTGGGGAAGTTTTGTGGGAAATTATGGATTATATTATGTTCCTTTGGAATATAATTGGATAAGTAGATATTATATTATAACAGATGGATTTCCTTCTAGACCATCTAATTTTTCATGGACTTATGCAGGTAAAGTTAATAGTGTAGCAGTTTTAGGAAGTGAAAAAATTTCTGGATATGAATTTTATTTAACTGATGATGAATGGTTAGAAATTTGTAA
>Ga0172381_10004431_pt1 | contig 14552 bp, 21 predicted proteins | sample Leawel6488metaG_FD_119754 | JGI IMG/M metagenome (GOLD analysis project Ga0172381, IMG submission 119754) | Leachate microbial communities from a municipal landfill in Southern Ontario, Canada - Leachate well 64-88 metaG | ecosystem: Engineered > Solid waste > Landfill > Unclassified | place...
CAATTAGGGAAGCATAGATTGATGTGCGGAGATGCAACAAAAGAAGAAGATATAAATAAATTATTGGAAGATTGCACTTGCCCACACTGTGGTCAAGAAAATTGACAATATAACACAGGGTGGTAATATATAAGATATATGGCACAATCAAAAGAATTAAATATAGGCAGAGCAGGTGAATATATAGTCTTAACCGATTTATTATTAAAAGGTTATCAGGCTTATGATACTGCGCAAGGAGTTGGTTATGATGTTGTGGTTGACGTGGATAATAAACTTGTTAGACTACAGGTTAAAACTACGATGAAAATGAGATTAATAACTCAACGAGCTAATCCAATTTATTTTTTTCAAATAAAGAGATCTGGGAAAAATGGTATTAAATTTTATACACAAGGAGATTTCGACGGGTTTGCTTTAGTTGCTCTTGATAAAAAAATTGTTTTTTATATAATTTTTGATGATACAGTAAAAAATAATAGCATTTGTATTAGAGATAAAAATATTAATTATAGCGGGCATCGTGGAGGGGGAAGGCCAAGTCAATTTTATTATCAAGACTTAACTTGGGAAAATTTTATAAAAAAATTATGTCAGAAATAATCTGTAAACATTGCAAAAAATCTTTTAAAACAAAGCAGTTAAAAGCTGCGTGTGTTTGGACTGATCCTCCTTACAACGTAGACTATCAAGGAGGAATGGGCGGCGACGGAGACAAGCATAAACGATTGGGAATTTTAAATGACAAGATGAGCGCGGAAAACTTTTATGAATTTTTATCAAAGTCAGTCAGCAATTTAATAAAGAACTGCAACGGCGCGCTTTATATCTGCATGGGATCGAGCGAGATGGACACTTTAAAAAAGGCGTTCGTCCAGGGAGGTGGACACTTCTCGAGTTTCATAATCTGGGTAAAGAATGCGTTCACCCTGTCACGATCAGACTGGCAGAGCCAATACGAGCCTATGCTTTACGGATGGCCGGACAAAATTATAAATCATTATTTTGCCGGGTGGAGAGATGAGGGCAACGTGTGGGAAAATTTAGAAACTTTAAAACCAAAATTTGACGGAGAAAAAACTACCATCAAAATCGGAGAATTCCACCTGGAAATAAACGGCGCCGTCACTGGCCGGGTAATCCGGAAAAAGGACATGGTAGACATCTGGAACGAGAAGAAGCCAACAAAGAGCAAGGAACACCCCACCATGAAGCCCGTACGGCTCGTAGGAAAGGCTATAAAGGCCAGCTCTATGCGCGACGACATTGTATTGGACACCTTTGGCGGGTCAGGGTCGACTTTAATCGCCTGCGAAGAATTAGGCCGGGTCTGCTACATGATGGAACTTGACCCAAAATATTGCGATGTTATCAGAGAGCGATACGATAAATTTATTAAGAAACAAGAAAAAGATGGACGCGACTAACATGACAAAAAACGGACTGACGATAATGATCCATAAACATATGGCTCAAGCGTCGTCAGCCATGGAGAGAGGAGACAAAAAAAATCAAAAGATGCACGACGAGGCGGCCAAAATTTTAAGTGCCGAACTCCAAAAAAAGAAATATGATAAAAAAGCAGTGTAAAATTTTAATAATCATTTTATTTACTGGCGCGGCGTTATTTCTATATACCAATCTTTGCATTTTATACGGAGCGCTGAAGGAAAGAAAAGCTAAGATCTGCATCGGAGCGTATGAACTGGCAACCTACGAAAAAACCTTGGAGACCGCATCGCTTATCTGCATAGGAGTACAGCAATTTAAAAGTTCAGAATTAAGCCAATGCCAGGCGGAGACAAAAAGGTGGCATGATAATTATTTCTGGCTGAAGAGCCAACAAGTCGCAGCAACATCAACCGGACAAAACTAAGATCCGGGTAACATAAACTTTATGAACAATAGTCCGCTGACAGAGACCCAGAGCCGGGTACTGGGAATCATAGCGGAGAGATCAAAGGACCACCCGGTCACCGGCGCGCAATTATCCAGACTCGCCGGCATGACAGAGAAACTGGAAAAGATGGGCGCCAACCTGCGCTCGGTAGTTAATACCTTACGAGACAAAGGATACCCAATTTGCGCCGGAGGAGACGGATACTATTATCCGCAAAGCCCAGAAGAGCTGGCAAGTTATATAGAATCTTTTAACAAAAGAATAGTGCAACAACAAAATGCGCGCGACGCTTTGGCCGACAGATTAATGGGATGGATAACATCGATAAAAAGAGAAGAAGAGGTAAACACAATTAAACCAACGCAAGTCCCGTTATTCCCAGGGACCGGCAGAATAGATTAATTTAAAAAATATGCCAAAAGACCTACAAGAATTACAAGCCAAGATAATCAAAGCAGTTCCGAGTATTGTGGAGCTTAAATTTGGTGATAAATTTAAACATAAAGGAGAAGTATTAGAATTTAGATTTGATTATGGAGATTCTATTTGTTATGTGAAAGACCTTGAAAGAGCTTATTTTAATAAAAAGTATTTTCTTGAAAATTGTGAAATCCTCGGAAGACCTATTTTATTAGAAGATGTCCTTATTGCTATTGGTCAAGATTATAGTTTAGATATAGAAATTATACCTGATAATGAAAAACAAATAACAATCAAAAGAATGAAGGCAGATATTTATGACGGAGGAAGTTATCCTGATAAATATATTAAATGGCTCCTCAACACCCCCTTACATCTCCAGAGTGATGAAACGATAAGTGAGCTTAATAAACTTATAAAGTAAATTATATGGTAAAAAACGGAGTTATAATTTCAAATTGGCTTTTAACTAAAAACAATGGTAATTACTTTCTTTACGACACAAAGAAAACAGCAGAAAAAGATATGATAATATTTAATAAGCAAAAATGCGAATGGGAAAATGATTATCATTTATATAAACTTATAAAGTAAATATGAAAATTATTTTTGACACGGAGACAACCGGACTGCCAAAAAACTGGAACGCGCCGGCGAGCGACACAAATAACTGGCCGCGCATCGTTCAGCTCAGCTGGATAATAATAGACGATAAGTACGACGGGAAGAATTACGTCGAGATGGGCGACCTGATCATTAAACCAGACGGCTGGAACATCCCGCCGGAAGTCAGCAAAATCCACGGCATCACCCAAGAGATAGCGGAAGAGAAAGGTGTGCCAATCAAAGAAGCACTGCAGAAATTTATTGAGTCAATAAAAAAGGTCGACACGATAATCGCGCACAACATCAGCTTCGACGATAAGGTAACCGGATGCGAGATATTCAGAATGTCTGGGAACGCAGAGTATTGGGAATCATTAAAGGCCGGCAAGAAAATGATTTGCACGATGAAGAGTAGCATCCAATTCTGCGACCTCCCAAGATTAAAATGGCCGAAGTTGGTCGAGCTTCACCAGGAACTATTCGGAACAGATTTTGAAGGAGCGCATAACGCCCTGTTCGATGTCCTGGCCTGCGCTAAGTGCTATCAGGAATTAGTGAAGATAAAAGTAATCGTTTAAAAATATGGCTTTAAAAAATACATACGCAAAATTGGGAGCCGGAAGATATATTCAAGACGCCCAGGACGCCCTCGTTAAAGCCGGAGCGATAGGAATTCAATCCGGATACGAAGATGGCAGAATAACGACACTTGCATTCGTCTTGGATTTAAATGGACAGAAAGTTCAATTCAAACTCCCAGTCAACTGGCGTAACTTTCAAAATGTTTTAAGAAAGGAACAGAACCGAAGGGCTGATGAGGATGATTACGCCTACAAAGTCGCCTGGGCTTGCACTAAGGACTGGATCGAAGCGCAGATGGCATTTGTAGAGAGCGAGAACGTAACAATCCCTCAGATATTTTTGCCATATGTCGTGGTCAAAGGAGGCAAGACTTTATTTGAAAAAGTTTTAACTACCCCAGAGTTTTTGCTGGGAGACGGAAAATAAAAATATATGTTTGCAGTAAGATTTAGAGGCGGGAAAATTTATCAATCAACCATAAGCCACGAGCATTGCTTAACCGTGGCCGAGATTGAGGGAGAGAAACTTCCCAGGAAGAGCGCCACGTTTGGAATGATAGGCAAGGACGGAGAATTCGTGGAGACGGATAAAGATTTAATTAAAGCGCAAAGAGACTTTAACGAACGGATGTCGTTCGTAATTAAACCACCGGAAGAAATTAAACCGAAGAGGAAACGTCCGAATCTCTTCAGACAATTGTTAGCAATCCCGTTCATAGTCATTGGCGCCTCGGTGTTAATGTTGGCAGAACTGATTCAAGGTGATAAACTTACATTCATAGGAAGAGACGCGATTAAGAGACTGAGTGTTAACGCTGAGTGTATGAAATGCGGACACAAAGGAACTTTAAGAATTTTGAAATAAGTATGAAAAAAAAACCGACAAAAAAAAGTAAAGTCCCCATCCAAAAAAAGCCAAGAACCATAGGCATTAGCAAATTGGCGGAACATTTAGAATATATCAGATTTACAGGCACTCCTCGCGCTTTTAGAGATAAAGACTGGGGATACAATACGGATGGAGAATTTGCTAAACACTTCAAACTTAATCCCTGCACTTTAACCGAGTGGAGAAAAGAACCTGAATTTTGGAATGAAGTGCGTGATAGACTTAGAATATTGCTGAAGGATAAGATACCAGATGTCATGGCCGGCGTGTATAAAAAGATTATTAAAGACGGCAGTGCGGCCGAAGCAAAGTTCTTCATGCAGTGGGTAGATGACTGGAAAGAAAAATCAGAAGTTAATATTCATTACGCCGCCCTGAAGGATTTGCAGGACGCCAATCGTCGCATCATTGAAGAAGCTAAGAAAAAGAGTTAATATATAAATAGCGTTATCTCCTACGTTCTCGAGCGAGTTCTTTCTACAACAAAACAAAAACGGCTAAAATCAATAACATAAATGTTTTAAATTAATTTGACTGGCTTCGATTGGTGCGTTACGTGAGGCACTAATCATTTTGTAGGCTTGTCCAGCAAGCCGAACTCTATCCGGGGACTCGAGACCCTGGGAGATAACGCTAAAAGTTCTTTGAAGTAAAATGAGGGGAGCGTGATTAAAAAAGTAATAGGCAAAATGCCTGAGTCAGCGACTTCCCCTCGCTTTCTTAATTCACAAAAATGGTACAAGAAATATTATTCCCCAAAATATATATAGACCCGGTCCTAATGTCTGAAGAGACACTGGAAGACTTAGGGTCTGTTTTTAGTCAGGAGCAGGTTGACGAATATGTCAGCGAACAATTAAAAGCAATCCGAAAAGAAGAATTATGGAAATGGGCGCGCGAGAACTTTCGTAATGACGACGAGACGCCATGGGAAATGAGCGTAGGCGAGTATGAGATATTTAAAGCGATCGTCTTTAGAAAGAACCCGCGGGTGGAAATAGTCAGCTCAACGCAGTACGGCAAGACCTTGACCGTCTCCCGGGCGCTACTGACGCGCGTGACGATGTACCAGGGCGAATGGATGCTGGTCGTGCCAGATATGAAGCGCGGTAAGATTATCATAAACTACATGATCCGGGACACCGCCAACAACGAATACTTTTCAAACAAACTCGCCGGCATGTCGCTGACTGAAGGAAGCATGCTGATGATAAGATTGCTCGAGGAAAAGAGTAAAGTTAAACTGACCTATCAAGTGATGGAAGAAGATACGATACCGCGATACGGAACAGTTGAGATTATAACCGCGGACGCCAGGCGCAAACAGAACGCCATCAGTTCAATCATGGGCTTCGGCGGTCGCAATATCATCCAAGAGGAAGCGTCACTGATGGACGATGAAGTCGACTCAGGTATATTCCGTATGATGGCCGGTAAAGGCGAAGATACTTTTTTATGCAAGATAGGAAATCCTTTTTTTAGAAATCATTTTTTAACAACGTGGAAGGATGCCAGATACAAGAAGATTTTTATTAACAACATGATTGGTTTGGCCGAGGGTAGATACATGCCGGCATTTTTGGAAGAAGCAAAAAGCAAACCAAACTATGAGGTGTTGTACGATTGCCGATTCCCGAAGAGCGGATCCATAGACACGAGAGGCTGGATGCAATTATTAACCGATGAAGAAATTAAACTGGCGATGCAAGACGGCGTTCACTTCGGCGAAGAGCGTGAAGGTTGCGACCCAGCTGACGAAGGCACGAACGAATCAGTCATCGTCAAGCGAAGCCAAGGCTATGCTGATATTTTATATCAAGAGGCTGGAGGAGATGCATTTCAATTCGCCGGCCCGGTGGTTATCAACTCGGAATTTATAAACAGCAAGAAGATTTATATCGATCGTGTTGGAGTAGGAGCGGCGACATTCGGCAAGGTTAAGGAAATGAATCGCGTGACCTACAAGAACAAGCTCGACGTCGTGGGAGTTAACGCCGGGGACCCGAGCAGTGACCCGCAATATTTTAATAAGCGAGCTGAAATGTATTGGCGCTTAAGGCAGTGGATCAAGAACGGCGGAAAGTTATCGAAGAATGCCGCCTGGTATCAACTGTCAAAGATTAAATATACAGCGACATCAAAGGGCGCCATTCAGATAATGCCCAAGAAAGATATGCGCGCCATGGGCATTCAGAGCCCGGACGTAGCCGATGCGCTATCAATGACGTTTTATGAGTCAGCCACGACCGTAAAGATGACCGACGATGAGAAGTTTTTCTATAAGAAAATCCAAAAGAACAACCGCAAGCCCGGCCGAGGATACTCAGTCAGGACTATGGGGCGCTAAGCTATTGACAGGTGGGGGACTTACCATGCGATAATTAAGACAGTATGAAAAAAAGAAATAGTTCAATCGAAACAAAAGCGGAAGATACCATCACCAAAGTGTACACTCCTTCTCCTGCAGACACGGAAGTAATCAAGGAGACGTACAAAATGGTGGAGGAATTAACCGCGGCGAGAGATAAAACATACCCAGAGTTCAATGACCGGACTCTTGTTCAGTTTATTGACGATGGCGACAAGCGCTTAAACGCTTACGTGCTACCGAAAGAAGCGTACGATCCGCCGAAGGAAGACTGGCAAGCCAACGCACCGCTACCAACAATCAGAAATAAAACAAAAAAGATACTCGCCGGCTATTCTCTCCAGGTCCCGGATATGACTGCGGTTGCCTACGGAGAAAATCAATTGCTTGATGTGCAGAGAGCCGACACCGCGAAGTGGTTGATTAAAGGATCCTATCAGCAAGAAGAAAATTCAGTGCTGGAGAATTTCTGGGAGTCATGGGAATGCTTCCGGGCCGGCACGGTAATCAAATACGAAGGATACCTAAAGACCAGATACAAACAAAAATTTATAACGAGCTATGATTTAGTGACGGGAGAAATCGAGTTCGATGAGAAGGAAGTTGATGTCGACGATAAGTGCATCAGCTTTTTGATGCCTATCACGGAGTTTTATCCCCGTGATTTTTCAATTTATGACATGCAAGACCAGCCGGACTGCGGTTGGGTAAGATACATCGACAGATCTATTTTTGAATATGAATTCGGACACCTGCCAAACGCTAAGTTCGTAAAGACGCGCGGCGAATGGGGCAAGGCTGATCCGGAGAGTTTTTATAACAAAGAGAAATGGACATCGCGCACCGCGGCCGACAAGATTGAAGTCGTGCGATATTATAATAAATACAAGGATACCTATCGCATCCTGGCCAATGGCGTGCTTTTGCTGGACGCTCCGCTTTTATGGAAAGTTAACGGACACAAAGTATATCCGTTCGCTAAAACTATTCTCGAACCGTTCGTCTCAAAGAATTTCTTTTATGGCAACAGTTTCGCGAATATCATGATGAGCCAGTACGACATGTACAACACGACCTTCAACACGATGAGCGATAAGCAGTTTAGATCAATGATTAAACCGTTGCTCGTCGGCAGAATTAATCAGGACTCATTTGACCTGGAAGACGAAATCATAACCGGCACGACAAAGATAAGCGTCGAGGATGTAAATCAGGTCAAGGAAATGCAGACTGAAGGCATCAACAACTCAGACGTGATGTTCTTAAAAATAATCGGCCAAGGAATTGAAGACACGGCGCCATCACTGACCGACATCATGGGTAACAAGCAAGCGACTGCCAGAGAAATCGTAATCGCTGAAGAGAAGTTGAGAGAAATGAAAGTTTTATACAACGAGATGATGGTAGACCTCTGGCGTCAGAAATGCGCCTTGCGTTTAGCCAACATCCAACTTAATTATCCGCAACCGCGCAAGATTGCCGAGAAAGGTAAGAACGGAAAAATAGTTGAGACTTTGATATACCGGACATTCGTCATTGAAAACGCAGTGCTTGACCCGGCCACCGGCGAAACAGGCGTGATGGCAATCCAGTTCCGAGATATTAAACCGAAAGACAGAAAGAAAGTCGCGGACGAAATCGCAGTCGAAGAGGAAATGATGAAGCAACAAGGAGTTAACTACAAGAAGACGATCGTTCCGACTGATTATTTAGATAATTATCGCATCCAGATTGAAATCGTACCGGAAAGTGTGCTCCGATCGAGCATGGCCGGCATGCAATCAAAGTTCTTGGAGAAGATGGACACGATATCAAAACTATTCCCGCAGATTTTCGTCCTGAACCAAAGAGAGTACTTTGAAGAGTTTGCCAGGGCTTACGGAGACAATCAGGCGAAGTATTTGGCCAAACTCGACCAATTGGAAGCCAAAGCCAAAGAAGAACAGGCCTTGGCTGGCCCAGGAGCAGGGGCAGGAGCCCCCGGAGAGGGAAAACCAGTAGATAATACCGGGCAACCGGCTAATAACGCACCAGCGCCCGTCCCAGAGACGGCACCGGTAGCTAAATAAACCATATGTACGACATAGAAAAGAGCAGAAAAAAAGAAGCGATGGACTCCAAGGCAAAACGTCTTGAGAAAATGTCGTCAATGGACTGCCCAGAATGTGAACCGTATATTTATCTTCCAAACTTCAGATTAGAAAAAAAAGATTTACCAGAAATGGCAAAGTGGGAGGTGGGAACAGAGTACGAATTAAAAGTTAAAGTTAGAATGACCGGATACGAAGAGCATAAGAGTTTAAATTCGGAAGAGAGCACAGCCCGCGGAGAGTTTGACATCATCGGCATTGAACCGATCGTAGAAGAAAAGAAGTTAAGCTAAATTTATTATGAGAAAATTTTTAATATCACTATTAATGCGACTACTGGACCGGGAAATATCCTACCGGGACATTAACGATAAGCGGATCCATGAGTTTTTATATTATTGCTCGAAGGACATGGGCTTCCGCGAATACTTCCGCAAGAGGGATTTAACATTACTTAAAACAATTTCATTAGGCGTGAATAGAGAAGAGTACCTCATCCTCGTTGGACAACGAGCCGAGTTGCTTAATCTATTAGGCAAGGTCGATAACGCTGACAAAATTGAAATAAGAAAGGCCGAACAATTAAAGGCGGCCAATAAAATTAAGAAACCTAAGTAATTACGACTATGTCAAAACAATTAAAATTAAAGAATTACTTTTTTATCAACAATCCGCAACAGATGGTTTTTTCCATTCAAGAGTGGATGTCCCGATTAATGCTTCACGGTCCGGCATCGAGGAACCGAACAAGATTTGTCAGAATGCTGGCTGATCGCGTCACGGAAATCGATAAGGAGCGCGTCAAAATGTTAATCGAAGTAGCTGATAAAAAGACTGTCGTTGAGAAAGACGACAAAGGCAAGGAGAAGAAAGTTGAAAAGGTCATCTTTTTAATTAATGAAAAAGATGAAAACGGTCGCTTCGTTATCGACCCGAAAACTCACAAGCCCAAAGTAAAAGGCGAGACCACGGTAGAAGGCGAAGGCGATACCTACAAAATTTCGGACGAGAACAATAAGAAGTTCGAGGAAGAGTGGAAGGAATATCTTAACGAGGATTTAGTGCTTGATATCACGCCGGCAACCGCGGATGTTATCTACGGGGCCAGAGATATCGTGCTGAAGACCGAAGAAGAATTCACCGGCAGAATGGCAGTGTTATACGATGAGTGGTGTTTAGCTTTTGAAAACATTAGCGACGCCAAAGAATCTAAAAAATCTAAGGATAGCGAACCCAAGGAGCCAAAGGAATAGTTCATTGCCAACCCCATAAAAAAGACGGAAAACATTTTGAGAGCCGACAGGCCCTCATGGTGGAAACCTTTGGCTCCGTCTTTAAAGGAATAAACCGTGGGTGGCTGCCGGGACTTAAAAATTCCGATCAACGAATACTTTGACATCTTGGGGCGACTTTCCCAAGTTCAAATAATTAAGTTTAACAAATATGTCAGAAGACAAAACGTTAGGAGGAGGAGCTCCAGCCGGCGCTAACGCGCAGGAAAATAACTCCGCCGCATCAGACAAAGACGACATCGACAAGGACATTGAGGAAATCATTAAAAAAGAAATCCCCGATGAAGAGGACGATGACGACGATGAAGATACGGTAGTGATTCCCAAAAAAAAGTTGGATAGACTGCAATCGAATCTTAATAACTACAAAACCGGCCTGGTATCTGTTAAAGACAAATACCTAAAAAAGGGCGGGGACAAAGGCAAACAAGCCAGTAAAGAATCGACCAAGAAACCAACGAGTGATGACGACTCTCCGGTAACCAAGGCGGATCTCCGCAAGGGCTACGAGAAGGACGCCATCGCAGAAGCCTGCAAGGATGAGGAAGTCGAGAAGAACTGGGCGGAAATCGTCAAGTACTACTCGCCTCGTCACGGCAAGGACAATCCCAAAGATATCTTAAAAGATATCAAAGACGCCAAGATTCTCTGGAAAGCAGAGAAGGCGGAGTCAGAGGATACCGAGGAAGAGGACGACGATAAAAAGTCGGCCGCTGAAATCGCCGCCGAAAAAAGCAAGCAATCGGGAACCGCTCTGAAGAGTAAATCGAAGGAGACAAAACACATCCTTCCGCAAAAAACGTCAGTAAAGGACTGGTATCCGAAACCGGATGCCAAAAAATAGTCGAAGTCCTTTGCTTTAATTCAAAACAAATCGAAAAAGTCATATGTTAACTCCATTACGTTACGACTCAGGTAAAATCACCACCGTCAAAAGTGGTACCGCTTTGAACACTACCATCGTCAAGTACGATGCCTTGGATTGGTCGAGCGGTTATCTTACCCCGGCGACAAGCGGAACCACAGAGGTTCGCTTTATTGCTATGGAAGATATCGTTACCGGAGCAGTTACACATTTAGACATCCAAGTCTTATGTGTTGACGGTGTAGAATTCGAGTGCGATTGCACCGACGCTACAGCGGTAACCCAAAGAGGAACCTATGTTGACTTGACCGATCACGATACCCTCAACAACGGCGCATCATCTACCGACGTATTTTACGTCACCGAAATGATTGGTGCTACGACCGATAAAAAGGTCAGAGGTTATTTCGTGCATAACATCTCCTAAGTCCTATGCCTATTTTAGTATCAGACTTCCAAAGTTTGACCGAAGATTTGCAGAGCATCTTTAACGAGGTGGCCAGCCGAAAGGTATCAGAAAATAAAGGTTTTGAAGTCTTCAACGTATTTGATACGGAACGAAGAACTTTTGAACATTTAGTTTTACATGGTATCTCCGGCATCAAGAGGGTTACTCCAGGCCAAGATTTACCGCGCGTCTCCGGGCAGGAAGGCGACACAGTAACTTGGACTCAGGAGTATTTCGGTGCTATCGCTTCAGTAACGAAGGCAATGCGTAAGTTTGATTTACACAATCAAATTGACAGCATCGTCCGCTCGATCACTGATGACGCCTTTGATAAAGTTGATCAGTCTTTGGCTGATCACCTTATTCATGGGTGGGACACGACCTTCACGGACGTGTACGGTGACACTACCTCCGGTCAAGGTCCCGATGGTTTGGCACTGTTCAGTGCGCTTCATAGTAACCCAGTAACGGCGAACGTTTATAGCAATATAATCTCCGACGGTACCAATACTAACCCTCCGTTATCAAGACAAGCGATTGTCTACATGAGAGCTCAGGGGTTGAAGTTCAAAGATCCGAACAACAAGACCCGCTCCGTTTATTATAATACCCTCATAATCAGTGGAGATTTAGAGGACGAAGCTGATCGTATCTGCAACTCGGAATATCTTCCGGGAAGCATGAACAATGACAAGAACCCGTTAAAAGGTAAAATCAAAATCGTTGTCTGGCCTCGCTTAGCGACAGCCTCCGACGGTACTGATGGCACCGGCTATTGGTTCTTGGCCGATTCGTCAGGTATCAACGAGACTCTTCAATGCTTATTCGCCGAACGTCCTTCATTGGACGCACCTGAACAGGTGTACGCGAACAAGAATTGGGACTACTCTTTGGACTTCTTCTACACGATTGGTTTAGGCTACCAAGCCTACATCGCGGGTAGTAAAGGCGACAAGTCTTAGTCAACCTTAAATCCAAAATAAAATTGGTAGGCTGCCGGGGGAGCCTTAATCCCCCGGCTTAGTTTAAATAACTCAACAAATATGTCTATAAATCTTGACTGGTCAAAATTAGTGGCCAAAAACAGAGTAAAAGCTCCAGGTATCCCTTGGACTAAACAAGAATCCGAAGCCATAGCAAAGGGCGTGGATCCTGACGATGTCCGGGCCGGATTGTTTGAAAAACCGGAAGATGTGCCTGGCGTTCAAAAAAAGATAGAGCGGATGAATAAAACCGAACTATCCAGAAAGGCAAAAGAGTTGGGGATCGAGTTTGACGAGAGAGCGGTGCAACGCGCCGACCTCATCTTAGAGATCAAAAAGGCGGAGAAGAAAGCTATTGCCGAGGCGAAACTGGCCGCGAAGATAGCCGGAAAATAAAACCAAAATCGCCTTGCCTCTTTTCTCCGAGACAAGGAATGCCGGACTATGAGAAACCAATTGCTTAAATTGAAAAAAGAAAATTCAACAAAGGGCGAGAGGCGAATTGCAGAGATCCTTAAAAGACATAGAATAAAATTCAAAGCCAAGTGGCGCATCGGGAAATACGAGGTCGACTTCTTAATCGGGAAATTGATTATAGAAATCGACGGCGGAGTTCACGAGCACACCAATACGGCCAGAGATATTTATTTTGTGTCTGAGGGATATCTACCAATTCACATCATCACTTCGCGCCAAAGGACGGAAGCAGTTGAGGAAGATTTATTAAGGATGATTAAATCTAACTCATATGAAAGAGACAGATAATTTCATAAAGTCGTCTCTCGGTTGGCTGGAAATGGTCAACTACGCGTCAGCTCCGACTGATGTCGATTCAACTCGCAGAGGTCTCGCATTCGTAGCGGGAACTTTGAAGTATTATAACGGATCAACATTTGTCGCAGTAGGCGGTAGTGGTGGAATCAGCACCTGGGACGAACTCTATGACACCGATAAGACTCTAACTATCGACGACACGACCCTAACCTTCCAAGTAACGAAGGCAGGAATAGCAGGTTTAACTTTAGCGGGCAACGCAACAGCGAGCGGTGCTCTTTTGGCGTTTAGTCAATCTGGTAGCGGTGTAGACGTCCTCGGGACTTCTTCAACCTGGCAGGTAACCAAAGCCGGCGCAGCGACATTCGCGAGCGTGGTAGCCGAAAGCGTAACAGCCGCGGCCAATTTAGTTCTTAATGCCACCGGCACAGGAACGATTGCCATCGGTAGCGTTTCCACCGGGACAGTAACCATCACTCCGGCTTTAGTGGCCGTAGCATCAGTAACCATCACCGGAACCGCTGACGCAAATTGTTTAGTAGTGACGGCGGGCGACATCTTAGTATCAAATGGTAAAATTGCGATGACTAACGATGACACCGACGCCATCATGACATTAACCACCAATGCGGTCACAACTGGCAACGCAATTTTATTGACTGCCAATGGTGTGACCAGCGGAACGATGTTAAATTTAGTAACGACCTCGGCCGGTTTTTCTGGCGGATACTTTATTGCTTGCAATGACGGATCCAATAGATTCACGGTCGGAGTAGACGGCGCAACGACAGTCACCAGCGCGGTTGCTTCAACGGCAGCCTTAGCAGTGACCGGCGTTCAGACTTCGGAGAACATGGTATTGTTCTCATCCAACGGCGTAACTGCTGACGGATATGCTACATTGAAAGTGACGGCGGCCGGCGCAACTGCGGCCGGGTCTGCAGTGTTATTGGTAACAGCGACCGGGACCCCGGCAGCTTCAACTTCATACTTGGCACATTTTGATTACACTCCAGCGACTGAAGCAACCAATGACCCGATAACCGTTCAGATTTCTTCTGGCGCTTCGATCGGTGCTGCTTTGAATATCGTTTCAACAGCAACAACCATCACTGGCGGTATCTTAAATATCACCAACGCCGAAATGACGACTGGTGTAGGAATTAACATGACCGGAATGGCTGCATTGACCACAGGTCAAGCCATCAAATTAGCACACGCGACGTCCGCAATTGCTGACGGCGGTTCTATGATCGCCGTTGCCTCGTCCGGAGTAAATACCGGCGGTGCAACAAACGGAACATTGCTGGACTTAAAAGCCACCGGGCAGTTGGCC
>Ga0172381_10004432_pt1 | contig 14550 bp, 17 predicted proteins | sample Leawel6488metaG_FD_119754 | JGI IMG/M metagenome (GOLD analysis project Ga0172381, IMG submission 119754) | Leachate microbial communities from a municipal landfill in Southern Ontario, Canada - Leachate well 64-88 metaG | ecosystem: Engineered > Solid waste > Landfill > Unclassified | place...
CGCGGCCTGCACGGCAGCACTGTCGGCGTCGTACGCAATCGGTGCCGTAGTATGCCCGTCGAACGTCAGCGTGAAGGTGTCCCCTGCAATGCCGCCGCTCAGCGTGATGGTTTGGACTTCGTTGGATACACAGACACCGCTAATCGCATCTGCGTCTGTGCCCGCCAAAGCATTGATGAACTCGACGGTATAGCCAGTGCTTGTGGCCAGCACAATGACATTTTCACCAAGTTCAGCTTCCAATACCGCTTGGACCTCAGCGGCCGTGGCACCATACGCCACCGGCTCAAGTTCGATGGCGCCGTAGGACAGGGTCAGCGTGTCATCGACAGCCCCGCCGGTGATGACGATAGTTTGCAATTCATTGATGCACACGCCAATAAGCAGCGGTACGTCCGTTTTGGCTAGGTCATTAACAAACGTAACGGTGTACGGTCCACCCGCATTCCCCGCGACAGCGACGTTGCCGCTGCCAACCGTAACGAGACCACACAGTGCGGCTTCTACCGTTCCGGCTGCGGCGTTATACGCAAGTGTCGAAGTCGTAGCACCCTTGAACGTCAACGTGAACTTGCCACTGGAATTGAGCCCAGTCACAGTGACCAACTGGCTAGAATTGCCTATCGGCACAGCGGCAATGAAGACAGTGTGTGGGTCGTCCACTTCAAGTTTGAAATACTCGTCGGCTGGCAACGGGAATCCGGTCGTGCTTGACACGTTTGCGTGCCCAACATACAAGACGCCCGTGTTATTTTTGTTGGCGTAAAGCGTGACGCCTTTGAACACCTTGGCTGGCGCGTAACCTTCAGCGACAATCGGCTTGGCCACGATGTCAACGTGATCCTGGCCTGTGTAAAACGTGGGCACAGCAGTCTGGAAGCAATCCATCGAAGCGACCCTCATTCAAATGTGTTTGCACCTGCGCCACGCTGTTGCGACACGGTGGAATTGTTCAGAGCGGTGTCGGTAGCACCCATTTTCTCAAGGCTGCCTGCCGTTGGCTCAATGGATAAGTCGCCTGCGCCACGCGCTCCTGCGTCCTTTTGAGCCGCGATGATTCGCGCGGCGCGTAATGCGTGAGCCTCACGCGCCTTTACGTACTCTTCCTTGTTGAACCCGAGCGCGAGCGAGCCTGTCTCGTCGCCACACAGACCCTGTTCCATCGCCATTGCAATCGTCTCGGGATCGCTGGTGGTGTACGGGGCCGCGTCAATCTCTTTATTGATCTGTTCGATAACGCTGACTGACACTTTTCCGCCTAGAAGTGCTTGCACCGTGCATTTGGCGATTTCACGTTTGGCTATCTGACTGGGAACCTTCGCCATGAGGCCGGTCAACTTCGTCGATTCGTCGATGCGGTCAGCATCCGTCTTGAGACTGTAGCGATCGGGATACTTGATGACAGGGACCAGACGCTTTGACGGTTCGCGCTCCTCATACGCCGCCCAGTATTCGGAGAGCAGTTTCTCAGCCCCTTCGAGCACGAGGCCGATGTAGGACAAGCCGTTTTCCAGGCCCTGGTTGTCATACGACTTGGACTCGGCCGATTGACGCGCGCCCAGTGACGCGACAGCGAGGTTGATGAGAGTCCGTATGTCGTCCTTCAGACTGTCCTGCAACGTCTTCGACGCGATCAAAGGCTCCGATGACGGGTTGATGAATCCAGGGCGATCGGTCTCTTTGGCGTACAGGATACCCGTCGTGTTGCCGATCCGCATCTCTTTCGCAGTCGCGCCTTGGCCACCTTCGGTCGCGGTGCCCTCATGCCCGTCGGGCCCCCTGAGATGCGTCACACCTTCGCGTCCATCGGACTGCCGCGTGAAGATGGGAACATTGGACTTCCAAGCGTAGCTGACATCACTGCTGGCCAGATTCAACAATGCGATCTGGTGCGTGCATACGTCCTTCAGCAACCCGTCGCCAATGTCAAGTAACACAAACGGAATCCGCGAAAGTTCAAGTTCGATCGGCTTGTCGTTTGGATTTCCGTCGCGGTCGGTCTTCTCGCCCTTCTCACTGTAGAACTGCAAGGACACCTTGCCACGCGCGTCGATCCACAGATAGCGAAATCGCAGCACAGTCGTGTCGGGCAACCCTGTGTCGGCATCGTACGTCATCACTGTGTCGCGGAGCAGCAACGTCTCAAACTGCGACTGGCCCTCGGAGCGCGATAGTGTAAAGTTACGGATGTCTTCTAGGCGGTATGGATACAGGTACGGCGTAGCACCGACAGTGTCGCTTTGCCGCGCGCCGGCAGGCACTTCAGGAAAATCGACATACACCCCAACCTTTCCCATCAGCAGCAACTCGGTCAGAACACTCCTGCCACCGATGAATGCGTTCATCGACGACCCACGACGATCGACGCCACCATTCAAACCTTCGACGGCCCGCCCGTATGCCGCACTACCACCGGTTCGCCGGACATCACGAAGTCGCTGGAAAATAGCGTTTCGGATTTCCAGCAACGCGGCCTTCGCGTGCGTCTGAATCGGCGTCATCGACAGCCGCTGCGCGTAGTCCTCCGTAGACTCACGGTTACTGTACCGTTGAAGATATGTCGTGCGGTAATACGTTCCGCCGTTGAAAGTGTCGCGCCAACAAGTCCAGTCTTGCGACAGCGACTCCCAGAGTGGGAACTGCGAATTGACGATGTTTTGCTTGACGGGGTCCATCAGATTCGCACCTCTGTACGTTCAACGTAGTCCGCCAATGCACGCATCCGATCGGCTGAATCCCTCACAAACCCGAGGACACGATTACAGTTGTCGCAGAGAAAGCCCCTGAACGCGCCTGTCTCGTGGTCGTGGTCAAGACACAGACGCTGTGTGCATTCAACCTCGGGAACGCCACAGACGTGGCACTTGCCGGTGAACGCCGCTGTCACTTCTTCAACCGTTGCAGTGCAAGGTGAATAGCCTAGTTGCTTTGCCGCATGTTGTGCGCGATAGATTGCCATCTTGAACCGGTTCACTTCTGCGTACTGCTGTCGTTCCAACTTATACACGTCCCTATACACCCGGCACCGTTCACGTTGTTTCGCCAGGACGCCAGGGCGATTACGGTATGCACGCCGTTTCTTACGCGCCTCAGGTGTACTGTTACGTTCGCGCATCGCTATGCAAAAGCAGTCTTTGCATTCCGCTCTGCGGCCGTCCGTGACTCTTCGGTCTGTGTAGAACTCGTCCAGTTCCTTTTCAACGCCACACTTTCTACAGACCTTCGTGTTCATATTCCCTTGATGCTTCGGGTGGTGTCAATCGGTGCGTACTTCAATCCGATGCCCGCATAATTCAATGCGTGTGCAAAGTGGTCCGGTCCAGTGTTGATATAGACGCCGATGACTTCACCCATCGGGTTCTTCTCAACCGTCCTCGTCAGGTTCTTCACGTGCGTGCTGAACTCGTCAGGGATGTCGCCAGGCAACCAAATACGCGACGGATTGACCTTGAACCGTCCGAGCGTCTTGCCGAGCCATGACGTGCGATCTACCTGCAACATCGGGGCTCCACTGTCTGTGTCCTTGACGGTGATTTCATTGCCTTCGTTTCCGCCGCGATACCGTGTCGTGGCGGCGAAACCGTCGAACCTGCGACAGAACCTTCGTGCCTCATTCACATTCGGGTCTGCGTCCACGACTGCGTATAGCACCTGCCACTCGGCCATCAACTGATCGAGTCGATCCCAATCCTCTCCAAAAAACTTACCAACCCAGAGCACCCTGCAAATCGCAGAGTCGCCAAGGTCCGGGCCGAGTTCGCGGTCGAATAGCCATTCACAAATGACGATGTAGGATTCGCGTTCGCCTTGGTCCACACCCATCGTGATGAGCCGGCCGCTCCGGGTAGGCCGCAAGCCGTCCATCGAATATGGGCTAGCTGCACAAGCGACTGCATTAGCGATCATCGCGTCAGTCACTTTTGCGCCGGGGCCGACGTAGGGCAAACCTAGTTTCGAGTTGTGAAACTCTTTCGCCGCGAACTCGTTATTGATTCCCTCGAAATGTGCGACTACCAACTCAGCCGGTGATACGGTGAAAGAGTACAACTGGCTGATATGGAAACCGCGAAACTCTTTGTTCGCGTTAGGTGCGGTCGAGACCCATTCAGCGTCGGCCAGAAACTCGGGCTTAGCTTCCTGCGCCAACCTCGCACCACACTCTTTGCACTTCAGATAGGAGTCCTTGCAACGCGGGTCCGTCGCGTACTCTCCGCAAACCTGAATGCAACCCGGCCATACCAACTCTGTCCGCCTGCCGCAATGCGGACACTTGAACATGAAATGTTCTTGCGTCGTGTCCTTGTACAGCTTGTGAATGCCGTGCTCCGGGACGGTTGGTGTCGAGATGCCCCAGACATGCTTATGCAATTGTCCTGAAAGCCGTTCCAATGCCTGCGCGACTTGCTGGCGGTCCATCCGATCGACCTCATCAAAGATAAGTTCCGACACAGGAATCGACAGCAGACTATCGCGTCCGCGCGTGCCGCGAATGTACATGCAGTTATTGCCGGCCCGCTTCAAGTTGACCGCGTTGGTGTCGGTGAACACTGAGTCGAGGTATGGGCTCAGACTTAACGCCGGTCCCAAACGTGACTTGCTGAAATCGCTTGCCGCGCCTTGCGTCGGCATCAAGTACAGCACGTCCCTCTTCATTCTGTCGATGGTGTACAGTGCGCGATTGATAGCGACCTCAGTGACCCCGAGTTGTGCGCCCTTTAAGACCCAGGTATAAGGCGTCCAACTGTCGTGCATTTCCCGACACCACGGATGATAGCGCCAAGAGTAATTACCGGCGAAGTCGCCGCCCATGATCCTCCGATGCTGTGCCCACCGCGAACAGGTCGTCAACGACGTGGCCGTCATATTCTCGGCCAGCGCCGCGTCGAAATCAGCCATCGTGATAGGCATACGTGCTACGATCTCTTGAATGCTGTGCGTGCGGAGTTCGTCTTTTCCGTTACGCAGAAGGATGAACGTCGGGACGGCTGTGACGCCGTACCGTCTCGCAATGACTGGGTGTTCGTCAATGTCATACCGAGTGACCTTCAGACCGGCCTTCTCCAGCCGATCCACAATCGGGGCTGCCGCACGACACGGCAGGCACCACGAGGCGTGGAAGACAAGCAGACTGATCCTGTGTGGGACTGGCACATGGATCGGAATCGGGCGCGGTGCGATCACCGACTGCTGACAGCCGGATAAAGCCAGAAGGAGCAACGCGGCTGAGATCAATCTTTGAAGCATTCATTTTTCTCATTTCGTGCTACGTACTCGGCCAAAGCCAAGATTCGATCCGACGACCCACGACGATCGACGCCGCCATTCAAACCTTCGACCGCGCGCCCGTAGGCGGGGCTACCGCCGGTTCGCAGAACGTCACGAAGTCGCTGGAAATCTGAATCGACGGCATCGACAGCCGCTGACTGTAGTCCTCCGCCGATTCGCGGTTGCTGTATCGCTGAAGATACGTCGTTCTATAGCACGCGCCGCCATTGAACGTGTCACGCCAACAAGTCCAGTCTTGCGACAGCGACTCCCAGAGCGGGAAACACGAATTGACGATGCTTTTCTTGACCGGGTCCATCAGATTCGCGCCTCCGCGTGTGCCACATAATCCGCCAATGCGCGCATCCGATCGGCTGAATCCGTTGCCAGCCCTAAGATATGGTTACAGTTGGCACAAAGCCAGCCGCGAAACTCGCCAGACGAATGATCGTGAGCCATACACAGGCGCGATGCACACTCAATCTCGGGCACGCCACAAGCGTGGCAGCGTCCAGCGTACGCTGACTTTATCTCCTCGACAGTGTAGCCACGTCGCCGAGCATGGGTACGCGCGTTGCGTATCGCCGTCTTGTATCGCACGGCCACCCTATATTGGCAGCACCGCTCAGGATATTGCCGCTGGTACGTCGCGCCGCATTTCTTTTTACAGACTTTGCACTGTGTGGTGCGCCCATCTCTGTGGGTGCAGCTACCGTAGAACTCAGCACGCGGCTTCGTATCACTGCACGTTTTGCAAGTCTTCGTTTCCAACTCAGATGCCCCTGATGCTTCGGGTAGTGTCGATGGGCGCAAACTTCAACCCCAACGCCGCATAGACCAGACTGTGGGCAAAGTGGTCGGCTCCGTTCCCTGTTGTGACATAGACGCCTGCCACATCCCCCAGCGGCCCCTTCTCGACAGTCCGCGTGAGGTTCATAATGTGCGTCTTGAACTCTTCAGGTATATCCTTTGGCAGCCAGATGCGTGTCGGGTTGACTTTGAATCGCCCGAGCGCCGCGCCGATCCAACTCGTACGATCCACTTGGACCATCGGTGCGCCGCTGTCCGCGTCCTTCACGGTGACTTCGTTGCCCGCACTGCCACCGTGATACCGTGTGCGTGCGGCGTAGCCCTCGAACCGACGACAGAACCGGCGGGATTCGCTAGGATCGGGATCAGCATCGACGACGGCATAGAGAACTTGGAACTCAGCCATCAATTGGTCCAACTGTGACCAGTCACTACTGGGAAACCGCCCAACCCAGAGCACCTTGCAAATGGCTGACTCTCCTAGATCGGCACTGAGCGGACGATCAAACAGCCACTCGCAGACTACAACGTGCGAGATTACCTCGCCCTGATCTACGCCCATCGTGATGAGCCGGCCGCTTCGTGTCGGGCGCAAGTCGTCCATCGAATGGTCACGAAGCGCGTTATTAAACATGTCGGCCGTGACACGCGGCTTCGTATCACTGCACGTTTTGCAAGTCTTCGTTTCCATTAGATCACTGCGGCGATGACAACGGGACCGGCGACCTTGGCGACTTCGATCGCAATCTTCTCAGCCGCCTCGATTCGCGCCCTCATGGCAGCACGGCCTTCCGGCGTCTTGATCTTGGCGCCGAGCATTCGCTCGAAGGTGCCTTCCAACTCTTGGATGATCGCAGAATTGCCAGCCTTAACGATGACTGCGGCATTCTGGATAGCTGTGAGAAGGTCATCAACCTCCCCGACCGTCACTGCCTCCAACGCTTCGGGCAACTTGACCAGGCCGAGTTTGCGCAACTCGATGGACAAGGCTTGTGTGGCCTTGCGAATGCTGGTCACACTCTTCTTGCCCTTGAAAATCAACTTGCCGATTTCGCGCCCGGCGACAAGACACCCGGCCGCCGCCAACACCCATATCAGAATCTGTAGAAACATCTGTTTACCCTTGCTTCAAAGACGTGGACTGATTACGCCGCGCGCTCACAAGACCGAGCACGGTGCCGACGACCAAAAGGAACACACAGAGACCGACGCCCCAGTCAGGATCAGTCGGTGCGATGTCCGGCGTCCCACCGTCATCGACTGGATCGGGTGCCGGATCATCCGGTGTCACCGGGTTTGGCTGTGGACCCGGATTCGGTTGCGGCCGGAGCGGGAAGATGCGATGACGCTGCGCCGCGTTGGCGATTGCGTTATACAGATCAGCCGGTACTTGCTTACGTGTCGCCTCAAAAATCACGCGCCCCACAGCGTCTTGCACGCGCACAGTCGGGGTGCCTTTGATAGACGGTTTGTAGTGCTCAAACATCGGATTGTCGGTTGTGACCGGTAGATAGTGGCATTGCTTCCGCAACTCTGCCAGCTTGCCCTCGTGGAATTGCTGAATGATCGACTGGTACTGCGGGTCGTTTGCGTCCCCGATCACGGAAATGTACCACTTGTCGCTATCCTCGGGCAGCTTGAGAACACGTTCTTCGGCACCGTAGCATGTCGAGCAGAGCAACACTAGAAAAAAGAAGTATCGCATGTATTCACTCAGGGGTAGGAGCTATTGGTGCGTGTTGCAGGTTAGTAGCGGCTGCACCCGCTTCGCTTCACTGGGTGCTGGGGCGCTCGGTGTATACACCGGCGTCACCGCCCACGAATGACTCTTGAACCAGTCCGCTAGGAACTGTTCGCGTGGAATCCAAATAACCTGGCCGACTGAATTATTGTCGAGGATGCCAGCGTAATTATCATTCAAAGCAACGAGGCATACCATGTGCGCGTAATTGTTCACGCCGACGGCGCATCCACGATGAGTGCGGATGGACCAGTTCAAAAAATTTACGTCCTTCTTCCCGTAGGTCGTCGCGTACCGGATGCCAAGCCGCTCAAAAAGTGGTTCGACATCACTCGGCGACGCGCCATCCCCGCAGTTCTGACGAATCCACGCGGCTGTCACCGGCCGATTCTGCCAGCGGAATAATGTCACGAGGCTGGCCCACACACACGAACCTTGTCCCCGCGAACCGCGCCAATTCGTCTGACGTGCCGGCACTGGTACGTCCACGACAACTGACGGCAGCGTCACGGCAGCACAAACAATGAATGCGAGTTGTGGGATTATCAGCCGCCACACCGGCGTCAAAGAAGTCATGTTACTACGTTCTCCCGCCGGCAATCCGTTTTCCCCGCGCTGAGTCGAACACGCTTTTGATCCTTGCCCATGCGACGCGCAACGAGGTGATGGAGCCGCATACCGTCACTTGACCGCACGACATACCCCGAATAAGACATCCGCCAGGCCCATTGGTTCAAGTAGTCGAAGTCTTCACGACTGACGACCGCTTGGCACTGTTCGGAACCTTGCCGCCAGGCCGTGGTGAGCCGAACGGCCTTGAGCGAGAGATTGTCGCGTTGGCAGTTGAGTGGGTTCCGGTCATAGAACCGCACGACGCCGTCCTTGTGCATCTCGGGAGACATGCGCAAGGCCACTTCATGTTGTAGCCGCACGTCGTGCCCGCCGTCCCTTCGAATAACATAACCACCACGCACGTGCCACCTGTGCTGTGCCAGGCAGGCGTCTTCGTCGCTAGTGAACGCAACCCGACCGTGGGGAAGTTGAATTGTCACCATTATTTCAACCGGCGTGGTTTGAGCACAACATGGTTCCGCCGCAAGCGTCTGGCGAGACGGTTGGGGTTCCAGCGTGAGGCATCATCCGTCAGCAGCAACCCGATTTCACAATATGCTTTCGCCAACCACTCGCTGCAAAAGATTGTGTGAAGGTCTTCGGGCCTAAACAGCGACTCGACCCATGACAACCCGATACCAGCCGATCGCATCGCACCTTCTTGATCGTACGGCACCCCGATTGTTCCGACCAAGAAGTCACTCAGCCGCTGTGACTCAAAGCTATACAGTGGGCGTGACAGTGGATGTGCCCAGACGCGGCCTTTGTAATTTGTCAGCACGTCATCCAGGCGATGCGCCTGCGTGCCGTTGAACAACTTCTGCTGTATCACGCACGGACGCGAGTCGAGCGTCGTCGATTCAAACAGCAACAACTCACCACGGTGCTCGGCCATGATCCCGACGTGTGACAGACCCCAGCGCGGAACACCGAGAGTGACGACGTTGATAATGTCGCTGAGCCCGCATGCCCCGCTGAATCCGAGCAACGTTCCTGGTTGCAGGTTGGCAGTGGCTGCACCCACTTCGCCCGCAGACGCTTGATCGCGGTCTGGAATCCACTTCTTGGCCATCACTGTAACCCTATACACACACACGACTTAGCGAATTGGCTTGTCGCGCAGCCCGACAGCCCGATGCTACATATACTATAGGGAAAAACAGCGACTTTAGGCCAGAAATTCGCCGTTTGGCGAAGATTTACGCCTTCGGCTTGGCCCCGGCCTTGGCCCCGGCCTTGGCCCCGGCCTTGGCCCCGGCCTTGGCCCCGGCCTTGGCCCCGGCCTTGGCCCCGGCCTTGGGCTTGGGCTGCTGCTTCAGTTCGCGTTGGATTTCGATCGCGGCGTCCATCAGAGTCCGCGCTCGCGCGATAAGCAGAGCGGTTTCAACAACGTTTCCTGTTTGTTCGGCAACCCATACCTTAACGGCGAGTCGAGTAATATCCGCTGAAAGATCACCGTCGTCGAGCCGCACTCCCCACCCATGTTCCGTGCGCTTCCATTGGTACGGATGCTGCCGTCGCCGGTGCATGATGCGATAGACAGTCGGCCCGTTGAACAGCGTCCCAATAGCCGTCCTGTGCCCGGCTGCATTCAGATACTCCGCGATCTGACTGTAGGTCATACCTTCCTTGCGAAGCCGATCGAAGGGCAGTAAACTGTACAGCTTTTGCGCCTTGATCTGCCGCACCTTCGCCGCTTCTCGGATGGCCTTCTTTTGGGCACTGGGACGTGTCTTCTTAACCGCCGGGTTTGCGAACCCCATGACCTTCCCCACAAGTTTTTCTTTCGTCTCTTTGCTCACTACCCGCGCGAAGAATCTGGCCTTTTCCAACGCGACGTGGCGTGTCTTATTGTTGAGATACGGCTTGTCACAGCAAATGAACTCAATCCCGTCAAGCATGGATAAGACGACGTGGCTACGTACGAGACTTCCGATCCTACCGATTATGAGGCGCGACCCTGTCTCACGAGCGTGCGAAATTGCCTCCTCTAGCCCGGAAAGCGACTTTCCTGTGCTAGTATACTCTGCCCCAATCGTCCCGTACTCCTCGGCCAAGTACCGCTGGTCGTGGACGGGAAGTCTGATCCACAGTGTATTGTCCATAGCCACAGGGTACAACACTATGAAGGCTTTGTCAATCGAGAACAGCATGGTCCAAGCATTCCGGGAGCAGGTCCGCGAGTACCAACCCACTGCTGAAGGGATAGGACTGCTACCCGAGCCAGGCGGTAGCATCGAGAACCTTCGACGACTGGGGCGTGACATCCTCGCCGTTCTGAACGGTACACACGTGCTGGTGGTTTTCAAGACGGGCGAGACCTACCTGACCAGCCTGCCGCCCGGTCCCGAGTTGGCCGATCTCCTGACCGAGTTGAACCAGGGCGACTTTGTGGACCGCGACGAGCTACTCCGCACATTTGCGACGTGGCCGACCGACCTTGAGGGACCACTACCTATAACGGGTGGCATAGGAAAAGCGCCGTTTGGCCAGTCGTTACCTTAGTTTGGCCAGTCGTTACCTTCCGTTTTGCGCTCAACAACTCGATTGGCCCTTACGTATTCAACGACTTACGTCTCAGCAGGCCAATCGAGTTCCTTGTTTGCTACATTACACGCTATACTATTCTTGTTTTGACTACGGTCCCAAACACGTTTGTATATGGCTAAATGTAGCAAACAAGGAACTCGATTGGCCTGCTGAGACGTAAGTCGTTGAATACGTAAGGGCCAATCGAGTTGTTGAGCGCAAAACGGAAGGTAACGACTGGCCAAACTAAGGCAACGACTGGCCAAGATTTTCCTCACAAGGGTGGTTTTATCCATCCAATGGGTGGAGAGCATCGAGTAACGCTCGCGGTAGTAGTCATGCCCCCTGTCGTAAGGGTAAATACCCCTCCCTTGGATGTAGTATGCCCGAGTGGAACGGCAGATGCCAGGCGTGTCAAGGCATGTCAAGGCATGCCCGAGCCGCCCGAGCCGCCCGAGCCGCCCGAGCCGCCCGAGAGGAATTGCCGCGTCATTGACTCTGTCGATCAGGCCCGCCGGTGAGCAAACAGCCCCGGAATCGACTGTATCAAGCGTGCTGGTTGGGAGGGCGATTTTGACCCCTCCCCCTACCATTCGGGTGGTCTCTCAGCGCGTTGTGTAGCATAGTAGGCTAGATAATACCGCGTCCAAAGTCGCTCCAATGCAATAGGTTACGACTCGCCAAGGGCGCGCCTTGTCCTTGCCATTGGGGACAACAGCCAGCCTGCTACCCCGCCATTATGGTGTATCAATATGATACACAACGTGACGTTACGTAGTGTATCATTTTGATACACCCTAATGGGGAGGGAACAAGGTCAACTGCGCGTGAGTATAAGCGGAACTAATACTGCGCTTACCGCCTGCTAATGCTGTCGGGTACTATGGGTCGTGGTGTTGTGTCGTCACCTATACTACATCTTGTGTCCATGCTGGCTACTGACGCTGATTGCCTAGTATTAGATTGCCTTATACGGTCGGCGGCGGCGGCGGCGGCGGCGGCGGCGGCGGCGGCGGCGGCGGCGGCGGCGGCGGCGGCGGCGGCGGTGGTCATTATACTATGGAAGCAGGGGTCTCAAGCGTGATCGCTCCCGATGTCCGCTATACAGAATTCCGAATTCAGAATTTGACAACCGAACACAGTGGCGTAAGCTTAAGTAGGAAGGGGAACAAACATGGGAACAAACATGGGAACGCAAGCAAGTAGGAGTATCAGAATGCCACGTCGCACATCGGTAAACTTCGCAATGACCGGAAGGCGTTTCGCCCTTACGAGGAGTCGGCGTGTCGGTATATTTGAGTTCAGAATTTGACAACCGAACACAGTGGCGTAAGCTTAAGTAGGAAGGGAGACAAACAATGCACACTATAAAGCGACACGGCAGGAGCTATGCTCTCTCGTTCAACGGCTATCTCTTGCTGGACGGATTGCCTTTAGCCGCGCTCCAAAATTACTGCACGTACTTACGTGTACCCTACACAGTGGAGTAACAACATGCGATACCGAATCATCTCAAAAGAGACAACAAGGGGGGCGTGGGCGGGGGACACGCTGGTTGAGTGTCGAACACGACAGAGCGCAATAGCGCTCTGTCACGCGATTCCCCACTGCTATGTTATCGACCGCCTTACGGGCGCAACCGTCTGTGAGAACAGGTGACACTATGCCAATCATCAGAAAAACATGGCGGGGCAATTGTGTCTGGGTAGTCCTATTGCCGGGTAACATCGTCGCATTGTGGGACGGGTGCCTCAACTTGTGGGACATCGCCGTGTGCAGCACCTTCGATAAGGCGAACGCCGAATTCGATAAGCGACTAGCGTAACAGTGTTGATTTTAGTTTGCGTTTGCTTTTCGCTACCTCTCATCTTGTTGAGGAGGCGTTATTATGTGCGAAGTTTGCGGAAAAACCACCGTCGTACTGGCAAAAGGACAAATTTCCAGTGCGGGGCAAGAGGCAATCAAGGCGCTACTGTATGCGCCGAATGGCCCCTTTACTTGGAAGATACAAATTCCCGACGATTGGCAGTGGTGCGCGAAAGTCGGGGGCAAGGGGGAGTATGTCGGCAGTTTCGCCAAGCGCTTGGCCAAGCTAGCACACCACAACGACGTGAAACTAGATAGCGATTTTCTGGGGATGATCGGTTCTCTAGTCGCCCAATATAGCGCCTCTCAAGTCGAATACACTTATGACATTGTTTCCCGATTCGATTGGGCGGACGGGGACTATGGCGATTCGGGCTCTTGCTATTGGGGTTGCCGCAGTGGTGCGCGCCTCATGCTGGCAGAGAACGGGGCGCGCGCTATCCGACTTTACGACGACGACAACGGGCGGGGCTATGCTCGCGCTTGGCTCGCGCCTTACGACAACGGGTATGTAGTGTTCAACGGTTACGGGGAGGAAACCTCGACATTCGCGCAGATATTCGCTACAATCCAGAGCCAACCGTATAAGCGCGTGACACTGCGGAATAACGGCCGCGAATCGGGGGAATTGTGGATAAACGGCGGGACGGGCTATTATGTTGGCCCCAATGAGGTAGTCTATAGCAGCTGTATCGACTTGCACTGGGATGAGGAACATGACGATCAGAACCGCTGTCACCATTGTGGCGATTACTCCGAAGATTGCTGTCGCATCGACGATGCGTATTATTGCAGCGATTGCGCTTGCGAGCTATTTTCGTCATGTTCACGTTGTGACGAATGGTTTGGTCCTGACGACGTTGTCGAGTGTGATGGCGACTGGTATTGTGAGGATTGCGCCGGGCAGAAGGGATTCGTCAAGTGCGACGATTGCGGAACGTGGCACGATGATTGTACGGACATTGACGGCGACGACGTATGTTCCGATTGCATCGTAAACGGCAATTACTCGCGCTGTGAAGATTGCGGGGATTGGCACAAAGATATGACCGTCGTTGACGGCTATCCCTACTGTGAGGATTGTGTCGATAGTCTGGACGTTTGCAGCAAGTGCGGGGAACGTCACAAGGAATTTACAGAAATTGACGGCCAGAATGTCTGCAATGATTGTCTTGCCAGTTACGACTATTCCGCCGAATTCGGGCTCTATGTCCCGAAGGGGCAATTGCTCTTGGCATAACCCGAACAATGCCGGGTGTCATAACGAAAATGACGATTGTGCGCCATCCGATTCTAATGTATCGGTTGTGTGGTGTGCGCGGCATTGTTCGGGTTATGCAAGCTGAGCGCGGCATTCCGTTTCTAACGGTTCTAGTTGCCGCGCGTCGAATATAGCGCCGGCGGGCTCTGCGCTTGGCCGGCGGGCTCTGCGCTTTGCCGATCATCCGGCGGGCTCTGCCGATGGTCGGCGGGCTCTGCCGATGGTCGGCGGGCTCTGCGCCTTGACCGATGGTCGGCGGGCTCTGCCGATGGTCGGCGGGCTCTGTGCCTTGACCGATGGCGGGCGGGCTCTGGCCGGCGGGCTCTGCGCTTGACCGGATGGCCGGCGGGCTCTGCGCCTTGACCGGATGGCCGGCGGGCTCTGCGCTTGACCGGATGGCCGGCGGGCTCTGCGCCTTGACCGATGGTCGGCGGGCTCTGGCCGGCGGGCTCTGCGCCTTGACCGA
>Ga0172381_10004433_pt1 | contig 14549 bp, 23 predicted proteins | sample Leawel6488metaG_FD_119754 | JGI IMG/M metagenome (GOLD analysis project Ga0172381, IMG submission 119754) | Leachate microbial communities from a municipal landfill in Southern Ontario, Canada - Leachate well 64-88 metaG | ecosystem: Engineered > Solid waste > Landfill > Unclassified | place...
AGTCGACGACACGGAAATCGTGGCGGCCAACTTCCACGCTTACCCGGCCAACACAGTGCGCAAGTACAAAATCAAAACGCTGGGCGACGTGTTCAGCCGAGGCGACCAGAACGTGACGATAACCGGCAAGTGGGGATACAGCGTCGCAGTGCCGGCCGACGTAAAACTTGCGGCGACAGTTTTGCTCGCAGGAATTATTCAATACTCGGACAAGGCCGTGCGAACGGAGACGATCGGGAATTATTCGGTTAGTTACGATAGCGACAAAGGCTGGGGAGATTTTGCGCAAGCATTGAAAATTCTCAACAGCTATAAAAAGCACACATTCTAAAATTATGATTAGCGATTTATACAACGAATACGTCAACGTCGAGAGACTCGCAACAGTGAGCGCGAATAAAAAAACTTTTTCCGCTCACCTCGCAGACGTCCACTGCCACGTGCAGGCATACGACGAGGACATTACGAAAGACATAACAAACGGCTTCGGCAAAGACCTCCGTTTGTTTTGCGCAGTCGCTGACATAGTCGAGGGCGATCGGGTTATTCGGGACCCGGACGGAACCCCGGTCGAGTACCGAGTGGTCGGCGTGAAAGTTTACGACAACTACGGAGACAACGACCACGCAGAGGTGCGAATCCGAGCGTTTAAGAGTTAAAAAATTTTATGGCCGTAATAGTTTCAGTCACAATAAAAAACCTGCCGGAAATAAAAAGAGTGTTCAATGAGATGCCGGCAAAAATGACACGTGAACTCGGCAAAGCAGTCGAGCGCGTGATTTTGAAAATTGAGGGCGACGCAAAAAAGCTCGCTCCGGTTAACAAACAAAGCGGTGGCGGAAATTTGAGACAAAGCATAAAATCATTTATGAGAGGTGCCGCTTCCGGCGTAGTCGACGTCGGAGCAGGATACGGAATTTTTGTACACGAGGGGACGAGACCGCACATAATACGGGTCGTCAACAAAAGGGTGCTGGCCAACAAACGAATGGGTCAAATTTTTGGCAAGGTCGTCCACCACCCGGGCACGAAAGCAAACCCATTCCTGCAAAACGCGGTCGATAGCAATAGCGCGTTCATAGACCGACAATTTGAGCAGGCGGTCGATAACGTAATAAAATAAATTTATGGCAACAAACTTCAAAGACATTCGCGCGGCGATCAAGAAAGAAATCGACGACCACGCAACCAAAGTGCAGAACGCATACAATTACGAAAGGTCGACGTTTGAGGGCTTCCCGGCCGTGATAATTGCCCCAAGCGAGAACGAAGCAGACTACGGATCAACACAGAAAGACCGGCTCGTTTTCATTTTCAAGGTCCGGGCATTCTACCCGATACCGGATGAGGGCGAACACAGCGACGCAGAGGGAGCGCTTGAGGAAGTCGTGGACGAAATCCTCGGACTTTTCAAAGAGCGCGGAGTGCTTGGAAGCGCCTGCGACTGGGTCGAGCCAGCACCGGGGTCGTGGTACTATGAGGAAAGAGGCGAGGGCGTGTACCGCGTGGCTGAGATTACGCTCAGGTGCGTCAAGTATGTTGCTTAAACCTAAAACGTGCTATAATTTTTATGAAAGCTAAAAAGGAAAAAACAAAAAAGTCGACAATTACAAACCAGCCGGAGACGGCTCCGCCGAAGCGTAAAAAATATCACTTTCCTGTCCTCAAGAGGACGGTCGAAGCGGAAAGTTACGCCGAAGCATTAAAAATCATTAATAACAAATAAAATTATGTCATTACTACGCGGAGAGGACTTAAACATTGGTATCGGAATCGAAAACCCGTCAGCAAGAGGGACACTCGTTGACCCTCAAGCATTTATCCCGGGCCGAACGCCGACCGGAATCAACGTCGAAGTCGTCAAAACTCTCATAAAAGAAACAAAGGCGTCCGGAGTTTCAAGTCAAGGTTCAGCGGTCGTTCAACGCAAGGCGAGCGGATCATTGGAATTCAACCTCCGAAGCGAAAGCATCGGATATTTGCTCAAGTCGTTGCTCGGCAAATGCACAACGACCGTCGTGAGCGGTTCAGTCAAGAGCCACAAGTTTGAGGTACTGCCGAATAACCCTCAATTCCCTACCGTCTCGCTCGCGCTCGCGCAGGCTGGAAGTTTCCAAGACTATGCGTACAAAAACGCACTGGTCAAATCATTGGAAATTAAAACTCCTGTCGACGACCTCGTAAACGCAACGGCGGAATTTATCGCCAGCGACGAGGAGGAACATGCGGCTCACACCGTAGCGTTCAACGATACTGACTACCACTTCAGACCACAGGACGTCAGCATTAAAATCGCCGCAGACAAAACAGCGCTCGCCGCGGCCTCAGCAATCAACGTCAAAGAGTTTTCAGTTTCGCAAAACAACAACGGCAAAGCACAGCAACACATCGGAAGCGTAACACCGACCGATAACATCGCCGGCTTGCTGGAAATCGCCGGAGAAATGGTGCTCGACTACGAGGGCAAGACTTACCACGACCTGTTCAAGAACGGGACGTACCAAGCGCTTGAAATCACCCTCGAAAGAACCGACATCACATACTCGGCAAGCTACCACCCAAAAATCGTCATTACTTTGGCGAAAGTTTCCATTGAGCAGAGCTCACCGGATCGCCCAATTGACGACATTGTAAAAGACAAGCTCAGCTTCGTCGCTCACTACGACGCGGACGAAAGCGAAGCCATTAATATAACCGTTCAGAACACCGTGGCCGACTACGACTACGACGTTGTGAGCTAAACACCAAACTTATGAACTCACCAACAAAAAAAGTCACAACCCCACAAGCGAAAGTCGAGATTGAAATCAAAGACTGGATAAACGGACAGGACGCGGAATACATTGACGAGGCTTTAATGGCCGGCGTCAAAATAAAGCCGGACATGGGTCACAAGACCGCCACCGTTTCCGATTTCAACACGGCAGTTATTAACGAGCAAGCCCACCGCGAGATTGAAAAATTCGTGGTCTCAGTTAACGGAGTAACCGAGAACATTCTCAAAACAATTCTCGATTTGCCCGAGGACGACTACAACTTCGTCAAGGACGAAATCGGAACACGCCGAACTAAAAAAAAACTGAGCGAGTAAGTGGCTGGCCAACAGAAACCATAGTAGCCGTGTGCCAAGAAATGAAGTGGGACTACCACACATTTATGGCACAGCCCGAGTGGTTTCTCCTCGAGGTCATTCGCGCGATCAAGAGGCAACAAGACGACGCGCGGAAACATAAATAAAAACCTATGGCAGACACTCGACGCTTACAATTTATCATTGACGCAGAAAACCGCATCGGGAATGCGGTAGGCCAAGCGCAAGCACAACTCGACAAGCTACAGTCGAACATTGAGCGCTCGGCCGACGCGTCAAGAAAAGTAGCCTTCGCACTCGCCGGCGCAACCGCCGCGCTGGGTGCTTTTGGCATTTCAGCCCTCAAGAGCGCCGGGGAAATGGAGCAGACAAAAATCGCATTTGAGACAATGCTCGGGTCGGCCGAAAAAGCCAACCAACTATACAGCGACCTCGTAAAATTCGCGGCAAAGACGCCGTTTGAATTGAAAGGGCTGGAAACCGCCTCAAAGCAATTGCTGGCCTACGGGTTCACGCAAGAGCAACTCCTCCCGAACTTGAAAGCGCTCGGAGACATCGCGTCCGGTGTCGGTATGGACAAATTGCCAAACTTAATCCTCGCATTCGGGCAGGTAAAAGCGGCGACCAAGCTGACCGGAATGGAACTGCGCCAATTCACAGAGGCCGGCGTGCCATTGCTCGGAATGCTCGCGGAGCAAATGGGCAAACCAGTGAGCGCGATACAGGAAATGGTCAGCGCCGGGGAGATCGGCTTTCCTGCCGTTCAGCAAGCCTTAATGAGCCTAACTGGAGAGGGCGGACGCTTCAACAACTTAATGGAAAAGCAAGCCAAGTCGCTCGGCGGAATGTGGAGCAACCTGCAAGACGCGTGGGAGCAATTCCTCCGGGGCCAAGGTTCAAAACTTCTCGAGTGGGGCAAACGATTTGTCGCAATGATAACCGACATCGTTCAAAACAGCCTGCCGAAGTGGATCGAGGGAATCGAAAAAATCATAAAGTTTTTTGAGGAGCACACGACCGCGATTTATATCGTGGCTGGGGCGATTATGGGAGCGCTCGTGCCGGCAATTTACAGCGCCGCGCTCGCGTTCGCTTCCGCCGCACTCGCACTCGCACCGTTCCTCATTGGAGGCGCAATAATTGGCGCCCTCGTCGCCGGCATCGTTTGGATCGTTCAAAACTGGGACATGATAAAAGCAAAGGCTATGGAAATTTGGAACGCGATCACCGCGTACCTTTCCGGCATTTGGCAAAGCATCACCGGAGCGATACAAGCGGCGTGGAACGGCATCAAGGACTTCTTCAGCGCAATATGGGAGGGCATAAAAATGGTCTTCCAATTTTACGTCGCATTCATGACCGGGCTCGTCCTCATGGCCTTTCAAGCGATGGGCATTGACCTCGTGGCCGTTTTCCAAACAATAAAAGAGTTTTTCACAGTGTTCTGGGCAGACATCACCGCCGCCTTTCAATGGGCAGTGGACGGCGTCCGCAACGTTTGGAATACAGCGTGGAACGCGGTGCGCGACTTCGTGGCGCCGATATGGGGTAGCGTAAAGACAACAATCAGCGAAGCCCTCGGCTGGATTTTGACGAAATTCAAAGAGTGGACTGCCCCACTTACCAACGCGTGGAATTCCCTATGGCAAGGCGTCGGGACAGCACTGACCACCGTGTGGGAGGGCGTAAAAAATACGATAAAAGAGAGCATCAACTGGATCATTGGAAAAGTGAACAGCGTGATTGAAAGCATAAACAGCGTCGCGCGCAAGGGCGCAGGCGTGATAGGTTTCTCAGCGCCACAAATTCCAACCGTTCCAATGCTCGCAGAGGGCGGAATTGTGAGACGCCCAACTTTGGCAATGATTGGCGAAGCCGGCCCGGAGGCGGTCGTTCCTTTGAGTGGACGCTTCGCAGGCGCAGGCATGGGAGGCATCACAATTCAGATCACCGGCAACACCTTTATGGGAGAGGAGGGAATCGCAGACCGAATCGGCCGGGACATTATGCGAGCAATTAAGGCAAACGTAAGACTATGATAACGATAAGCATCGACGGCACAGACCGCTCAAGCATTATAGAATTCGGGAGCGTCAGCAAAACCGACGCAATCAATCAGCAAACTGACACGCTGAATTTTTCTATTTTGTACCATCCCGGCCAAACGTTCCGCCCCGAGACAAACAGCGAAGTAATTATGCTGGACGGAGCGACAAAGATATTCGCCGGGAAAATTTACGCCGTCGAGAAAGCAATCCTTGGCCCGGGCAAAGTTAAATACACGGTCAAGGTCAAGGACTATTCATACGACCTCGGCCGTTTGCTCGTTGTAGAGGGATACGAAAACATGACCGTGGAGGAAGTGATAGCCGACGTCCTCGCAACCTACGCGACCGGCTTCACAGGCACGAACGTCGCGTGCGCGCTCGACGTTGTGAAAGTGGCCTTTGACCGAATCACAGTCGTGGAGGTTTTGAATCGCCTCGCCGAAATGAGCGGTTATTCGTGGTACGTGGACTACGACAAGGACATCCATTTTTTTGAAAAAAATACCGAACTGGCGCCGTTCAATTTGACTGACGGAGACGGCAACCACATACCGGAGACCCTGCAAGCCTCGGACGATTTCTCACAGATACGAAATCGCGTTTTTATAAAAGGAGGGGAAATCGAGGGAGACAGCCGAACCGAAACATTTGACGGCAACGGCACAAAAAAGCAATTCAAACTCGCAAACAAATTCGCAAAGAAACCAACCGTAACAGTCAGCACGGTGGCCAAGACCGTCGGAGTCGACTATTTGGACGACGAGGATAGCTTTGACTGCTTCTGGGATTACAACCAAAGCTACGTGCGCTTCAAAGACGACACAATACCCGGGGCCGGCACAGACAACATCGCCGTCGCCGGTATTCCGCTTTATAACCTCGTGGTTCAAGTAGAGGAGCCGGTCAGCATGGAAGCATACGGCATTTTTGAATTCGCAAAGACCGACAAAACAATCAAGAGCCGAGAGACGGCCGTCGCGTTGGCAAAAAGCGAAATTTCCGCATACAAAGACGGACTCGTCGAGGGTTCGTTTGAAACGTACACGGCCGGATTACGAAGCGGTCAAATTATTCGGATCACTTCAACCCTGCTCGACATTGACGAGTCGTTTCTCATTCAGCGCGTGAGCTTCAAAATGCTGACCACGACAGATTTTTATTACAAGGTGGAACTGGCAACGCTCCGCACGATCGGAATTATAGACTTCCTCATTGGATTGCTCCGAAGCGGAGACCACGTCATTGAGGACACCGGCGAAACGGTGCTGGAAAAAACCGTGTTCCCAATTGAAAACTTCACACTCGGAGACGAGATAGCAATAAATACCGATGATTTGCCACAGGCGGAAACCCTCAACGTCGACGAGGAGGCAACCGTTCAAGCCTTAGACTACGGCGTGCAGTTTGTGCTTGGCCCACAATTGCCGAGCTCAACAAAGCGCGTGTTTATTTTGGACGGTTCACGCTTAATTTAAAAAATGCTATAATAAATTTATGGACAAAGACTTTCAAAAATACATCGAAAATTTGAAACAAAAAATCGGCGAAAAAGCCGGAATGCTTGGCGTCTACCGCTTCACGCTTGAGGACGTTTTGACGGGAGAGAAAAAAGTGCAGTACTACCATAACGTGATTTGTACCGTTGGCCGCACAATGATAGCCAACAACCTCACTGACCCAACCCCGGACAACGACATGCTCGTGACCCACGCCGCACTCGGAAGCAACGCCACACTCGTAGCAGAGGGCGACACTCAACTCGGCACAGAGACATACCGAAACGCGATCGCGAGCCGAACCAACTCGGGACACATTGCCTACGTGACCGCTTTCTACAACCAAACAGAATGCAACGGTACATACAAGGAAGCCGGGATTTTTTGCGACGGAACGATAACCGCAAATACCGGAATTTTGCTGTCTCACGTCAACATTGACGTGACGAAGTCGAACACGCAAAAATTAACAATCGACTGGACACTAACGCTTCTAAGCGCATAACAATATGAAAAAATGGGTATCAGGCGAGGAAGTCGCGGCAACAGACTTAAACCTCAACTTTCAAAAAACATTTTTAGAGAAATTCGGTCCTGGGACTGACGGAGACATCGACATAAACTCGGGGAGTTTTTCGTCCGGACCGATCACAAGTAATGCGCTCACGCGCGATGCATATTTTAATAATTTGACACTTTCCGGCGGAAACTTAAATCCGGCCGGATACCGCATTTTTGTAAAAGGCACGCTCACAAGAAACTCTGGGTATAAAATTTTTAGAAACGGAAATAACGGAAATAACGGAGAAAACGGTACAGGCGCAAGAGAGGGATCAGGAACCAGCGCAACAACTGGAGGAGCCGGAGCGACTGCATTGTCGGCCGGAACTTTGCCAGCACCAAAAGGCGGCGCCGCAGGTGGAGCCGGAGCTCGAGGAACTGGTAACCAAAATACAGGTGGAGACTCACCACAGACCGGGACGGGTGGAACGAGCGGAAGCGCCGTAACTCACGCAGTCGGTAAAGCGGCCAAAAACGGTGGCGGCGGTGGAGGCGGTGGGGCTTCGTGCTATTCCGGGACTTCATACAACTACGGAGCAGGTGGAACGAGCGGAGGGACTGGTGGCGGAGTCACTGCCCCAATTAACCCACTGCACCCAGAAACAGCATGGCGCTGGCTCGACCAAGACGCGACAACTTTTTATCAATACTTAGGAAGCGGACAAGCGGCCGGTGGAGGCGGAGGTAGCGGAGGCGGAGGTTTTCATACCTCATTCAGCCCGTGGTATTACGGGGCATCAGCCGGATCAGGTGGAGGAGGAGGCGGAGAGGGAGGATTTATATTCATTTCCGCATTCCAAATCGTCCTCAACGGCTCGGGCGTATGGCTTGAGGCCAAAGGAGGAAACGGAGGAAACGGAGGAAACGGAGGCAACGGCGCCGGAGCATCACCACAAACAGGATCGGCGGCCGGTGGAGGAGGAGGCGGAGCCGGAGGAAACGGAGGCATCGTGTTTTATATGTACACGAAGTTAACCAATAATGACAGCGCAACCGTAGACGTAAGCGGAGGAACCAAAGGAACCAAAGGAACCAAAGGCACAACATACATGGCCGGTGTTCCCGAAGCATCGGACGGAACTGATGGACAAGACGGCGATACGGGTACAATTTTCGCCTACGACTTATTAGCCTAAAATAAAATTATGCACGTCAAAGCCAAAAAGAGAATAGAGAACGCAAAAAGGCAGGTCGACAAACGACCGGCTTTGACGTTGCCGAAAAAAGGTCGAGTGTTTGATAACTTCAAAGGAGCGGTCGGCAGACTTTGCGACGACGTTATGGCTTCCCCGGATTTGACCGAGGAGGAACGCAACAAAGTAGCGTGGCTGAGGTCGCGAATTGAGATAAATTTATGACAGAAATAGAGATTTTGACACCGGGAAACATAACGTTTGTGCTCGGACTGCTCGGGGTAATTTTCACAGTTTACAATTACTTCAAGAACCCACAGATAGATCAAGACAAGCGCGACGCATTGCTTGCTCAACAGGTACAATGGCAAAACGAGGGCTCAGAGAGACGCTTCAAAGAAATTCAAGATAATTTTAATGGCCTGCTTTTACAGAGCAACAACCACATCCACACAGTGGATACCAAAGTCGACAAGGTATGCGAGAACGTCAACTCAATGGCAAAAGAGATCACGAAACTCGCAACAATTATAGAGGAGAGAATCCCTAAAAAATAAGCAACAAATTTATGGAAAACCAAACATTCAATAGCGGAGCAAACATTGACCTCCGCACCGAAGCAGAAAAAGAAAAGGACTACCACTTTGAGGAAATAGTGGCCAGCGTCAATCCGGTCAACTGGGTGGAAAAGCCCCGGGACCAATGGCGCAAATTTCCGATTTTTAATCAAGACGGTTCGGGTTCATGCGTAGCGCAGACCCTCGCCAAATTGCTGGGCGTTTTGTACTGGCTTAAAAACCAAGTATACGTGCACTTCAGCGCGACGCACATTTATCAGCAACGAAGCAACAAGCCGGCCGGCGGAATGGCTGGCGTCAATGCGTTTGAAATCGCCAAGAACGGCGTAACGCTCGAGGAACTCGTCCCGAGCCAAAGCATGAGCGACGCGCAAATGGACGCGGTAGAAATTCCACAATACAAAAAAGACGTCGGCGCAGTTTTCAAAGTGCCGAATTACGTGCAGGTTTCAGCCCGGGACATTGAGACAATCGCCTCAATTATTCAGACAACCGGCAAAGCGGTTATGGTGTGGTTTTACTTCCAATACGACGAATGGACAGAGCACCCGGTAGTCAAAAACCTAAGCCTTGACCTTTACGCCGCAAGCACCTGCCGTCACTCGTTGCCGGCCGTGGACTTCACACTCGTGAACGGAAAAAAGTGTTTGATTATCGAGGACAGCTGGGGACCAAACGCCGGAGTCGGTGGCCAGCGCGTGATAGACGAGGACTTCTTCAAAGTGCGCAACTGGTTCGCGGCCTACCCGGTCAACTTCAAATTTTTTGACGAAAGCAATCCAGCGCCAACTCCAGTGCCTACGCCAACGAAACCAAAACACACATTCAACATTGACCTACAATTCGGAATGAGAAGCACAGAGGTCACCGCACTGCAAAACGTGTTAAAATACGAGGGGACATACCCGACGAACACTGATAGCACCGGATACTTCGGCGCGATCACAAAATCAGCCGTGCAAAAATTCCAAGATAAGTACGGAATCGCCTCAGCCAAAGACCCGGGATACGGTCGATGCGGGCCAAAGACCCGAGCGAAACTCAATAGCATTTATTCGTAAATTCTATGAGCTCACGCTGGAAAAAATCGCAGGCCGCAAGAGAGTGGGTCGCGAAACAAAACGGCGGAAGTGGGTGCGGTTCGGTACTCGCAATAGCAGTCATTTTATTAATAATTTTTATAGCAAAATAAACCTATGGAAAACACAGATACAAAATTGTCAATCGGCGACGCAGGCTCACTGTTGATCGGTGCAGGCCTCACAAAGCTCGACGACGTGACGATTGCCCTCGCATTAATTGGCGTCGGCGTGGCGTTGAAAATTCTCGTAGCCTACCTCCAAAAGAAAGGCCTCGAAGTTTCAAAGCCGAACATGGGATAACTTCCCTGTTCAGTCAAAACAAAAAGTGGTAAAATAAAAGGGTGATCGGTTCGTTTGGTGGCCGACTCACTAAGTGCTTCGGCATTAAATAGAAAAGCGTCCCTCTCGGGGCGCTTTTCTTTTGCGTCCCGGGCCGTGGACAACTCGGGGAGAGACGGGGGACAAGCCGGTTTCAGTATGGCGGAAAGCGCCAATCCAGTATGGCGGAAAGCGCCATACAAGTATGGCTGATAGCGCCACACTTTCTATATACATAGAATACAACAAGAGAGTACCTCAGAGAGAGACCCCGAAAAATCAGCCTTAAAAGTTATCCACTCCCCTACCCATTTATAAGCACTTGCTGGAAAATTAGAAATCATTTATACTTAATTCAGATACGGAAACACCAAGCACTTTGACAACCAACACCGAGACGCGAGTCTCGGCCTGCCCCGGAAAACTACCGAGTCAGGCCGAGGCACACACCTCACCAAAAGGTCGAAGCACTTATAAAAAATTAACCAAACAAATTATTTATGAAAAAAGAAACACCAAACAGCGCGGAGACAACGACAGCGCTGGACATCAAAGTCGTTGAGGAAAAAATAAAAGGAATGCGAGAAATGGTCGCGAGCACGAAAGTCGAAAACGACGAACAACTCGCCGCAGTCGCCGACTACATCAAAGCGGTCAAGACCATGGGAAAATTTGTGAGACAGGAAATGGAGAAGTACACGAAGCCGGCGCAAGAAATTATAAACAACGCCCGGGCCAAGTACCTACCATACGAAAAGGAATGCGACGACGCGGAGAGATTGCTCAAGAGCAAGGCATCAGCCTACATGATTGAGCAGGAAAAAATCCGCAAGCAGAAAGAGGACGCGATCGCGAAAAAGGTCGAGGACGGAAAACTCAAAGAGCAAACAGGCCTCAAAAAAATGGAGGCACTCGGCGAGGAAAAGAAAACGGTCGCAACTCAGACCGGAGCAAAGCTAACATTAAAAACAGTCAAAGAGGTGGTCATTGTAGACCGCGAACAAATCCCTCACGAATACTGGGTGGTCGACGAAGTCAAAGTGCGAAAGGTCGCGCTTGCCGGAGTCGCAATACCCGGAGTCGAAGTGAGAGAGTCTAAACAAATGAGCGCCTAAGAAAAACCATATGACACAAAAAATTCTCAAAGTTATTTTTTACATCGCCATCGGATTGCTTCTCAGCTTCGCATTTGCGCAGGTCGCGGCCAAAGGGATCGACCGCCAAGAGGAATACGAATGCCATAAGTGGGCGGACTGGGCAAACGAATACCCACTGTTCTATCTCACACAATGGCAAGCGGATCAATGCAAGGCTCACGGCATAGAGGTCAACGCGCCGGTTCACGGACCGGCCAAGCCGGAGGCCAAGGCCGAAGTGAAAGAAACAATGACCGCGACAGTTTACTCCTACAGCTCAGACGAAAATCAGACCGACGGCAACCCAAACCGAATGGCCAGCAACAAGGACGTCTACCCGGGCGCGATCGCGTGCCCGAGTAGATACCCATTCGGAACCAAAGTCGAAATCCAAGGGCAGGTTTATACTTGCGAGGACAGAATGGCGACGAAATACCGCGCTGGGAATTTCTTTGACATTTGGCAGGCAGACCACGCCACCGCAGTCGAGTGGGGCGTTCAACAATTAACCGTAAAAATTCTAAAATAAATTTATGAACCTAAACCTTGTACAAATTTGTGGGCGCCTTACGAGGAAGCCCGAACTCAAAGCCTTGCCGAGTGGGACGAAAGTCGCCTCATTCAGCGTAGCAAGCAACCGATCGTGGAAAGGAGACGACGGACAAAAGAAAGAGGAGGTCGAATTTCACAACGTGGTAACGTTCGGCAGGACGGCCGAAGTGATAGCCCAATACTTCAACCAAGGCGACGAAATCTACATCCAAGGGCGCCTCAAGACTTCAAACTGGGAAAAAGACGGCATAAAGCACTACAAAACAGAAATCGTCGGCGAAAAGTTTGAATTCGGGCAGAAGTCACGCGCTAATAGCGACGGTGGGGCCACAGAATCGCGCCACAGCGAGCCAAAGGTCGAAAACACAATAGAATACCCCGAGGAGGAAATAAACCCCGAGGACATCCCTTTTTAATCGAAAAACATATGCCGGAACCACTAAACGAGGAAAACAACGACGAGGTGTGTGAAACTTGCGGAGGAACCGGGGAGGTCACCACAATGGAGACCGTCTACCCGGGCGAACCGCACCAAGCCCCGATCGGGACAGCGCCATGCCCCGACTGTAGCCCGGAACCGGACTACGACGACCAAGATGAGTGAGGAGGGCGAAATGTGGGCAGGTTACCGAGAGGAGCGCCGGGCCAAGAAACACAGCAACGAGGAGCAATCACTGGCCATGCTTCGGGCGCGAGGCATCGAATACGAGACGCTCAATGCGGCAATCAGCCACTACAGAGTCGGAAAATTTAATTTTTGGCCTACGACCGGGAAATTCTACAACCCACAAACCGGCCAAAAAGGACGCGGAGTAAAAAACCTAATTAAAATCACTTTATGTCAAACAAAAAAATCATAACCAGCTCGAACACAGAGAGCAAAGACTGGAACTTCGCAAAAGGGAACGTCCAGCTCAACTTCAAGCTGAGAGTCGACATCAAAGAGGAAATGAAATCCTTTGTCGAATTATTAAAAACAGCGCAGGCCAGCGTCGAGGCCGAACTTCAAAAGCGCTTCCCTAAAAATTAAACCTATGCGCACGGCGGAATTTGTAACACCGAAGCACCCGGACAAAATGTGCGACCGGATCAGCGACGGAGTGCTCGACTGGGCACTGAGAAACGACCCCAACGCACGGGTGGCCATTGAGACAATGGGAGGGCACGGTAAAGTTTTCATAGTCGGGGAACTGACAATGAAAGAAATCGAGAAGCACGACCCGAACGTAGTGCTTGCCGAAATTGTCGAAAAGGTAACCGGGGAAAAATTGGAAATCGAGGGACGCATAGTGACGCAGTCGGAGGACATCGCAAAAGGCGTGGACACCGGAGGCGCCGGAGACCAAGGAATTATGCAGGGGTACGCAACGAGGGAGACGGCAAACTTTATGCCGATAGAATACGAGCTCGCGCGAAGCCTTTGTAAATTCCTATTTGAGAAATTCCCGGTAGACGGAAAGACGCAGGTCACCGTCAACGAAAAAGAGCCGAGCATTTCCTCGAAGTACCACGGACAAGCCTCGCCGGTGGTGCTCGTGGCCAGCTTTCAAAAAGTGGCCGGCGAAACATTGCTCGAGGCAATGAGAGAATGGCTGAGAGCTAACGACTACCTGCCCGGCATTGCGGACGTTCAACTTTACGCGAACCCGGCCGGAGACTGGAGCATTGGAGGATTTGAGGCAGACACCGGACTCACCGGGCGAAAACTTGCGGTCGATAACTACGGCCCAAGATACCCACTCGGAGGCGGAGCGTTCTCGGGAAAGGACGCGACAAAGGTCGATAGAAGTGCGGCATACATGGCACGCAAAATCGCGGTGGAGTTTTTGGAAAACAACGAAAACTTTGACGAGGCAAAGGTTCGCCTTTCCTACGCGATCGGAATTGCGGAGCCGGTAGAAAAGACAATGCTCGCGCGCAGGCACGGCGCGGACGTGTGGGAGGCACAAGACATCGGAGACTACGACCTCACACCGAACGGAATCATTGAGTGCCTAAATTTAAGAGCGCCGATTTTTCAAGAGACCGCCGAATGGGGTCACTTCGGAAACGGCAACATTTGGAAATAAACCTATGAACGAATACCTAAACCAAACAATGACCTGCCCGGATTGCCAAGGGGCCGGCACAAGAAAAGACGGAGAGAAAGACGTCCCGTGCGAGACGTGCGGTGGCTCCGGCGCAGTGATAGACAGCGCGATACCACTCGCAATAAAAAAGCACATCCCAAACATTGACCGATCAGTACTGCCGAAAATTATGGTCGAAATTTTCCACCACATCCAATTCAAGCTGAACGATAGCTACGAAAGAGGAAAGGTGGACGGCAAACTCGAGGCCAAAGAGGAGCCAATGAAACTGGGGTAGTTATCCACTCCCCGGGTTCATTGCTTCTAATTTAGAAATCATTTATAATAGACTTGTATGACGGAAAAAGAAAAAACACCAATCGAAAGAGTCAAAACCAAGCTGTGGAAATTCAACTACTCGGTCAAGGACTTTTCCGAGACCAAGCACGTTGACTTTGACCTGCTCGTCGACGGGACGATCAGAG
>Ga0172381_10004434_pt1 | contig 14547 bp, 23 predicted proteins | sample Leawel6488metaG_FD_119754 | JGI IMG/M metagenome (GOLD analysis project Ga0172381, IMG submission 119754) | Leachate microbial communities from a municipal landfill in Southern Ontario, Canada - Leachate well 64-88 metaG | ecosystem: Engineered > Solid waste > Landfill > Unclassified | place...
CCCCTACTTGAGGACCCACATTGTGTCCCCGTGGATTCCCTACTACGCTTCGGAGTTTGGCCAGCGCCAAGTCTTCGTCGCGCCTTGTCACGGTTGGCTCGGTTTCTACGTTTGTGGCAAGCGGTTGGATATGTGTATGGACCAGCGTTCGGCCGACTTGCCAATCGGCTTACCGGCCAACTTGATCCAGTACTCGGCATTGCTGATGGCCTTGGCGCAAGTGACTGGGCTTGAACCTGGTTGGCAAATCCATACAATAAAGAACGCTCACCTCTATGCCGACCAGATGCCCGCGGTGATGACGATGACCAATCGCGAGCCACGATGCTTGCCGACCCTGTCTCTTAGTGAATCGGGACGGGCCATCGGTGACCTGTTTGCTTTTCGAAGTGAACACTTCACGATTGATGACTACCACCCCCACCCGGCCATCCCCAGTATACCGGTCGCCCTGTAAAACAGTGCCCTCGATGCTCGCGAGTCTCCCCAGACTCGCGAGCATTTATTTTTTTAACCAAAGTGCTAAGATAATTAAAATGCCGACAAAAATAACAAAAAATAAACTCTTTAATTTTCGTCATGCTCGGCTACCAGCCCAAAAAGCCAAAATGGAAGAATTAACAAAAATGAAAGCTTGCCCTTTTTGCCCGAAATATCTAAAAGCTTACCATGATAACCCAATTGAAAGAACGGGAAAATATTGGGTGGTCACCAAGAATGATTATCCTTACGATGGTATCGTTTATCATTATTTAATTATTTATCGCCAGCACATTGAACACATAAAAGATATTTCTCGACCGGGATTTGCCGAGCTGTCGGATCATTTAAAATGGTTATCAAAAAAATACAAGTTACCGGCTGGCGGGTTGGCCATCAGGTTTGGTGATTCTGATTATACTGGCGCTTCGGTCGCCCATCTACACGCTCAATTGTTAGTTGGTGGAAAAGTTAAAGCTAAAAACAAGAACGGCGTTCTTAATTTTCCCATTGGCTATAAAAGGTAAGGCCCCAGCAGTAACGCCAGGGCCGAGAGCCACTTATTGGTCAGGGTACCAACTTGACGACTTCAATCCCAGCCTTTCGCAGGATATCGAAGGCATCACAAACCGAGTAACCGACGTCGTAGATTACTCGACCGATTTTCGCCGCTTCGAGCAGGCGCGCACACCCAGGACAAGGAAAGGTGGTACAGTAGAAGTCAGCCCCAGCAAGAGCAATGCCACGACCAGCCGCCGTCGCAATGACCGCCGCTTCGGCGTGAATCGTCCCACAGATTTCCAAACGTTCCCCCCAAGTGAAGCAACCGCGAATGTCGCCATCAAGATAAGGAGCGTAATCTGTCGGCCTCATACGATTGACTCCATAGAGAAGCACCTGGCCGTCGCGCACCACCGCTGCTCCAATCTGTCGCCACCAGTCTGATGACAACTCGGCTTGTTCGTAGCAACACCTCATAATGTCCCGAGTTAGTTGCCCGCTCGTAACCAACCGATCAGGCACCACCTCGTTTTCACTAGTGGTGTTAACCCTGTCCCAACGAATGAATGTCCGACGATACTCAATCGGCAAACCCGTCAGGTAACGCTCCGCGAATTGGTTCATTACCTCATCCGTCGGTAACACAAAAACGGGACGAACAAGGTCAACAAGGGCCGAAAGATCATCACGATGAAGCAGTCTAGCCGAAATCCCTAACGCACTCAACATCGTCACGGCCTCGGTTGGTTTAACGGCCCGCAAATCGTGCTTAAGCTCGGGAAATTCAGCGATAAACTCTTCGCCCATCACCCAAACCGGCACGGCTTCAGCTCTCACCACCTTCAGTAAGCCATGGTGGACCACTGGCACGTAAGCCACAAACACTTTAGCCATCTTGGCCTCCTTTCTCTTGAGCAAGTTCACTGACAACCGAACTGTTAGCACTGGGGTCGTCGTCAGCCACCTTACCATTGGCTTCGGCGATCATTTGATCAATTTGGCCACGAATCGCGACCAACTAATCAACCCCACCAGCGGTCATCATCCGCCGGATACGCTCGGTTGTGAAAACGCGAGCTTGAGCTGGCAAAATAACAACTTCACCACAATGCTCACGGACCAAGGACAGGTAATCCTCCTTGGAATCCGCCGAGGTCTCCGAGACAACAAAAACATCGGGGTGCATCACCCGGATGAATTCGATCGGATCCTCGCCGGAAACAAGCGGATACATGAGATCGACCGGCCGAACCCAAGACAACATCTCTAACCGTTCAGCCATCGGCACAACCGGCCGATGTAAACTATCCGGCTTGCGTGCACGCACAACCTCATCAGAATCCACCTCAATGATCGAGATGTGCCCACTTGATCTGGTCGCCGACAAATAACGGCAGTGACCAACGTGTAGGAGGTCCCACACGCCCGTTGTCGAGGCAATTCTGTAGCCGGACTGACGAAGATAGCCAACAACCACAGCTAACTCCGACAAATCGTTGATTACCCGATTCGCTGTCTCCACCCTTTCACCCCGAAGAATTCTGCCTAAATCGATTAGTGTCATCACACTACCCTACCTTTCCCATCCGCTCATTGCGGATATTTTACAAAACACCAAAACCCACCCTAGTTTTAGCACAGGGCTGATTAAAAACAAACTTGACGATTAGAGAAATTTATTTCACCTCTACCCCCATCGAGCGAGCGGTGCCTTCGACCATGCGCATGGCCGCTTCCACATCAGTCGTATTAAGGTCGGGCATTTTTTGCTCGGCCACTTCGCGCACTTGCGCTTTGGTCACTTTACCCGCTTTGCTCACCGCATTTTTACCTGAACCTTTTTCAATCCCCGCCTTCTTCATTAAAAGGTTAGCTGCCGGTGGCGTCTTCAAAACAAAATCAAAACTGCGATCAGCATAGACCGAGATTTCGACTGGGATAACATCTCCCGTCATCTGGGCCGTGGCCGCATTAAACTTTTGAACAAAGTCGCCAATGTTAACTCCAGCCGGACCCAAAGCCGTGCCCACTGGTGGCGCTGGTGTGGCCTTGCCCGCGAGAATCTGTAATTTAATCTTCTTTTCTACTTTTTTAGTTGCCATAAGGATGTTGCCAATCTACCTTAAATCTTCTTAACTTGCAAGAAATCGAGCTCCACTGGCGTTTCGCGGCCAAACATCGAGACCAAGACCTTGACCTTCCCCCGCGCCTCATCAATCTCGTTAACCTTGCCCTCAAAGTCTTTAAACGGTCCGTCGACAATCTGGATAGGCTCACCCTTAATTAAATTGATGGTGTGCTTAATAGTGTCATCGTTCATCTTGGCGAAGAGCGCCTCCACCTCCTTCTTCTCCAACGGCACTGGCACCACCCCCGAACCAATAAAGCCGGTCACTCGAGGCGTATTGCGCACGACATACCAAGAATCGTCGGTGACGACCATATCCACCAAGACATAGCCTTGATAAATTTTTTCTTCAACCGTTACTCGCTTACCGCCCTTAATCACCACTTTCTTCTCGGTCGGCACCAGCACATTAAAAATCTTGTCCTCCATGCCGAGGGACTCAATGCGCTGTTTAAGGTTACGCGCCACCGCATTCTCATAACCCGAATAGGTGTGGATAGCGTACCAATTGCGACCTTGATCTAATTCTTGTTTTGCCATAAATATACCCTAATTTAAAATAAAACTTTTCAAAATCCCGCTAAAAGCGAAGTCAAAAACACCAAGTAATAACCCGATAAAAATCGAAAAACCAAGCACCACCACCGTAAAATTGATGGTTTGCGCGCGTGACGGCCAACTGACATGGTTCATTTCGCTCCGCGTATCCTTGAAATAATTGATTAGTCTCATGATTTTATAGTTAATCGTTATATCGCTATTATGCCACTTTCTATCTTATAAAAAAAGCCCCGCCGGGCCTTCACCTACAATACTATACTTTTGTCCCAAATAGTCAAGCAGGCACAAAAAACTTTATTTAGGGGCTTTAATTTAGCTCATTCCAATCCTTTCTATTTATCCCCGCCTGACGTAAAATCTCTCCAATTAATTCTTTAGAAATATCTTCATGATGAGGATTGGGAATATGGAGATTGAGTTCACCTTTAACCATAAACAAATGGCGTCCACCAGAAAAAAGGGCCGATGAAACCAAGCTGTCTTAAGCGACGAACAAATTGGCGCCAAGACAAATTTTTGAGCATATCTTTAAACGCAAACGCGTGAGCCAATTCGAAGATTGAATCCAGAAATCCTTTCCTTGTTCTGAACTTTGACCAAAAACCAATCCTCCAAAACTTCGGCTAATTCGTGCCGGCAAATAGTTAAATTTTTAGCATTAGCCCAAACTCCCGGCCGACCAGAAATCTGACCGAAATAAGTGCCGTCGGCCAATTTCTTAAATTTGGCTTTTTTTAGGTTATCAGCAATAAATTTCTCTATCATTTTAATATAATATCACTTAAAAAATTTCTGACAAATTTCCCCCTAATTCGACCTTGAAAAAATATCGGCTGGGCCCTTGAGTTTAGAGGTGAGTTTGACATAGATAATCATGCCGACGCCAATCACCGCAAAAGCGACAAAAGACATCAAGGGGATGGTAACAAAACCAAACAAAGTAAATTCTTGAATCGTGCAAGGCAATTGGACCGAGCAAACTATCAAATTAGCTGGCGCAATCCCCCAAACCAGCAAATTGTGATAACCCGCGACAATCAGGCCAGCCACCGAAAATGGCAAAACGTAATAAGGTAACCAGCGATCTTTTTTCCACAAACCAACGCCCATAATCAAGATAAGTGGATACAATAGACCCCGCTGGATAAGACAGAGCGAGCAAGGTGGCAAATGCATTACTTGGCTAAAATACAAACTCCCAATCGTCCCCACCCAAATCTGCAGATAAATAGCCAGAATAACGTATTTTTGGATTAAAATTTCAGCTTTTTGTCTCACCAGACTATTATAACAAAATCTATGTTATTATCTAGAGATGACTGAGGCCCCGAGAAAATTTGCCGCGTTTGATGTCGATGGCACGATTTTTCGCTCTAGTTTATTGATTGAGTTGGTGGAAGAATTGATTGAAGCCAAACTCTTTCCGCTTGAAGCTCGGGCCGAGTACCAACCCCCTTTTCATCGTTGGCTCGACCGTGAGGATAGTTACGAAAAATATATCGGCGCCGTGGTTGAAACTTTTACCAAGAACATTAAGGGGGTTTATTACGGCGATTTTATCGAAATCGTTAAAAAACTAATTGCCGAGAAAAAAAATCGGACTTATGTTTATACCCGCGAGTTGGTCAAAAATTTGAGACAACGAGGATATTTTCTCCTCGCGATCTCCGGTTCACCCAAAGGTATCCTCGATACCTTTTGCCAAGAACTCGGCTTTGACAAAGTTTATGGCCGATTCTACGAGCTTGGCCCCGGCGACCGCTTCACTGGTCAAATTGTTGACGAGCATCTGATCGCCAATAAGGCCAATATTATCCATCGCGCGATGACTAAGGAAAATTTAGCCCAAGCCGGCTCGATCGCGGTTGGCGACACTAATGATGATATCTCAATGCTCGAAGCCGTAGAAAAACCAATCTGCTTTAACCCCAACGAGAAACTTTATCGTTATGCCAAACTAAACAAATGGCCAGTGGTTGTCGAACGCAAAGATGTCATTTATCGGATTAATTAAGATCCTGATTGTCGCGGGTAATGACGTCGTGGGCGCCATTTTCACGCAAACTAGTTGGTGAGACTTCAGTAATTTTAGCTCGTTGCTGAAACTCTTTGATCGAAGTCGCCCCACAACTAATCATGGTGGATTTGATCTTGGCCAAAGCAATATTTAAATTATCTTCGAGCTTGCCCGCGTAAGGCACATAAGCGTCCACCCCTTCGGCAAAGGCGGATTTACTGGCTAGTTGAGAATGGTCAGAATATCTCTGCCAATTGCGCGCCCGCTCCGAACCCTCACCCCAATACTCTTTCACATAATTACCATTAATTTTAATTTTCGCCGACGGACTTTCATCAAAGCGGGCAAAATAACGACCAAGCATCACCCAATCAGCTCCCATCGCGAGAGCCAAGGCAATGTGATAGTCCTGAACGACCCCGCCATCCGAACAAATCGGGATATAAATACCAGTTTGCCGAAAATAATCATCTCGCGCTTTAGCCACCGCGATAACCGCGCTCGCTTGGCCACGACCAATCCCTTTTTGTTCGCGTGTGATACAAATCGAACCACCACCAATCCCAACCTTAACAAAATCCGCACCAGCTTCAGCCAGATAACGAAAACCATCACCGTCAACCACATTGCCAGCGCCCACTTTCGCCTTGGGATAATCTTTTTTAATTAATTTAATAGCCTCGCCCTGCCACTCGTTATAGCCATCAGAAGAATCCAAACACAAAACATCCGCCCCCGCCTCCAAAAGGGCCGGCACCCGCTCTTGATAATCATGGGTATTAATCCCCGCCCCAACCAAGAGTTGTTTATTGGCATCAATCAATTCTTTTTGATATTCGTGGTGCGCATCATAATCTTTACGAAAAACCAGAGAAAGAAGCTTATTATTTTTATCGACAATAGGCAAAGCGTTTAATTTGTGTTGCCAAATCAAATCGTTCGCCTCTTCCAAACTAAGACCTTCGTCGCCACAAATCAATTTTTCTCTGGGCGTCATTACCTCCCCCACCTTAAGCTGATGGTCAATTTTGTCAGGTCGATAATCTCGACTGCCCAAGATCCCCAGCAATTGACCATGGGCCGAGCCGTCATCGGTCACCGCCATGGTCGTGTGACCAGTTTTTTCTTTCAAGGCCAAGACATCAGCAATCGTCTGATCAATCAAGAGATTAGAATCGCTCTCCACAAAACCCGCTTTAAATTTTTTGACTTGGCGAACCATTTCGGCCTGATTAGCAATTGACTGTGACGTATAAATAAAAGACAGTCCACCCGACTGGGCCAGGGCAATCGCCAAATGATGATCTGACACGGCCTGCATAATCGCCGAGGTAAAGGGAATATTTAACTTAAGCGCTGGCGACTCGCTTTTCCTAAATTTAACCAATGGCGTTGCCAAATCAACGGCCTCCGGCCGACAAGCCTTAGTGGTTAAGCCCGGGATTAAGAGAAATTCCCCAAAAGTTTTGGAGGTTTTAGCCAGTAATTTTGCCATGGGCCTATTCTAGTACAAAAGGGGTGAAGAGTAAAAATTAAGCTTCATTGATCTTTATCGCCTTACCCTCAACGAGGGCCTCGGTTATTTTTCTATAAGCCGAAGCTAAAATCCGTTGAAAAGTGCTTTGAGAGGTTTTCATTTTTTTAGCCGCGTCAATTTGCTCTAGCCCTTCCGCATTTTTCAAACGCAAAGCCTCTAACTCTTCTAAAGTTAATTCAACCTCCTCTAGCTCTCGCAAGGGTATCCCTTGAGGTTTAAAATATCGCGTGTGGGGCCGAAATTTCACACATCGGCATAATCTTGGTCTAGGCATAAGTTTTTATTCTTTATTATCTCATAATTAAAATCACTCACCAAGAATTATGAGTGATTTTAATTGTGGGGAAGCTATTTGTCCAACTCGGCCAATTCTTGCTCAATCACTTCCTTCTCTTCTTGTAAAAGCTTTTTTTGCTCTTCTTTGGTTGGCGTTTTGCCAGAGGCAAAAGGACACCAACAACAACGGCCACCAAGACCTAAGCCCCAACCGCGACCCCGACCAGCGCCGGGGCAATTCCCCAGGCCTCGGCCCGTCATTGGACCTTGGCCTTGAGGACCGGTTCCATCTAATTTAGGCATAATTTTAAATATAATATTTAGATTCTGCTAATCCGACCTTTATCCTATATTACGAGCATATACCCATAACTATTTTGTGTCAAACAATTTCTTCAAAACAAGGTTACTTAGAGTTTCTTCCCTTTGGCGCTCGGAGAGAATCGAACTCTCGTGACTACCTCCACAGGGTAGCGTTCTACCATTGAACTACGAGCACCATCTAGATACTTACTGGTAAGAGGGTTTTTTCTCTCCTATCCCCGCCCGATGGTTGGCGAGGCGAGCTAAAGCATATAATAAACTAGAAAGACGATTTAGAAAAGCTAAAGTGGCCGGCGAGAGTTTAACCGCTTTGGACTCGGCAACCGCGACCACCTGCCGTTCGGCCCGACGCGCCATTGTTCGAGCCACGTCGAGCATGACTGAGAGCTCTGTTCCGCCCGAGACAATGAAACTCTTAATTGGGGACAATTCTTTTTCAATGGCTTTTATTACCGTCTCCACCTTAGTCACCGCCGTTCTTGGTAACTTTTTCGGTGCGCCAGCCAATTCGGCCTGAATGGAGAAAAGGTGGTTTTGCGCCTCCTCTAAGATTTCGCCGATTCCGCTCCTTTCGCCGGCTTTAACCTTACACCAACCCAGAAAAGAATTAATTTCGTCAAGTGAGCCCAACGCCTCCGCCACTAGCGAGCTTTTCGAAAGTCGCTGATCGCAATGATAGAGTTTAGTTTGCCCTTTATCGCCTTTGCCAGTATAAAGCATATTGATATTTTAACATAAAAAAAGACAAAAGAAAAGGCGGAAATCGGGGGGGTTGAACCCAAACGATACCGCCCACTAACCAAAACTTACTTGCTCGTAGTAACGAGCAAGGTCCGGTCTAGATGCCAATGCTTCCTCTACGACCTTCTCCCCCGGCCAGTAAACCCTCGCCAAAATCGAGACCAACCCCAGAAATCGCCCGAGGTCATCGTAGAAAAAGACACGGCATCGTTCCGGCCGGTCGAGATTCGTCGCAAGAATCTCTCCGCCCATAAGATCACCTCCTCTACTTTTTATTATACCAAACCCTGCAATCTAGTCAAGTGCCTGAGAGAGGACTCGAACCTCCAAGCCTTGCGGCACTACCACCTCAAGGTAGCGAGTTTACCAATTTCTCCACCCAGGCAAATTATTGATTCCCCGTTTTTATTCCTTATTTTCCGTCTCGGTCGCCACTTCTGGCACCACCTCTTCTGTCGTCTCAACCATTGGCTCAAGCTCGATTCCCGCTGTCACTTGCTCCACCAATTCGTCAGACTCATCACGTTTGCCGGGAATAATCTTACGCATGCGCCGACGAATCTCGCGCGCCGCTTTGTCGCGGATATAATACAATTTGGATCGACGAACCTTAACCTCGCGCAAGACCTCAATCTTATCAATCATCGGCGAATAAAGCGGAAAGATTTTTTCCATCCCCACCCCCGAAGCCACTCGACGAACCGTAAAGGTCGCGCCTGCTTCATGACCATGCTTGCAGGCAATTACCAAACCCTCGTAGGCCTGGAGACGAAACTTGCCCCCTTTATCAGGCACCTTCTGCCACACCTTAACGGTACAGCCCGCTTTGATACCCAATTTCTGGCGTTGAGCAATATCAATTGGAGAAATTTTGAATTCTTTTGTTTCAGACATAACGCGGAGCAGTTTAACACGAAGCCTTGAGTTTTTCAAGCGCCTGAGCAAAACCTGAAGCTAAGGGAGCAATAAAAGTCATTTTTGCTCCCTTAGCTTCACCCTTCGTAGCTTTAGCGAAGAAGGGCAATTTAACAGTAAGGCTGTAAGCATGCAACGCCTGTCGCTCAATTACTCCCCCGCCATTATCATTCGGATTATACAAATGGTCGCCAATAATCGGGTGACTAAAGGCTTGAGCATGAACCCGCACCTGATGCGTTCGCCCGGTTTTGGGTTCGGCCTCAACATAAGCGTATTTATCGCCGAGATTTTCGATTAAACGAAAAATAGTGACTGCCTCGCGCACTAACCCATCGGCATTTTTGCTCGCCACCCGTTTGCGCGGATCTTTTCGGCTCCGACCAATGGGCTGATCAATGATTTTCTCTTCGCCCGGCACCATCTTTAACATGCCCGACAAAATCGCGCGGTAAACTTTTTTGGTTTCTCGATTCTGGAATTGCTTTTTCAGAAATTCAAAAGTGGCCTGATTTTTCGCTACAATCATCACCCCGCTCGTATCTTTATCGAGACGATGAACCAAACCTGGTTTTTTAATCACTTCGCCTTTTTGGCTTAGTATGTCCTCTCCTACTTCGCCCATCTCGGGGTATCTGGCAAGCAACCAATCCGCCAAGGTCTCCATCTGGTTAACACCATCCCCGTGAACACTCAACCCCGCCGACTTATTAATCACCAGCACATTGGGGTCTTCGTAAATAATGGGGATATCTTGATTCATTTTATTGCTTCAACCTCTATTTTATAGTATAAATTAAGGACGGCAAGGGCGCTTAGCTCAGTTGGTAGAGCAACTCCTTTACACGGAGAAGGTCAGGGGTTCAAGTCCCTTAGCGCCCACTAGGCCCTCGTAGTTCAATGGATAGAACTGCGGACTTCTAAGCCGCTGATGTTGGTCCGATTCCAACCGAGGGCACCAAATAGTCGAACGGCTCAACGACAAATGTCGTTGAGCCGTTCGTGAAAATAAGGCCTATCTTGCCGGATCGGTGACGGTTGGCAAATTAGCGGTTGTGCTCGCCAGATCGGCCGAGCGAGTTTTTATTTTAGTTAGAATATTGTTTAAACTTTTAGTATTCAGAGTTTCACTCGCCGAGGTCTCCCCTGCCAGCAAAACCGTGGTGAGACTTGATTCGAGTTTAAGCCAAAAAATCGTACTCAAAATCAGAACAATAATCAAACCAGTAAAAAAGATGACTATCAAAGTCTGCCAAAAAAATGAGACTTGACTGGTTAAGTTTTTAAATTTGTCTAAATTAATTTTTATCATTATTTTTTATTTCAAAGTGATAAACGTCACGACAAAATCTCCTCGCCAATTGCCTTGATCGGCGCGCGCGTCAAATCTCTCCAGACGCAAAGCGTAAGGAAATTTTTCGAGCAAAGCGAGAAATTGGTTAACCGCCGAGTAACTCCCCTGCACTGAAAAATTTAAACGCAAATCATCTTGGGCGTCAACATTATTAATCTTAAAACTAGTTTTGGTTTGTTTGGCGGTCGCCTCGAGTCTTTCCAAAAGACCCACCGTGGTGCTAGCCGATAAAAAGTTTTCATCAATCAACATCAATTGAGCCTGAAGTTTGGGCCAGGAACCAGACATTAATTCTCCATCAGCTGATTTTACCAACGAAGTGGTCGCTAGAGATTGAGACAATTCTTTTTTTTCTTCAATAATTTGCCAAACGAGCAAACCAATCGCCGTCAATAACAACAGGTTAAAAATTAAAATCAGGTAAACCTTTTTTCGTTGGGAGTTAATCATTTTTCTAAATTGATGATAAATTGTCCGCCCGTGTCACTAATAAGACTTTCGACCGGTAAATCGACTTTGGTAAAAAATTTGTCTTGCTTTAAGAGATTGACATAATCAACCAAACTCGCTCGGGTTTCCGCCAAACCAACCAAAGACAATTTAATGGGTTGACCTAACTCGCCCCGAGCCAGTGCCAAGCCCGATATCTTAAGACTCGTTGGCTTAAGCCCAATCGCCTTGACCACAAGGGCCGAGACTAAAGGTTCTGACCAATAATCATTGAGAATTTTGACTCTTTCACCAGCCTCTTTAAGGATGGTCGCGGAATTGCTGGGGCTCTCAACTTCTTTTGTTTCGTTATCAACAGAAGCAGAAAGGCTAGCTAAGCCACTGGCACGGATAAATAAGCTGGCCCAAATTGAACCAAGGATCACTATAATAATTATCAAGAATAATCCCAAGGCCCAAGCACTAACGACTAATTTACGATCAAAAAGATCGCGTTGAAGTCGTTGTTTGGTTTCGGGAGTTAAAAGATTGGCCATTTTATTTATTTATTCAAAAAGTTAATTGATTTTAGTAAAATTACGCAAAGCCAAACCAATCGCTGTCGAAAAACGCAGAGCTTCATTAAATTTTAATTGCGAAACGACCAACCCCGCGGGAAAAACTTTGAGCCACGGATTGCCCAAAACCACCGGGTGATGCAAATGAATCTCGAGATATTCAGTAAAACCAGGTAAAACAGATTGACCCCCACACAAAATAATTTGGTCGAGGGCTTGAGGGCGCGCCGTGGTGAGATCACCCTCCTCTTTGTACTCCAACCAAAAGCCGACCCGCCGTTCAATCTCATCCTTAATGGCCGAGACCACGAGGATGGTGGCAAAAAAAGCGTCGTGATTATTGGCTGAGCGCGACAAACCTTGCGCGTTTTTTAATTCTTCCGCGTGAGCAAAATCGATTTTTAGATTTTTTTGCAAACTGGTGGTAACGGCCTCCCCGCCGACCGGCACCGCGGCCGCCGCCGTCACCACACCATTTTTAAGCAGGAAAGTAGCGGTGTGACTCCGTCCAATATCCACAATCGCCAAGGTCGAGTGACTTTCGGTCGGCACCAATGCCCTCGCCAAAGCCTCGCTCTGGGTTTCAATCGCGAGAATATTCAAACCAACGCGCGAGAAAACATCAAGATAGGGTTGAACAATGGCTCGCGGGAGAACAAAAACCCCCGCCTCCAATTTTGCCCCCGCCTTAATCGGTGGGACCAAATCATAATCAAAAACAACTTCGCTAACGGGCAAAGGAATATATTCCTCCAGCTGGAGCTCGATGCTCCCCCGAATTTCTGATAACTTCATCAGAGGCAAAACCAGATTAACCGTGTAAGCCTTGTCGTCAGGCAAAGACATAAAAATATTTTCCAAACCAAATTTATTTTTTAATTCCTGGAGAATTAAAACAAATTGGTTTACATCTTTAAGCTCGCCCCCTTCCACGACCCCGGCTGGAATTTCTCTCTCACCGAAACGGCCTAGCGAAAGATTCTGACCGTCGGTCGTCAGCTCCATAAATTTGATTGAGCGATCCGAAATATCAAAACCCACCGCCGGTCGTGATAAATATTTCGGCACTGGAAAAAATTTAAGTAATAGATTTTCCCTCATCCCTTTACCCTATTGAGTAAAAATTATTCATAATTTTATGATGCTAAAACATCATTACTCTATAGGGTTAATTATAATCTAAAATACAAAGGCTAGCCACCTGCCCCCGACGACGGTCATTAAAAAATTCCCAATGACCGTCGTCGGGGGCTACTTATTGGCTATTTTCTCCAGAAAACTTTTCAAAATCAAAGCCGCCGCCCGAGCATCTGTCATTGGATCATTTTGCCCGCTTCTTGCCCTGAGCGTAGTCGAAGGGTCATCAATCCCCCGTCTCGCTTCTTGGGTGGTAAAAAATTCGGTTTGAAAGACGACTGGTAAGCCAATTTCTTTTCCAACCCTGTCTTTAAAAATCAAAATATCTTTTTGGATTGGATTAGCCTGACCAGATAAATCAAGCGACTCACCAATAACCAGCTTTTTAATTTTTTCTTTCTCGCAAATCTTTTTTATCTCTTCAACTAATTTTGGGAGAGTGTCATTTTTTATCACCCCATACGGAAAAGCAAAACTCCCCGCCTCATCCGAGATGGCCAGCCCGACTTTCTTATTGCCATAATCAATTCCTAGATAGCGCACGATTAAATTTTTCGAGCAATAAAATTCAAATAATTTTTTGAGCGGGGCTTAAATGATTCAAAATAGATAAGTTCAAACCCGTGACCTGTCAGCAAATTTTCGATCTCCGATTTGGTGTAAAAACTAAACCATCTCGGCTGATTAACACCCGAACTCTCCCGATACTCCTCGGTCCCCCCCTCGATCAGGCCCAAACCCAAAATTCCTCCCGTCTTCAAAACTCTTTTTATCTCATTGAAAGGTCTTTGAGCCTCGATTTTTTTAACGTGAAGTAAGGAGGTATAAGCCCAAACCCCGTCAAAACTCTCATTTCCAAATGGTAAATTATTAAAATCCCCTTCGACAGTTTTCAAACCCTTCTCTTTGCAAAGCCTAACCATCGACTCTGAGGCGTCAAGGCAAACCACTTCTAGTCCCAGCTGTTTTAGTAGGAGGCCATCCCTCCCGGGGCCACTCCCAACATCAAGAACTTTGCCTTTTGTCAGTTCGGCAAATTTATCAAAAAAGGTCCGGGGGAATTTATCCCAAAAATCGACGGTCTCCTCATCGTATTCTTTGGCCGTCAGATTATAGGTTTGAATTGTTTTTAGGTCCATGAACGAATAGCTATATCCTATCACAAAATTGATTTTAGGCGAGATTTTGGCTAAGATAAAGATTCGGAGGGGTCGCATAGTGGTTTAGTGCACCGGTCTTGAAAACCGGAGTGTCGCAAGGCACCGCGAGTTCGAATCTCGCCCCCTCCGCAATTTTTCGAAAAGGGTTTCCGAATGCAAAATGGGGTCGGCGCGAAGCGCCGACACTAATGAATTCCCCCCGCCGAATTCAGAATCCAAAAGGGTTTTCCACGCTCCGCATGGCTCAAAAAGTACGGTTCGCTCTTTAATTAAAAAGTTCGAACCGACTTTTTTAAACAAATGAAGATTTTCTTCATTTGTTTTCTCGTTAGCCAATTCCACCATATGAATATTAGCTTTTAGAAAATTTTCGGTAAGTTCGAACCGATTATGAGATTTTTTCTCAAAA
>Ga0172381_10004435_pt1 | contig 14546 bp, 25 predicted proteins | sample Leawel6488metaG_FD_119754 | JGI IMG/M metagenome (GOLD analysis project Ga0172381, IMG submission 119754) | Leachate microbial communities from a municipal landfill in Southern Ontario, Canada - Leachate well 64-88 metaG | ecosystem: Engineered > Solid waste > Landfill > Unclassified | place...
AAGTCCGGTCTCTTCGTAACTTCTCAACCTTTTTTCAATCTTATCCTGACTGTATCCTTGCTTATTAAAATACTCTCTTAGAACTAACTGTTGTGATATTTTATCATCCAGGTTTAATTTGTTTAAATCAACATTACCTGCGTATCTAGACTTCAAATAATGTTCTATATCACCACCATTCTTTATATACTCGTTAAGTGTTTCTAATTCAGTACTAGCAAATTCAGGTTTAGAATTAGTAGCCACCAATTGGTCTACAAATTCAACAATACTATCAAAAGAATCGAACTTAGAGTCTCCTTCTTCTAAATCCCATCCAAACTTTTCATATAACTTTTCTTGCATATAAGCAGCAAGTTCTGGTTCTACTACACTCAAAGTATCTTTAGAATCTATTGAACCAGAGTTATTGTTATTGTTTTGCTTTGCGTCTCCCTCATCAGTAATTACGTCAGAAGGGTCAACAAACTTAGTATCATTTCCTACTTTTACTTTTATCGTATTTGAATCCGTAATGTCTTTTACTTCATTACCAACATTATCATCAGTTTTAGATTTTGTACCATCTTCTATACTAGAAGGGTCTTTTACATCCTGGTCATCGTCTTCTATTGGAGGGTTCACAATAGGGTCACTACCGTCTACATCCAGATCCTTTGGTAATTCAGTATCTTTAGATAAAAAATTTGAAATACTACTAAAATCCCCAAATGTGTTTATTTTATTATCCATAAAACTATATTATTAATTATCCTATAACTTCATCAAGGTCACTGTCGATTTCAATCTGCCCTAACCCGTGCTTAGTCATGTATTCTATTCTATCTATTAAATTTGCAAATATAACTTCTTCTTCTATTTGTTCCTTTAAATACCACTGTATAAAAGTAAAAGTAACAAAGTCTTTTGAAGAGATAGTATCATCTGCTAAACTTACATATGTTGAAGTTACAAATTTTTCATGTTCATAAGCTTTTCTTATAACATCTAAAATATCTGTAAATTGTGTTATTGGTTGTGGTACTGCTGGTATTACAGGTAAACAATTTCTATCTAGTAAGTACTCTTTAACTTTATCCATATGACCCATTTCTTCGCCAGCATGTTTATCTAAAAATTTAGATAGGTTAAATAAACCATTATAATCACACCATACCGCAGCTGCTCTGTATAGTTGAGAAGCACCAAATTCTATTTCTATTTGTTTGTTTAATTTATTTTCTATTGCAGGACTAACTCGTTTTTCTACAGACTTTGTGTCTACAGAAATAGTAGTATTAACATTACCTGGCTTTTTAATATTAGGTGTACTCATTATTTATTACTATTACTTTTTTTATTACTAATTTTCTCAGATTCTTTATTGTGTCTTGAAGACTCTTCTAACTGTTTATTTTTAATATCAAAATCTTGTTGTATTTTTTGTTTCTGCAAATCTAGTTTTGGAAGTTCTGATGTATTATTATTACTATTCGCTTGTATTAAAGCTGTTTGAATGGAAGTCTCTGCTTTTCTTATAGAATCTTCTTCTTGAATACGATTAGCATCTAACTTTAATTTATTTTCAAAGTCCAAAGTAGCCTGTTCTTTTTCAGCAACTGCTTGCATATTTGCTTCTCTTCTTTTTTCAATCTCTTCCAACTTCATCTTAATATCAGACAAATTATCTGAGTTTAATATAGTAGCTATATCTAATAAAGTAGCTCCGTTTTGCATAGCTGGCTGATATAACCCTTTTAAAGCATCTATAGCAGCACCTTCTTTAGAAGAATTAGATACAAATACATCGTAATCTGAGTAAAGAAAATCTTCTGTTATATTTATAAAAGTCCTAGAAGGTCCGTCTAATACATAGTTTATATATTTCTTATCTGAATTACGCCATGCAAATTTTGCAGTGTTTAACATATATGTATATACATTTTTTATAATACGTTCCTGCAAATTAAATATTGGTTCAGTTGAATGAGATGATTGTACTATAGATCTTTGTACATTACCAACCAACTCTGAGGAACTTATCTGTCCTTGTCGTTGTTCTGTAATACCTGATATTTCACCTATCATCTCCTCTATCTTATTCATAAGCATTATATACTCATTAATAACATTAGACATTGATAGGTCTAAACTAGTCATCTGATTCATTACAGAAGGTTTACCACCTTCTCTACCTGGTATATTCCAACCTTCTTCATAGGGGTTAACAAACGCTACTCCAATTGACTTTAAATAATGTAACCATTTATCAGGTTCTATACCTTGTGATTTTGGTATCTGTGTGATATCCATTAGAATAACCTTACCTGCATCTCTTGCTATAGCCTGTTCTAATCTGAACATTATTATCAAGTAGAAATACTGTAATGGTTTCATTATCTCTACTAAAGACTTTCCATCAGTATTATTTGTACTAAATGGAGCACCTATAAATGGTAACTTTTTAGCATTGGGAGATTCCATAGTAGTTCCTTGATAGGCTATTGGACCTATTTCAGAATAAATATCATTCCAAAATTTGTAACCTTCCCATATCTCCGAAATCCAATCCCATTCTATACTTTCGTTATCTTGTTTTTTATAAGTTTCATCTACTATTGTAGTGACCACTTCTCCAGTCTCTTCATCTTGATAAGTAAGATAACCTATTTTTTTCTGTGTTTTCCATACACAATGATAAACTGTAACTAAAGCTCCTTTACGATTGTCCTCTACCCAATCAAGTGTATTTAAACCATAATCACTTACATACTCAATATATTTAGTATTGATATTAGAACCGGTACTACTAGCACTACTTACAGCAGCTGTGTCATTTGATGTTCTATCCTGTAAGGCTTTATAGTCTTTTTCGTCTAATATCTTCTTAAACTCGTCGTGTATTTCTGTAGTAGTCATTAACATTTCCCTAACAAACCACTCGCCATCTTCTATAAATCTTAGATTAGGGTCTCTATCGTAACTTGCTGTAAGTGGATTAACACGTTCTGCTATAACATTTCCATTTCTAATTCCTACGTAATGTATGGACTCTCCTGCCGCAAGCGCATCCTCAAAGGTAGTAAGAAATATTCTATCCATATCTAACAACTCCTTTAAGTATTTTAAAGAGGCATTGGCTGTTTGTTCAGCCGGACAGTAATATTTACTAGACATGAAAGATTTTATCTCTGATAACCTGGTTTTAAGATATTCTGAAGCCTTAGACTCATCTTGAATGTTTAGAGATGCTTGAAAAGCTTGATAAAGCATTTCTTTTTCTTTATCAATCATAGTCTCTACAGCACGTTCATCTGTTTGAAATACGTAACAATTTTTAGGTCTTTTTATAAACTCGCCCTTTAAGTGTTCTATCTTAGGACGTATTATATTTATATTTTGTATCTTTGCAGGAAATCCTTCACTAACGTTGAAAGGATCTACTACATACTTAAAATCACGCATGTCAAACTTACTATTAAGTATATTATAACTTAATTTCATACGTGAGTGTCTTTCGTCTCTACGTTTATGTCTAGATACTAAAGCATCTATACACTTAATTCTCCAGTTTTTATCCTTTTTAGATAAAGGAAGCATTTGTATTGGAAATAGAGAACCTTTATTAATACTCATCTTCGTATAAATTTTTATAACTATTTTCTATGTAAACCCCGTCAGGAAATATCAAGTTGTTGAATACTTCCTCTTCTTTATTTTTTATATGAACCTTATGTAACTCTTGCCTATATATAATAACCATCATAAAACTCATCACCCTATCAAAATTTCCCTTGTCATTATATAACATCAATTCCTCTAACAAAGGTTCTGAAAGTATTGTATGTAAACCCAATTTACCATCCCCTCTATCTTCAAGTAAATATTCTTTAATTTTTATTTCACCCCAGTCTTTAATTTGTTGGTTCATGTGAATACCTTTTTTACGTTGTACTTTAGAAACTTGTATAATATCACTTATTATATCAGGCTGGTCTGCTAATAAATATTCACAATTTTTAGTAGTTAGGTATTGAAATAAACCCTTCTTTTCATTTTCATACAAGGCTTTTGCATTATAATACTTCAATAACTTCATTACATTTTCATAGTAATCATCAGCAGTTTCTGGTCTACCAGTATATTCTGCTACTATCATATCGTAATAAGACTCAAAATCTTGAAAACGTTTGTATATAAAAGTACTACCCAAGGAATCTGTCTGAGATTTATCGTGGTCATAAGGGTCTATACCCGAAATATACAAACCATAAGGTGGATTATCTATAGGATGTTCCCATATAACTATTTCTCCAGACCTATCAGTTTCTTTATCTAATCTGTATTTTGTAAGGTCTTTTGGTTTTTCAGACGGCTCCCAAGAGAGTAATCCGTTATCGTCATAGTATAGTCTTCCTACTTGCTTCTGATTCCTTATAGATTGTGTATTTCTAATATAAGCAAGGTGTTTTTTTATTTCTTCTTTTGGAAAGATATTACCTGTTAACTGTAAAGTAGCCTCCTGTCCAGTAAAACAATGTTCAGCTATATGTCTATCTATTGTAGACCTATCCGTAGCTGTACTTATAATATCTCTTCTTTTATCTAGTTCTACTTTCATGGCTTTTGACGCTAGTGAATTACCTTCACTGTCCATGTATTCATTGCCATAATTGTAATAGTCTGGAACAAAAAATCCACAAGGTTCTTGCGCACCTTCATCCCATATGTTTTTTATTTTTAAGCAACCATAACCACCTGGTTCATAAAATATATCTCTCAGTCCTTCAAAATCAGAACCTACTGTACCGCCTGTACCAAAACAAATCATCAAACCGAATACGTCAGAACCTTGTTCAACAGAAGATTTTGCTATATTCCATGCAACTTTTAAGTTTTGAAATTTACCAGCCTCTTCAAATATAATCAATTTACCAGCTTTACCCCTTGCCTTTTGGGGGTCATTCTTTAAAGTTACACCTACTATGTTTGATTTAAAACCGCCTTCTGTTTTAACACCATCAATATCATACACATAAGAAGCTCTCTTATGCATTATCTGGTCTACTTTTTGACGTTTTTTAGACCACGCTGTGTTTTCATCTACAAAATCTAAGTAATCCCAAGCCTTAGTTAATATACCATCTTTGATTAAAAACTCTTTTTCCGAAGCATATGCAAATGAATTTGAAGCAGGTATAAGATAGTAATTCCTAATAAGCATAGCACTTATCTTATAGGAGTATCCTTTACGACGTGCTTTAAGTACACATAAATGTTTTCCTTGTCTTTCTGCTTCCTCTACTGTTTTAAAAAAAGTATAGTCATAATCGTAGAACTTAGGAAACCCCATTATTTTCACAGGTTTACTAGTAATAGGGTCTATCTCTGATTTAGATATTTTACAATAATTTAAGTAAAAGTAATGATAACCTGTTACAGATTCTCCATCTTTCGCTTCGTAACCATATAAACACCTTCTAGTTTCTTCGTCCCAATACTCATAGTAAGCAGTAGTACCTCTTGGTGCAGAGGTATAATACCCATACTTTTCAAAGTGTATGGATGCCTCTCTGAATTTATCAGTATTCTTAAATTTTCGTATATCTAATGTATAAACATCTTCTTGCATTAACTATACTTTAAGTCATTTTCTATTTCAATATCAGGATGTAGTTTTAACAATCTACTTATATATGTTTCAGTATCTATCACGCCAGATTTTTCAGCCTGTCTTATTAAAATTGAACGTTTGATTACCATTATTTTAATTTAAGATTTTGTACACTTTCTGGGTTTTCATAGTAATATATTTCATTACCACCCCTAGAGTTATTATCTGATATTTCACTCTCTACTTGTTGTTTTAACGAAGTAAGTGATTTACGTATGTTACCAACAGCTATAACACTAGCTGCCAGGTCTTTTGCAGCCTTGCCTACATCATCTACTTCATCAAAGTTTATAGTTCTGAAGTAAGAAGCTAATTTGTCAACAGCCTCTTCAGCAGACTCAAGTAGATACATCGTAGGAGTTTTTTGTAATTGTTTGTATTTTTCTATTGCCGCAAGTACACTTTCATCAGGTACCCAAGAACTTCTTTTACCAAATACATCATCCTTTACTACAGTAGTTCTATCCTTGTAAAACAAATCCCTATAAGGGGATTTAAAATCTGCTAAAAACACAATATAAGATAACTCTTTTTTAGCGTTTATTTTATTTCTACTGGTATCTCTTTCCCATAAAGTATTTAGTGCGGGTATTGCTATTATATCAGGATTTAATCTTACTTCGTTCTTTACTATATCAAACAATTTACTCATATATTACCATTCCCATAATAAACTTAAATCACTATCAATTACTACGTTATGACGCATTCTAATATTTGCATACCTAGGTTCTTCTTGAGAGGATGCATTATTGTAAACATATAATAACTCTTTAAAATACATCGTATCTCCAGATGGAGATCTTGCTAACAATCCTTTTATATAAAATACAGTTAAATTATGAATTAGTTACTAAGTAAGTTATAGTAATTATATTCTTACTTCTTTTTAAGACCACCACGTATAGCGAAAATGCCTAAATACCTAACACGTATAGGGTTTATGTTATTAGTGTCTCTAAAACACTCTGATATAAATTGAAAAAGGTGGCGACAAGAAACGTCAACCACCCTTTTATCTATGTTAAGTGTACTAGCTACTATTTTAACTATTTCGGCATGACTTATATCATTAGCTGTTAGTTCCATCAGTAGAAGGATACTTTACTTTATAGTACTTGTTTAACTCTACATCCACAGGATTAGTAGCCCAAGGAGCTTTAAACGTATCTGGTCTAACTCTATTAGCCCAAGTAGCTACAGCTTCGGTACAATATAACCTCTTTTCAGCACGGTTACCTTTAGGTCCTATCCATTTCTCACCATTCTCATCTGTCTTAGTAGTTTCTTGTATCATTTTAATCTGATACCAGAGATTTAAAAAGTCATATCTAGTAGGAGTTAATGCAAAAGCAGCTGCTATTTTAGATACTTCTTCTTGTTCTGTTTTACTGTATGCTTTCTTCGGAGTAAGTACTCTGATATTTACAGTATCTGTCTGTAATTTATTTAAGTACGTGTCGTCTAGTGGAGCCAGTGTAATGCCGTCTTTTAAAGCTTCGGCAACATACAATCTTCCCCACATATCTACTATCATAGCTGCATGACTATAATAATCCCCAATCTTAGGATAACCTAGTTTCTTGTTATAAGCTTTCATGTAAGCTTTTATTTGTTTAGATAAGAAACTACCACTTCCTACTAAGATTATATCTCCGGGAGTATATTCTATCATATTATTTTTCTATTTTAATTGTAAATTCTATATTAATACTATCGTCTTTAAACAAATTACTAGGCAACAGTGAAGGGTTTATAGACCACATACCTGTCTCGTGTTCTACTAGTATATTCTTTTCTTTAAAGATTTTAATACATTTGCTTAAGTTAGCTTTAATTATATATGTTTGTTTCATAACATGTTTTCTACAAAAGGCATCTATGATATTTTTATATCTATTATCAGTCCAATTTATATCTAGTAAAACAAAAGTTTCTAGTATATCTAACTCTCTATGAGTTAAATTTAATAAACTATTAATTACCTTTAAATATAACTTGATAACATTATCAGAGGTTGCATTAGCTAGAAAAACCATATACAATTAATTAACTTCTACAGCGTCGTCAATAGACGTATTATCTTTACCTTCTTCATTATTTTCTACTCCCTTTTCCTCTTTTGAAGGCGGGTTAAGAGCTTCCTTAAAGTGTAATGCTATTACATTACCACATACTGGACAAGCCATTGCCATAAGACTATGACTATCTGCACCTATAGCATCTATATGTAGAGCTGTCTGAACGTTTTCTAACGTACCACCAGCACGTATATCAGAACCACATTTGCTACACCATATATACACGTCAGCGTATTCAAACTGTCTGTATACTTCTACGTCTTTACCAAAAGGTAATTTACGTCCTTGAATTTTTTGTTCTGTTGCAGCTGTTTCTGGAGTTGCTGCTTGGGCATTATTTTCTTCCATTACTTAGTTTCTTTTAAAGTGTTGATTATTTCTTCTAGTTGTAAAACTGCTTGTGACACTGTTAACGTATCTGTCCCAACTACCACAGTAGGTTCCTGTACAACAACTGGTGTACTTGGTGTGGATGTTTCAAATATAGCACCTAAAGAAACAATAAGTATAAACCATACTGTATGCAATATTTTACTATGTTTAGAAGGGGACCCTGCTAACTTAGCTACTTGCTCTATACGTTCTAGTAAAGCAGAATCTTCTATTTGTTTCAAGGCAGCTGCTGCTTTTTTCTTATCTATTTTACTTAAAGTTTTCTTGCCTTTTTCTACTACTTTTTTTACTTTTTCCATTTTACTTATTATTTATTTACAATAGCTACTATGTTATATGGCATTATAATTACAGGGCATTCCTGGTCATTACCATTCTTTGCCAACAAGTCAAATTTTACAGCATTCTTATCTATGTAAGCAACATTATCCCCTATTTTAAAACCGAATGACTCAGCATCGTTATTATTTATAGATAGTATTGTTCCAACCCTATAAGCGCATCTAATCTGTTCTTCAATTTCCTTCATTTCATGAACTTCTTCTGGCTTCTTACCTTTATTTTTTTCTTTATCAGGTACAGTGTTTTTTACAGTAAGTTCCTTAAAATTACCTGGCTGTACTATAACTATATTCCTAGCAGCCGTGAAATTATTTATTGTATACTCCATTAAAAAATTCTCCTTATTGAATTTAACCTACCAAAATTAGTAGTATTTATCCTATCTAATTTATTTAATATAGTGTTTAGTTTAATATTAAGGTCTTCTAAACCTATCTTTTCCTCTATTTTATTATAAGTATCTTTAAAATCAGCTACTTCTTTATTACTTACTTCCTCTATAGAAGCTTTGTTATCTGTTATTATATCAATTGCAGTAGCATAATCTAATTCTACTGTTTTAGTAGAGTTTACTTGGTAATTAGTGTCTTCAATACACCCTTTTTTACCCATTGTAAACATACCTGTTTTTTCATTATATTCTAATATATCACCAAATTCTAAAGATAAATCTGGTATATTATCTTTTATATATAATAATTTACTCATACTTTAATTTAAATTAACTTTTAATCTTGCATATACATCGTCAGAAACATCTGATTTAGATGTAAAAATATGTAGTAAGTTAAATAGCTTACCTGTAGTTTTCTCAACTATCTTATCATAAGATTCTACACCATATGTAACATTATACACAGTAGATACTACCTTACTACTGTCTTTAAACACAACAACCCTAACATTATAATTACCCATATATATTATTATTAGTCAAGTAGTACTGGTACTGTCCACAGTAAGGACATACACAGTGGTCATCGTAGTTATATACATGATCGCATACTGTACATATTATTACGTAAGGTTGACGTTTATGTTTCATTATACTTTGTTTAAATTTCTGTAACCTAATACCCTATACTTAGGGAATTTACTTATGTTTACTTCGTTACCTTGGTTACCGCCTAACACATACACATAGTCTTTATCCTCACCTATATACAACCCAACATGACCATACATAGAGTCTTTAGTGGTACGCCACATTACTACTACACAACCTAGAGTAGGAATATCTAGTGTTGTACCCAAATCGAGCCAAGACCTGGCATTAAGTTTACCACTACGTTCATAACCTGCTTTTAAAGTACACCAGTTAATGAAAGCACTACACCAAGCAGTTTCATCATCTTTAACCCATTCATGACCTATTTCACTAAAATACTTAAGTATAGTAGGATTATGACTAGAACCTGTTATTTCTTTTATACCATACTGTGATAGTGCGGTTAATAATAATTCATTCATGTATAAGTTCTTTTAATTTTTCTATAAACTCTTTTATATCTTTATGTTCGTATATTACAAAACAACGTTCATAATCAAACATCCCATCTCTTTCTAATATATAAAAATCTGCTGGGATAGACTCTCCATGCTCCATTTTGGCTATTATATCAAAATATTGTAAATACTCATCTTTATAATGCTGGTCTGGATTATCTAGCATGTCGTAGTAAAACCAATCTTTTCCTTCGTTAATAGTATCATCTTTAACCTTTAATCCTGACATATAACAGGGTGCATAGTTGGAATATAAAGTTCCTTTAGGCATACTTATGAAAGTATTATAATCTACTATTTTCATATATATATATATTACTTATTTTTACTTATGTTATTTACCCTATCTAACATATCTGCAATTAATCTATAATACTCATCTGTTAAACTTTGTAATTTAAGTAAAGAATCTTTCTTTTGCTGCTTTACTTTGTCTATAATATCTTTAGGAGCTCTGTCAGTAAATACCTTATTATTTAGTTTTTCTGAAGAGTCTATATATAGTAGATAAACTCTATCTAACGCTTGTTCTATTCTTATATATTTATTCAATTCCTAATTGTTTAATTAATACTTTTAGTTCACTAAGATTCTTTATTTCCCCTGCAAATAAATTATATATATTATTTATATCTTCTAAAGAACTAATATTTTCTTTTTTCCATTTAATAGAAATTTCTGTTAGTCTTCTTATCTTTTCACCAGTTTCATAATTATAAAAATATCCTAAATGATAACTAAGATATAATTTTCTACCAAGGGTATCCTCATTATTATCAATAATAAATGTGTACCATTTCTCATATTCCGTATCAAAAGAGAACTTTTCTTTTATAATTTTGTAACCTAAACTCTCTATATCTTCTTTATCTAAATATTTAACCCTAATCTGAGTACCATCCATTTTTACTTCCTTTAACCAAACATCTACTTGATTAATTTCCCTAGGATTTTTAATTATATTAGATTTCCAACTAGGAATTCCATTAATAAATTCCTTTATCTCATATACAAAACCAACTCTAAACTCTTCTATACTTGGTGTGTAATACCCAACCATACTAATAAATTTTTTAATTCACTCTTATTCTTTAAAGACCCTTCAAAGAACTTTTCCCACTCTTTTTCAATTAAATATTCTATTCTTACCCAAGTATTTTCTGGATGAAAATATATTCTAATTTTAGAAACGTAAACTCCTGTTAACCAATCCGGTCTAAAATTACAATCTTTTTCAAAAACATAAGAACCTCCTAAGAATGGTTTTATATTTAAAACGCTCTCTATATCATTTTTATCTAAGTATTTAACTCTATATTTGCTTAACCATAAATCTCTACTTCCATCTTCTTCTATGCAATTCCAATCAGTCATAAGGTTACTCCAAAATCTTTTACTATCTTTTACTATTAACTTATTAAAATTTATGTAGGCAGCAACATCAGCCCCTGTTGAGTTAATTTCATATTCAAACCCAACATGAAACTCAGTTATATCTGGTGTATAGTATTTATTTTCCGTTATCATCTTGTAAGTATATTATGTAATTACTAATAGCTTTCTCTATTATTTTTAACTTACTTATAAACTCTACTAAAGTATCTTGTTCATTTTTATGAATAGTAATAGATTTATTACAATCCGCTATAGATATGAATGTACTACTATGTATACCATCATGGTATGTAATATTACCATCAAAGCAACTTATATAACTGGTTGCATAACTACTAATAGGATTTAACCAGTCTTTGGTACTATACTCTCTATTTTTCATACATACCTTATTTCTTTTCAAATACTACAATCATACTTGGGAAAGGAGCAGCATCTTGCTGTACCCCATCCATTAAGAACTTAATCCTACCTTTAAGGAATCTTGTTTCATATTTCCTATAAATATGATTATGAAACCAAAGAGTATCTGTTCTAGCCGGAAGTAAAGCAACTATCTTTGCACCTTTCTGTGCTTCTTCATCACATTTCTTAACCCAGTCAATTATACCTCGGCCATAAGGAGGATTAAGCCAACAATAGCAGTCTGGGTTTGCCAACGCCCAATCTACTATTAATGAGTCTCCTATCCCTACCATATAGGAACCTCCATAGTACCTTTTACACTTAGTATTACAGTCTCTAGCGGCTAAATCTACTTGAAAATTAAACTCCATATCCAACATTTTAAACAAATCTGCTGGAGTCTCCCATTCCTGGTTCTTGCTACTAAACATCAATTCTTTATTCATACACTCTTATTGAAATTGATGTTATACCCTTTGTTCCTTTTATTCTTTCTAAAGAATCTTGTAAATCTTTTATAAACCCATCATCTTCTTCATTACAGGTATGTTTAGTATTGACTATAAATTCAAATTGACTATATAATATCTCCAAAGGTTTGTCATCAATAAATACTAAGTTTCTTTCTGGGTTTTCAATCGAATGTTCTTTGTATTTTCCTAGAGTAACCCTTATTAAGTGTTTTTTAGGTAAAATCTGATTACCTAAATCATCGTTATATGTACAATCTTTACTCATCTATACCTAATTGTTTTAATAATACTTTTAATTCAGATTTATTTTTAATTCTTATCTGTTGTGCAGATGGGCCACATCCTCCTTCACAGTATGCATCCCATGGTGTACTAGTATCATAAGTAAACACATCTGTAGAAGTAATATCTAATTGACTTGTAACTTTATCATCTTTATCTAGAAAACATTTAATATATACATTTGAATCATCTTCAAGTTTCTTTAGAAATCCAGACTCTTCTATACCATTTAAAGTATGGTAATTTCTAGTACCATAATATTTAAACCCTAATGATTCAATATCTTCTTTATCTAGATATTTAACTCTAATTGCACTAGGATGACTGTGTGGATTATTTCCAAACATAGTTCTTTCTAAATAAGGACCTTCTCCTAAAGTATATATACAAGATATCCAATTAGATTCATCAAACTGTTTTTGTGTTTTAACAACCCCGTCCATAAAACGTTCCTTCATTTCATACTCAAAACATGGATAAAATTCACTTATGTTTGGTGTATAATATTTACTATCTTCCATATTATTTTTTTAATTAAAATCTATTAATATCATTCTATATTGTTCTTTACCTTTACTATAAACTTGTGGGTTATCAAATAAAGGAAACGGTTTAATATATATTGTGAAACCTTCAGTAGGTTTACCATAAGAATTATTTGCTTTTAAAATAGCAATATAATCTTCATTGCATTTCTACCTACGTGCAGACTCCGCATCTATAGCTTTCTGATCGTACTTACCAATACCATCGAATACAAAAGACATCCAACCACCCGAAGCAAGTCCCTCTTTTGTATCATTTGTAACTGACTCATCCCCTTGAGAATTACCTTGCCAAGCATATATAGACTTTAAATCATCTATACCTAGTCTAATAGGTAATCCCCTATAACCTTTACACCCTTCCTTTTCCTCTACAGGGGTAGGATGTAAAATCATATAATTGTATTGTTCTGTATAATTCATACCCTTAATACGCAAGTGCTAAATAAATGTTACAATATATACAAATAAAAAAGGTGTAGAGTTAGTTCTAACCTCCCCCACACCTAGCACTATATTTAGTACGTTACGTGTACTATACCTTATACTTTATAATTATCTGTTAATGTACCGTCTATATTATGTGAACCTAGTTCTACTAAGAACTTCTGTGAAGCCTCTTTACTACACAGTACATATGTGTTAAACCACTCCCTCATCTCTACTATATCCTGTTCGATTGTACTCATTATAGTATGTACACATTTATACTAGGCGAATTAACTAATAAAGTAACACTATTAAGTAACACTATTAAGTAAAACTATAAGTAAAAAGTGTAACTATATAAGTTACTACTTATACATACGAATTAAATTACTGCTAGGTTACATCCTGTTCCATATATTTTTAAAATAATTTAATAATTATACTTACCTATCATCCTTAAGTATATATTTCTAACAAATGTGCTCATACCCCTAACTACATTATACCACCTATTAACCCTGTTCCTTTCACGTTGTAGTAGCCTCTGTAATTCCCAATAGTCTGTTTCACTTAGTTCCATGTTAACTTGTTTTATATACATATACGTTACTTTAGGTTACTTGTTGCATACTGTGTATACCAAAGCTCATGTACTTGGGTATAGATATACATTAAAACTCGTATACTTGAGTATAGACATGCATTAAAACTCGTATACTACCCCACATCAAGCCCCCCTGTCAGCTACTCGCGAGAAAGTACCCCCTGGTACGTTTAATACTAAAAAGTCGAACTAAAAAATATTGACAATTATGGAAAATTCACTGACAGACGGTAGATTATTTGTTCTTGAAGCAGAAGAACAGATATCATGCACCATCATAGGTACAACTGTAACAAAAGAAACTACAGTTAAAGATAACAAAGGCAACGATGTTGTTCTTAAGTCTAAGGTTATTGAGCTATTGCCTAAGTATACTGGCTCTCCATTGGATGAAGTAAGTGGTAAGGCATTCAAATTTGCTTTAACAAGCACTGCACA
>Ga0172381_10004436_pt1 | contig 14546 bp, 14 predicted proteins | sample Leawel6488metaG_FD_119754 | JGI IMG/M metagenome (GOLD analysis project Ga0172381, IMG submission 119754) | Leachate microbial communities from a municipal landfill in Southern Ontario, Canada - Leachate well 64-88 metaG | ecosystem: Engineered > Solid waste > Landfill > Unclassified | place...
ATTATATATGCTATACTACCCTCAAAAGGATTGATCTAGGCGATTAGGCCTTTTTTCTAAATTAAATACAATTAACATTCACTGTTCGGTTTTTGTCTTTTGACTAAATGGAATCGTGGAAAATACACAAATATGGATAGTAAATATTTAACACAAGAGGGATTGGATAAGCTTAAAAAAGAGCTTGAATACCTTAAAAAAGAAGGTAGAATACAGGTAGCAGAAGAATTAAAAGAAGCTATTTCTTTTGGTGATCTTTCGGAAAATGCTGCCTATGATGAAGCGAAAGACAACCAAGCAGCGATTGAAGGTAAAATTCTTGACTTAGAAAGATTGATCAGTTCAGCTATCGTTATTCAAGAAAACGAGAACACAGGCTGGGTTCAAATCGGATCATATGTTACAATCAAACAAGGCAATGATGAAGAAAAGTATCACGTTGTTGGAGAAGAAGAAGCTAATCCAATGCAAGGCATGATTTCTTTCAAATCACCTTTAGGCTCAGCTTTAATGAATAAACCTAAAGGAGCTGAAGTGGAGATTAAAACTCCAAAAGGATCTCTTAAATACAAAATATTAAAAATAGAATAAAAATATGTCTACCTCAGACGAAATCAGACAAAATAGGATTGAAAAATTAGAAAAGCTTCGCCAGAACGGAACTAATCCTTATCCTATTGAAGTCAAAAGAACTCATGAAATCAAGAAGGTTTTAGAGGATTTTGCATTTCTATCAACAAAAGAAGAAGAGGTTATTCTAGTCGGCAGAGTGAGAACAGTTAGAACTCACGGTGCTTTGACTTTTATTGATTTTGAAGATGGAACAGGAAGAATTCAAGGACTATTAGCTAAAGACAAAATGGGAGAAGTTAATTATCAAGCATTCTTAGATTCTTTTGATATGGGTGACTTTATTGAAGCCCGTGGAACTTTGTTTGAAACTAAGAGAGGAGAAAAGACATTGCAAATAAATGACTACAAAATGATTTGTAAGTCTTTAAGACCATTGCCAGAAAAGTGGCATGGATTACAAGATATTGAAGAGAGATACAGAAAAAGATATCTTGATTTAATGTTTTCTGCTGAAGCAAAAAACAAGTTTATCATTCGTTCTAATTTTATCAAAGAATTAAGAAACTTTTTAAATGAAGATGGTTTTGTTGAAGTAGAGACTCCAATTCTTCAGTCTTTATACGGTGGAGCTAGGGCTAAGCCATTTAAAACTCATTTGAATGCGATGGATGTTGATGTATTTTTAAGAATATCTCCTGAATTATACTTAAAGAGATTATTAGTGGGAGGAATTGAAAAAGTATATGAAATAGGAAAATGTTTTAGGAATGAAGGAATTGATAAGTTCCACAATCCTGACTTTACCATGATTGAATTCTATTGGTCATATGCTGACTACAAGCAACTAATGAAAATGACCGAAAAGATGTTTGATGTTGTTCTCACTAAAGTTTTAGGAACAACCGATGTTAAATACGGAGATAATATTTTGAATTTTAAAGGACCTTTTGAGAGAATCGAATTCTTTGCTTTATTAGAAAAGTATACCGGAATTAAATACGAAGAATTAAATGAGAAGGCTTTGCTTGAAAAAGCTAAAGAATTAGGAATTGATGTTCCTGAGGGAGCTGACAAGCCAAATATTGCTGATGAGATTTACAAGAAGTATTGTAGGCCGAATATAATTCAGCCAACTTTTGTTATTCATCATCCTCAAGGATTCCAGCCTTTAGCTAAAAAGTTAGATGCAGAGAAATTAGCTAATTTCCAATTAGTTGTTGCTGGGGCCGAAGTTATCAATGCATTCTCAGAACAAAATGATTCACTAGATCAAGGAAACGTATTGAGAGGACAAGAGAGATTGTTTGAAGGAGGATTTGAAGAGGCACAAAGAGCTGATGAAGACTTTATCGAAGCTTTGGAACATGGAATGCCTCCAGCGGCTGGATTTGGAATGGGAATTGATAGAATTGTTTCAATGTTGACTGATTCGGGATCATTAAGGGAAGTAATATTATTCCCATTAATGAAAGATAAGGAATAAATTGAATCTGGGGAAACCCAGATTTTTTCTTTGACATTTAATTATTTTTTTGTTAATGCTTAATTAGCTCATAAGAGCTAGAGAGTATTACTATGCACAAAAATGGAATTAAGAAGGATTTGATAAGGTCTCGCGCAGTTGAACTTAATAAAGAAGGATTATCCTTTGATATATCAAAAGTTAATAATCCAACATTAAAAATACTGGGCGAAAATCTAGCAAAGGGATTTAAAGGATATAACTGGGTTTTTGCTAATACTAATCAAAACCAGCTAGCCAATATTTTTTCCAAGTTTACAAATTCAAAGCTTTATTATCCAAATGACATGGAAATACCAGCTAGCGCTGCAAATCAAAAAATAAGACTTATTTTCCTCAAATCCTTAGTTAAGGATTCAGATATTATGAAAATAATTTATTTTTTTGAAGCAAACACAGAGCCGTCTATTGAAAAAGTTGCAATTGCTTCTATTATTAACGGAGCGACAAGATTCTATCATCCGGATATCAGCTTGACGAGTTTATTTAAAGAGAAGGAGTTTGTTTTTTAAAACATCCCCTCTTTTTTTATTTTGACACTATTTAGTATCTTAGATATTATATAGTTAGTAAAAGGTGATACTATGTGTGTTGCTTTAAATATGAATGGCTATATGAGTTCGGCTAAAGTGCCAGAATCTTCTGATGAGAAGTTTGAACCAAAGAGTAATGAAGCTCTTTATAAGGAGGAACCCTTACACGAGTGCGAGTAAGTGCCCCTCCTTTTTTTATTGCTTTTTTTCTTCTAAATTGATATTATGTATATAAAATAATAGAGATTTGAAAATATGTTAGATATTAAATTTATTAGGGAGAACCCAGATAAGGTAAAAGAAGCCTGCCGAAAGAAGAAGGTTAATTTTGACGTTGATAATCTTTTAAACATCGACGCTAAAAGAAGGGAATTGATTATTGCCATTGAAAACAAGAGTGCAATGAAGAATCAGGCTAACAAGAGAATCCAAGAGGCAAAGACCAAAGAAGAAAGGGAAGACGTAATTGCCCAAATGAGAGAATTAGATAGGAACTCTGATAACGAAGAAGAGGAATACAAGAAGATTAATGAAGAGTTTGAAAGATTAATGTTGTTAGTTCCTAACATTCCTGATGAATCAGTTTCTGATGTTGATTCTGATGCCGACAATGTTGAAGTTAAGAAGTGGGGCAAGATTCCTGAATTTAAGTTTCCTATTAAAGACCATGTTCAATTAGCTAAAGATTTAGATTTAGTTGATTTTGACCGTGGCGCTAAAGTAGTTGGCTTTAGAGGATACTTTTTGAAAAGAGAAGCTTTTCTTATCTGTATGGCCATTTGGCAATATGCGACTGAGGTGTTAACAAAGAAAGGTTTTATTCCAATGGCTGCTCCATCATTAGTTAATGAGGCCGCTATGACGGGAACTGGATATTTACCTCAATCAAAAGATGAGGTTTACAAAACTCACGATGGTAATTATTTGGCTGGTACTTCAGAGGTAGCTGTTATGAGTTATCATTCTAATGAAACATTAAAGGAAGAAGATTTACCAATTAAATATATGGGTTTTTCTCCTTGTTTTAGAACTGAAGTTGGTAGTTACGGAAAAGATACTCAAGGAATATTCAGAGTTCATGAGTTTATGAAAATTGAACAGGTTGTTTTGTGTAAAAATGATAAAGAAGAATCTGTTAGATTACATGAAGAGATTACCAAGAATGCGGAAGAAATATTACAAGGATTGAATATTCCATATCATGTGGTTAGAAACTGTGCAGCTGATTTAGGGTTAGGGCAGGTGAAGAAATATGATATTGAAGCTTGGGTTCCTTCACAGAACAAATACAGAGAAACTCATTCAGCTTCATACTTCTTTGATTTTCAAACTAGAAGATTGGGAATTAAATACAAGACTAAAGAAGGAGAAACTAAATATGCTCACTCATTGAACAATACTGGAATTGCTACTCCGAGAATTTTAATGTCTTTATTAGAGAACAATCAGCAGAAAGACGGAAGCATTAAGGTTCCTAAGGTTTTACATAAGTATCTAGGTTTTAAAGAAATTAAAAGAAAATAGTCAATGGAACTATTTGAATTAAAGGAAAATAAAATCAATATCAATGGTATTGACTTGTATTATAAAACTGCTGGAGAGGGGAAGCCTTTTTTGATTCTTCATGGCTGGGGCGCCTCTTCTTTTTCTTGGATGAGAATTGTTGATGAAATGGCGGGGAAGGGATTTAAATTAATTATTCCTGATTTGCCTGGCTTTGGAAAAACAGAAATGCCCAAGACTATCTGGGGAGTTGATGATTATGCTAATTTAATAGTTTCTTTTGTTAAAGAATTAAAACTTCCTTTTTTCTATCTTCTCGGTCATTCTTTTGGTGGAGGTATTGCTTTAAAGATTGCAACCGAAAAAGATATTCGACCAGCGAAGTTAATATTCTGTGATGCAGCGATTGTCAGAGAAGAAAGATTGAATTTAAGGCAGAGGGTTTCTAAGTTTTTAGCCAGAATTGGTTCAAAGTTTATTTCTGATGATTCTCGTGTTTATTCTTTTTTTGAAAAGATTGCTTACAAAATATCAGGCACTTATGATTATTATCGTGCCAATCCTTTAATGAAAGAAGTTTTTAAAAAAGTGATTAGTGAAGATTTAACTCATCTATTGCCCAAAGTTAGGATGCCTTGTTTGATTATTTGGGGAGAAGATGATCAGGTTACTCCGGTAGAAGATGGAGTTTTATTCCAGCAAGAAATTGATGATTCTGAATTAAGGATAATAAAGGGAGCGAGACACAATCCTTATAAAACAGATGCGGTTGAGGTTAGTGAATATATTATTAAATTTTTAAATAAATAAATATGGTTATACAACCTTGGATGCCAATTTTATTAGGTTTGATCGTTCTTTTCTTTTGGTTTTTTAAAGAAGTTAAAAACTTTTTATTCTGGTCGTATCTTTGGCAATTGAAGAATTATCATATTGGTAGATTCTTAGCTCATTTTGAAACATATAACGGCAAGAAGATAATTAGAAGCTGGACGTTATTGTTCAAGTGTTTTGTTTTTCTAGGAACACTATTGATTATGGGTTCCGCTACTTATATCTATCCAGACTTTATTGATGACTTTTTAAACCGAGCTAGTGTATTAATTATTGCCTGTATTCCAGTAGTTTTCTTGCTTTATATTCTAGAAGGATTTGTATCGATTGTTGGATTATTAAGGAGAAAGGTGAAGGGACCAGAAATAACAACAAAAATGTCTTTGCTCTTGCCGATAGTTTTTATTCCGTTAGGAGTGATTACGGCTGTTTTGGGAGTTAGCTTTTACCAAAGCTATTTGCATCCAACTAAATGGATAGTTTTTGATTTAGCTTCATTTGCTTCAGCGATTTTAGCTTTTGATATTTTGACTCCTTTAATCGTTTCTTTAGTTATTCTTTTGTTACAACCGATTACAGTTTTCATGAGAAATAGAATAATTAAAAGAGCGATAAAGAAAAGAGAAGCTTTGAAGAATCTTTTGGTGATTGGAATTACTGGTAGTTATGGCAAGAGTTCAACTAAAGAATTTTTGAAAGATATTCTTTCTTCTGAATTTAAAGTTGTTTCAACAGAAAGAAATGAAAATTCAGAAATAGGAATCTCGCAGTGCATTTTAAACCATGTTAATGATGAGCACGAAATCTTTATCTGTGAAATGGGAGCATATAACAGAGGAGGGATAAAATTGTTGACTAAGATTGCTAAACCAAAGATAGGAGTTTTAACAGGAATAAATAATCAACATTTATCTACTTTTGGTTCACAAAAGAATATTATTAAGGGAAAGTTTGAGTTGATTGATGCTTTGCCTAGTGAAGGTTTGGCAGTATTGAACTGGGATAGTGAATTAATTAAGAATAGTTTTAATTCAACAGTAAATAGCGTTAAATGTTCAACTTCTGAAAAGCAGGATGTTTGGGCGGAAGAAATCAAGGAAGACAAAGAAGGAATATCATTTAAAGTTGTTTTGAAAACTGGGGAGAGTCAATTATTCAAAACCAGTATTCAAGGGCTTCACAATGTTTCTAATCTATTGTTGGCAATTACAGTAGCAAAGAAATTAGGAATGGAATTAGATTTGATTGCGGAAAAAGTCAAAGAAATCAAGGGCGGGGTAAGCATTAAGAAGTTTGATGATTTTGATGTGATTGATACAACTTATTCTTCTAATTTTGATGGAATTATTTCACACCTTGAATACATGAAGAATTGGCAAGGAAGAAAAATACTAATTATGCCTTGCTTAATCGAATTAGGCAGTGAGGGAAAGGAAACTCATCGTAAGATTGGTAGAAAGATTGGAGAGGTTTGTGATTTGGCAATTATTACTTCAAGAGATTACTTTAAAGATTTAAGAAAGGGAGCGATTGAAGCAGGAATGAAAAAAGAAGATATTTTGTTTATTCAAAATGGAGATAAGATATTGAAGAAGGTTGTTTCAGTTGCCAATGAAGGCAGTGTCGTTCTATTAGAATCAAGAGTTCCTCGTCTTTTAATTGATAAGATAATAAAATAATGAAAACTATTTCTATTTCTTTATCGCCCAATACAGAAAGAGATGATATTAATCTTGCTTTTAGCTTGATTTTTAAACCATGGAAATGGAAAAGAGGAAAAGAAATAAAAGAATTTGAAAGATCATTTAGAAATTATTTTGGTTTTAAAAATGCTTTCAGTTTTAATTCGGGAAGAAGTTCTTTAATTGCTATTTTAAAAGCAATGGAGATTGGAGAGGGAGATGAGGTTATCGTCCAAGCCTTTACCTGTAATGCGGCAATTAATCCGATTATATACGTTGGAGCTTGTCCTGTTTTCGCTGATATTGATCCAAACTTAAATATCTCAGCTGAGAAGGTAATTAAAAAGATCACCAAAAAAACTAGGGCAGTAATGATTCAGCATACTTTTGGTTATCCGGCTGATATTGATGAAATTAGAAAGATTTGTGTTATTAATAATATCTATTTAATTGAAGATTGTGCTCATGCTTTAGGAGCTAAATACAAAGATTCTTTTTGTGGATCATTTGGTGATGCTAGTTTTTTTAGTTTTGGTAGAGACAAGATTATTTCTTCAGTCTACGGAGGAATGGTGACGGTAAATAATGATGCTTTGTTAGAAAAAGTTTCTCATTTTCAAAAAGAAATTGAATATCCTTCTATTTGTTTTATTAAACAGCAATTACTTCATCCTGTATTGATGAATGCAATTATTTTACCTTTGTATGGCTCAAAGATTGGGCGAGGATTATTAGCTCTATTCCTTAATTTAAATATTTTAAGCAAAGCGGTGACGGCTAAAGAGAATCAAGGAGAGCTTCCTTCGTATTTTCCACAAAGAATGCCTAATGCTTTAGCGATATTAGCAATGAATCAATTTAAGAAATTGGATAGATTCAATGAACACAGAAGAGAGATAGCTGATATATATGAATCTTTGTTGGTTAACAAAAAAGAATTCAAAATTATCTTTAGGAATAAAGAAGATAGGGAAACAGTGTTTTTAAAATATCCAGTATTAAATGTTAATCCTTCAAAGGTAGTTAAAGAAGCGAGAAAAGAAGGAATATATTTAAATGATGGATGGTTTGGTTCAGCTATTGTCCCACCATTAACTTCTTTGGAAAAAGTTTGTTATGTTCTTAGTAGTTGTCCAGAGGCTGAGGAAGTAGCAAAAAGAATTGTTTGCCTTCCAACACATATAAATATATCAAGAGAAGACGCGAAAAGAGTATTTGACTCTTTATAATAATTAAGGCAAAATAAGAGAGTAATAATAAAGAAAAAGACATGTTTGATAAATTAAAGGATTTAAAAAAGTTAAAAGATTTAGAAAGTTCATTGGGAAATGAAAGAGTAGAAAAAGAAAAGAATGGAATTAAGGTGGTTGTTAATGGAAGAGCGGAAATAATGAGCATTTCTTTGAACGCTGAATTAAGCAAAGAAGATCAAGAAAAGTATTTAAAAGATTGTATTAATGATGCTGCTCGTGATGCTAAAATGATTATGGCAAGAAAAGCAGCGGAAATAACTGGTTTTGGATTCTAATATATGAAATTTATTCCTGCGCTAACAACTACAAGTGGATCTAACTGGAAAGAGAAATTCAGAGAGATTGAAGCATTAAAGATTGAAGAAATCGCTCTTTTTCCAACTTGTTTAGCTAAGGAACATAGAAAAACTCTCTATGACATGATTAAAGCTTCTTGCATTAAGAAGATTCCTTTTGTGCACTTAAGAGATGATATGGATGTGGAAGAGTTAGAATTCTTAGCTAAGGAATATGATACACAGATATTTTGTACTCATTCAGAAAAACAATTCCCGATTGATAATGAATGGTTAGTTAGATACAAGGAATTGATTTGTATAGAAAATACTCACGATTTTCCTTTAGATGCGGAAGAAATTAAAAAGTATGGAGGGATTTGTTTGGATTTTGCCCACTTAGAGAATTTAAGATTATTAGAATCAGATAAATACAAGAAAGAGGTAGAGGTGTTGTCGAAGTTTCCAATCAAATGCAATCACGTTAGTGCAATTAAAAAAGAATTTTCTTTTGTTGATAGTAAGACTAGGAAATTACAATATGACAGTCATCATATGGATGCTTTATCTGAATTAGATTATTTAAAGAATTATCCAGTTAATTATTTTTCTGATTTTTGCGCTTTAGAATTGGATAATAAGATTAGCGAACAATTGGAAGCAATTGAATATATTAATAGTTTCATGGGAACGAGGAATAAATTTATCAATAAGATGCTGGAACAATAAGATGAAGAATCGGTTTATTTGGATTTTCTTAATAGTTTTAATATCCTTCGGGGTATTTATTTTTATGCCTAAAGAAAGTACCAAGGGAATTAACGAAATTGTTAATGTTAAACCAGGAAGAGCTTATCCTGACAAAATAATGGCGGTTTATCTAACTAGCTGGTCAGCGAGCGATTCTTCTAGAATCGATTATGTTATTGATTTATCAAAGAAGACAGAGATTAATGCGGTGGTGATCGATGTGAAAGATTGGTCAGGCAGGATTCCATATGATACCAATGTTTCTTTGGCCGCTGAATATGGAGCTGAACGAGTTATTATTAAAGATATGAAAGGAGTGGTTGATCGATTGCACAAAGAGGGAATCTATATGATTGCCAGAGTTACAGTTTTTCAAGATCCAGTCCTAGCTACAAAGAGGACTGATTTAGCAGTTAAAGATTTAAGCGGGAGTGTTTGGTATGACTATAGTGGGTTAGCTTGGATTGATCCGAATAAGAAAGAAGGCTGGGATTATAATATTGCCATTGCTAAAGATGCAATAAGTCAAGGATTTGATGAAATCAATTTTGATTATATTCGTTTTCCTTCTGATGGAGATTTGAACAATATGGATATTGATTCTTCAACCGAAAGAGAAGTAATTAAAAGTTTCTATCAATATTTAAGAAATGAATTAAAAGGAATCAAAATTTCAGCTGATTTATTTGGTTTAACTACAGTTAATTCTGATGGCTTGGGAATCGGTCAAGTAATTCAAGATGCTTATCAGTATTTTGATTTTGTCTGTCCGATGGTTTATCCTTCTCATTTCGCTACTGGTTTTATTGGTTTTATTAAACCAGCTGAACATCCTTTCGAGGTCGTAGCTTATTCTATGGCTAAAGCGAAGATAAAGCTTGAGGGATACAATTCTAAGCTTAGGCCTTGGTTACAAGATTTTAATTTGGGTGCTGTTTACGACACTGAAAAAGTATATCTTCAAATTAAAGCAGTTAAAGAAATATTAACTGATGATTATTATGGCTATATGCTTTGGAGTCCGACTAATTGGTATAATGAAGAGGCGATAATTAAAGGAGAAAATTGATTTTTTCTCTCATTGGAATATAATAAAGTAATGGAAATAAAAGAAGTTATTGATAAGAATGAGTGGGAGCAGTTTATCGAGAAGTGCTCGCAAAAAAGTTTCTTGAATTCATGGAATTGGGGCGAATTTCAAATCGCTCGAGGTTTTAAAATATGGCGATTGGGAATTGTAAATAATTCACACTTGCAAGGAGTGGCATTAGCAGTTAAAATAAAAGCAAGAAGAGGAACATACCTGTTGATTCAGCATGGTCCGACGATAGAAAGTTCGGATATTGAAGTTAAGTCAAATGTTTTTAAGTTGTTCATTGATGAATTAGCAAAGATTGGAAAAAAAGAAGGAGCTAGTTTTATTCGCATGAATCCTTTGTGGGAAAGAAACGATGAGAATAAAGAATTACTCAAGAAGATTGGTTTAAAATTATCTCCAATGCATGCTAATGCATATGACGCTACTTGGAAATTAGATATTTCTTTACCCGAAGAAGAATTGTTTAGGGGGATGCGCAAAACAACTCGTTATGTTATCCGTCAGGCAGAAAAGAATCAAGATATAGTGATTGAAAAGAGCGAAGACTTAAAAGATTTAGCAATATATCAGGAGCTTAATCGAGAGGTAGCGAAAAGGCAGAAGTTTGTACCTTTTTCCGATAGTTACATTAAAGATGAGTTTGAGTTATTCGCTAAAGATAGTCAGTCATTGTTGCTTTTTGGAAAATATAAAGGGGAAGTGGCCGCTGGAGCTTTAGTAGTTTTTTATCAGGAAACTGGTTATTATCACCAAGCGGCTTCTTTGTCTAAATATGCTAAATTATCAATTCCTTATTTATTACAATGGGAAGCAATTAAAGAAGCGAAGAAGAGGGGATGTAAATTGTATGATTTCTGGGGTTATGTTGATCCGAAGACTAATCCTAATCATCCTTGGGCAGGACCAACTTTATTTAAGATGGGTTACGGAGGGCAAGCTTATGAATATGTTCACACGCAGGACTATGTATTGTCGGTAAAGTATTGGCTAACTTATATATTTGAACAATTAAGAAAGATAAATCGACGCCTATAATGAAACGAAGAGTAGCGACAAAAAAAAGAAGAGTAATGAGAAGAAGAAAGAAAAGCATCTTCACTAATTTTTATTTCTCTTTTTCTATTTTCGCTTCGATTATTGTTTTATCAGGAGCCGGTTTTCTTTTATTCTCTCCTCGATTCCAAGTTTCTCAATTAAGTGTTAGTGGAAATAATAATATTGCCACTGAAGATATTGAAAAGGCGGCTCAAGAAAAGTTGAAAACATCCTTCTCTTTATTAGGCATGGATATTAGCACTGAGAGTATTTTTCTTTCAATGGGGCAGGGGGCTAATAGTTTAATGGAGTCATTTCCAGAAATAGAAAAAGTTACCATTAAGAAGAATTTTCCTAATGGAGTTTCTCTTCAGATAGTGGAAAAGACTCCCTATGCTATTTGGACTGATGAATTTGATCAATCAAAATGTTATTTAGTTGATAGGAATGGAACCTATATTAAAGATTTTGTAGAGAAGGAGGAGTATGTAGCTTTGATTAAAATTAATGAGAAGGAAGAGTATGATAAATTAACTAAGAAAGAGATATTAGACAATCTTTCTAAGATTGAATCTAAATTAAAGAATAGTTCAATCTATATTAGTAGTTTTGATATTTACAAAGAGAAGACGGTAGTTAATAGTAACTTAACCTGCAAGATTATTTTCAATGTTAGTGATGATTTAGACTGGCAGGTAGAAAAATTAGGCATTGTTTTGACTAATAGTAAATATTCCGGCAAATTAGGCAGTTTTGAGTATATAGATTTAAGATTTGGGAACCAAGCCATTATTAAGTGATGGTATCTTGACAAATTTACAAATAGTATTATTATATAGGAGCTTGAAAGCTCTTTTAAATTACTCATGGCGATTGTTTGTCCTTATTGTATAAGGGTAATCAACTGCCATGAGTATATATGGCAGGAGGAAAAATGAAACCAATTTACCAAGTGATGATTGCGGTTGTGGCAATTATGTTTATTGCTGCATTAACATTCTTTGCTTTTGGCGGTAACTCGCAAGGGCAGGTATCGCAGGAGAATGCTCCGATTTTATCGGGGATTGTTAGACCAACTTTGACTCCAACAGTAGAGCCAACTTCAGCAGAACAGTGTGTGCAAGAAGGAAAATACTTACTCTGCACATACAAAGAATACCGGCATCTCGTTAATACCGGCAACGTTACTGCTGTTAGCGATATTGATAGGCCGATTCTGCTAGAAGCAGAGGGAGCTATTGATTGGGAATCATCCCAAATGACTCTCTCAAAGGAAAATCTTGGATTCTGGATGGGCAGAAGTAATACTGCTTGGAAAGAACCTAGCCGAGAAATGGTTTATCAAAAAATCTTTTCATATGTCCGAGAATATCGGCATGGTGTGAAGATTGAGTCAGCTAAATTTGATAAACTGATTGTTTCTCGGTCGCCAGCGATTTATCTTATGAAAGATGTTTTCGTTGGTGGAGAATATAAGAATGTGGGAATTAGGGCTTATGCCACCACATTCACAAATCCCAATAATGAGGAGGAGGACATTAAGATGGTATTCTTCTATGACAAGGAGGACGATATTGTCGCTTTCGGTTATGGAGATGCCAAGAATATAATCACTAAAAGAAATTTTGTTGTCGGAACCGATAGCGGAGGATCTAATAGCGGTAGTTCCAGTGGAGGATCTAGCGATTCTAACGGTGGTTCTGCTGGCGGTGAAGGTCCTACTGATGGTCCCGAAGGCGGAGTTCCTTCATAATCATTTTTTCCTCCTGTCCAATTTTTTCAATAATAAGATAATTTAGAATTAATAATTAAAAAATAATAAATAATAAAAAAATATGACAAATAGTATGAGTATAAAAATGTCAGGTCTAAGTTTGAAGGTATTTGCTGTTTTAGCAATTACTCTAGCTTCAAGTTTATTCATTGGCGTTAATAGCGCACAAGCTGCTGCTTTTAACAATGTGAGTAGCGATCTAGATATGATAACCATGGAAAACAGGACCACTAATCCTGGCGTAGCTAACTGGAGAGACCCTATTTCTGCTAATGGTGGAGATGCTATTTCTTTCCGTTTTTACTACCACAATACTGAGGTTGGAACTACGGCTAATAATGTAAGATTAAGAATTGCTTATCCTACAACAGCTTCAACATCTATCGTATCTACAGGAACAATATTATCTGACAACGCGGCAACTGTTTCTAATACAGGAACAATTAGCGTTTCAACTGCCCAGACACTTACCTTTGAAACCACTGCAATGTGGTACCCTAACCAGACAACATCTGGTGGAATTAGTTTACCTGTTTCTAATACAGGAACATATGTTGAGGTGAATGTTGGAAATATTGCTGGTGGATGGCCTGCTCAAGGTAACGTTGTATTTAGAGCAACTGTTTCTGGTACTGGTGTTTCAGGTAATCCAGTAGTTAATGCTGGTTCTGATATTACTCTTAATGAAGGACAGACTGCTAATCTATTAGCTACTGCCACTGACCCTCAAGGCAACCCAATGACTTATTCATGGAGCTGTACTGGCGGAAATTTATCTAATTCAGCGATTTTAAATCCTAATTATACTGCTCCTTCAGTTACTATTGCTACAACTTATGTTTGTACTTTTACAGCTACAGACAATAATTCAAATATTGGAACAGACACTATTAATGTTACCGTTTTAAATATTGCTGGTGTTAATGATCCAGTAGTAGACGCTGGAGCTTCAGTTAGTGTTAACGAAGGACAAACTGTTGTTTTGCCAGCTACTGCCACTGACCCTCAAGGCAACCCAATGACTTATTCATGGAGCTGTACTGGCGGAAGCTTATCTAACACAACAATTTTGAACCCTAATTATACCGCTCCTTCAGTTAATGCTACAACAACATATATTTGTACTTTTACTGCAACTGATAATGGTGGCAATATGGGTAGCGATAATATTGTTATTACTGTAGTTGATACTGGTAATAGCGGTGGTGATTTTGGTGGTGGTTCTGGCGGCGGAAGCCCTAGTGTTAGTGTTTCTTTGTCAGCTAGCCCAACAACTGGATTATCTCCTTTGAATGGAGTAGATTTAATTGCGACTGCTAATATTTGGGGAATTTCTGATACTACTCCTATTACATATAAATTTGATTGTGAGGGAGACAATGCTTTTGAATTAACTGTTCAAACCATTGCTAGAACTTATACTGCTCAAGATATTTGTAACTATTTCTATGACGGAACTTATACTGCTAAGGTAAAGGTAGAAGTTAATGGATATGATTCTTGGAATCAAACTAATATTCGTGCTGGATATTTACCTGGTGGAGGAACTTATGGAATTAGTGTTGATGCTGGATCAGCTAAAGATATTTATGAAAACCAATCAACATTATTGTATGGTTATGCTTACAGCCAATACAGTAACATCATGAGTTACTACTGGACATGTAATGGAGGAAGTTTGTCTAATTCAATGACCTTATCTCCAACTTACTA
>Ga0172381_10004437_pt1 | contig 14544 bp, 16 predicted proteins | sample Leawel6488metaG_FD_119754 | JGI IMG/M metagenome (GOLD analysis project Ga0172381, IMG submission 119754) | Leachate microbial communities from a municipal landfill in Southern Ontario, Canada - Leachate well 64-88 metaG | ecosystem: Engineered > Solid waste > Landfill > Unclassified | place...
GTTTTTCTTCCCGAGAACATAGAGGAAATAAGCAGAATAGTCCGGCAGAATAATTCAGATATTATTCCACGAGGCGCAGGAATGAGTTTTTCAGGAGGAGTAACGGCAGATAATTCAGTAGTAGTAGATATGTCAAAGATGAAAAGGATTATTCATCTAGACACTTTAAAAAAAGTTATCTATCTTGAAGCAGGAGTTAATATTGGCGAATTGAATCTTGAATTAGAAAGATTTGGTCTTGAATTTCCGATAAATCCTCTTTTTTCAAATATCAGAACCCTAGGTGGTTTAATAGCAACAAATTCTTCTGGAAGCAGAGAAATAAAATATGGCAGAATACGAAATTGGATAGACTCTCTAGAGATAGTAAATGGAAAAGGGGAAATCTTACTTATTCAGAAATCAGATTCAGGAGATTTTATTGGTTTTGAAGGAACAACCGGAATTATTGTAAGAGCAAAGTTAAGATTAACTAACAAGAAAGAGAGAACTATCTCAATTTTCAAATCCGACTCTCTTGAAGATTTACTTGTTCTTAATAAAAACCTTAAGCTCGAACAGGACATAAGTAGTCTTGAATTATTTGGAAAACAGACGTCCAAGCTTCTTGGTTTAGAGGAGAAATACCATCTCTTTGCTGAATTTGAAAGTGAAAGAGGCAAAATGAAAAAATCAGAATATGAAAAATTCATGAAGTTAAGAGACAAGACTTATCTTAATCTTGCTTCAGCAGGTCATATTCTCATTGAAGACCCAAAAATATTTATGGAAAACATAATAGATTTTTTAATGGTTTTAGAAGAGAACAATATACCCTATGTTTGTAATTCAAGTTCAGGAATTGTCTACTGTTTTTTTAAAAGAGAAGAAGCAGGAAAAAAAACAGACATATTGAATCTTGTTAAAAAGTTAAGAGGAAAAGTTTCAGACAGTTTGGGTTTTGGAATAACAAAAAAACATTTTCTAGAAAAAAGCGAAATTGATATAATAAAAAGAGTAAAATCAAGACATGATCCACTTTGGAAATTTAACAGGAATAAACTCATAGATTATTCCCTGATGAATGTAAAAGAATCATTTGGTATTAACGCAGAAAATATAAAAGAGTTAGAAAAAGAGAGCGACAAAATAACAAAAGCAGAAGTCGAGAATGTCGAAAGAGAAAAAACAGAAAAGATTGCAGTAAAGCCAGAAACTAATGATAAAAATAAAACCAAAACTATTGAAATACAAAAACAATCAAATGAACCAGAATTAACAAAAGAGGAAAAGGCGAACGTTCGCACTAACCCCCATACACAAAAAGAAGTTAGTGAGAGCGAGAGGGAAAGAATAAAAAAGATTGCAGGAGGAGCTTTTTAAAATGGAAATAGAGAGAGACAATGCAAAGGAGGAAGCAGTAGAAATAATGGAGAAATGTATAAAATGCGGATTATGTAAGGAATTGTGTCCTGTCTTTAAAGCGTTAAGAGAAGAACAAGTCTCACCAAGGGGGCATGCTATTCTTATCTCGGAGAATATCTTTGATAAATCTGTTTTTGATTGCACGCTTTGTAAAGCTTGTGACATAAAATGTCCTATGAAAATGGAAATATGCGAAGCAATAAAAAGAGCTAGGCAAGTTTTGAATTTGAAGAATAAAGAGAATCCAGAAGCAAAAACAATTCTTAAGAAAGTTTTGGAAGCTCAGAATCCCTATTTGAAATAATGGCCTCAATAAGAAAATTAGAAGAAAGAGCAGGGGATGTAAGAGATTATATTGGGTTTGGAAATGATTTATTAAAAAATCTAGAAGACCCTAGGATAAGCAAAGTAGTAAATAATCTCCTTGCTCAATTAAAAAGAATTTCTGACATATATCAAAGAGCAATTCAAAAAGGTGAAAATCCAAAGTATTCTACAGAAGATCTGAAAGGGATGCGTGAAGCAGAATTTGCAGAGATAGGATTATATCGTTGGTTACTGGAAGAATATGCTACAGATAGCAAAACTGCTTTTAAAACTCTTGATGAACCAGAAATACTGGCATATTCATTATTATTAATACTAAAAGATAAATATGCTCCATGGATTAAAGAAGTGTAATAAATCTTAATTAATAATCGTCAACGCCTTTTTCTTCTACTTTTTTATCTGCTTTTTCAGCAGCTTCTTCCTGCTTTAAATCTTCCAGGCTGATTGCGTTTATTAATTCTCTAAATTCTAAGAATTTCTCCGGAGGTATTCTTGTTCCAGATTTTGTAAATCCAGTATATCTCTCACTTGTTGTAAATTCTCTGATTGTAACGCCTTTTTTTCCTCCAAAGTCGTCTATTCTTACAATTATGTCTGTTTGATCATTCTTTTTTATTTTTCCAATGTCTTTTTCCATAATATTTCTAAAGAATCTTTGTTTATAAAGTTGCGTATTTAATTATGAACTGCAATTTTTCTAAGGGATTTAGCATATGATGCTATTTCTTGCCAAGTTTCTTTCATTACTGCAATATCTCTATCCTGAAACTTTTTAACTTTCGAGACAATATCTTCTATCATAAGACCATTAATTATCTTTTCTATACTCCCGGTAACAGGCATTACTTGAATTGGAACTCCTAGATTGTCTTTCTCTAAAAAGGAATAGTCTCTGTTTTCATCTTTCCATACAAGATTTATTCGTTCTGGATTAGGATAATCCGGTTCTATTTTTACAAGCCACCCGTTTAATCTTTCTAATTGGACTCCAAGAATCTCTATGCTATTTGTAGGTTTAGAATTTTTCATTATTTTTCCAAGGAAAGAACATGCGCCCTCATATCTAAAATTAGAATATCTCAAATAAGCTGCTTCTCCTTCTTTAAAACTAATATCTATCATGGAAATAATACAAAAGAAACCTTTTTAAGAATTTATACTCTCAAAGCAATATTTACAATCTCAGCTTTCCATCTTGCCAATCTTTGACAATAATTATGCTCATTCTAATCTCATCTGCAAAGCCGCCTTTTTTAAGATGATTCTTCTTTATAGCAATCTCTTCAATAATCTCGTAAGGGCTTTTTGTTTCATCTTCAATTTTCACTCCATAAAAATCTTCAAATGCTTTTTTATTTTTCTCAATAAACATTTGGATTATTCTTGCTGCAACCAAATCAGGTTGTTTCAGTCTATGACTGTCTCTTGCACTTATAAGTCCTAATTTTACCTCGTCATTGTATTCTAAAGGAATAACTCCGGGAGTATCAATGAGTTTTATTTCTTTGTTTGCTTTTATCCAGTGAGCCCCATGTGTTGTTCCTGCTTTTTTTGAGACAATAGTTTTTTTGCTGAAGGATATTCCATTTATTACAGAAGACTTGCCCACATTAGGATATCCAACAACACCAACTACAATATCTGCTTTTGCTGCTCTATGATCTTCATCTATTACCTGCGTTTTTCCATATTTACTGAAAACCTGCCTTATTTTTGATATTAAAATTTTAAATGTTCTTTTGTCTTCTCTTGTAACATAAACTGCAACATCTTCCATGCTCAACCTTTCAATATCTTTTTTGATAACTTCTTTAGAAACCATGTCGCTTTTGTTTATTACAAAAATTCTGGGTTTATGGGCTTTTTTTATTAGCTCTTCTATCTGAGCATTTCTTGAATAATCAACAAGTCTTGAGTCTAATACCTCTAGGACAATATCTGACTCTAAGATTATTCTTTTAAGTAAATCTGCATATGGTTCCATGTTCTTATTAGTTAATTATTCCTTTTAAGAGTTTGCTATGGATGTTTGTATTCAAATTTTAGATTTATAATCTTATGTCCATAAACTTAAACCACACTATCCGTGGTGTGGACGTAACTTTCGAGTTTAAGTTTTGGATCATCCAGAAAACCCCAAACAAACCACACACTTTAGTGTGGGGTAACTAAAGGTTTTCTTGATTTCGTGTAAACAATTAGCTTAACTCAAGAGATAATTTTACTTTTCTGTGCCGCAATCTTGTGGACAAATTCCCTGCGCCAACTCTTTTTCATCACACTTCCCATTTGGACAGTAAGAGTTGGGTGTATCTTCTTTAGATTTATTAGTTGTATCTGTGCTTGTTTTTTCACCACCCTCACAAGATTTTACTGGCTGATATTCAGTGATATTCTTAAGTAAACAACTGGTAGGAACATACAAATAATAATCTCCCCGACTTATACTGCAAAGTTGCTCTTCACTTAAACCATTTTCAAGCGCACAATAAGTTCCTGTCTGCAAGCACCTACCAAAATTAAATGCACCAGTATCATATGGGCTTATACAATTAACTGAACCAGGCTTTGTTTCAAACTTCGCGAGTGATAAACATTGTTGTGTTCTTGCGTCATTAGAAGAACAAATTTCATCCATAGAAACTAATAAATTATTTGGTAAAACATATTTTTCCATAATATCTGACAAGGTCATTCTCTTTTTTCCACTTGGATCTTTTTCATACAAAAAATTAAGCCATTCTTTAAGTTCTACTGTCCCGCCCAAATTCCCTGCGTCTCCTTCACCGTGATTAACAAATCCATAAATTTCTTTATTGTTTAAAGTATTATACTGTGCTATTTTTATCTGTGTCCCATTTGCATATCCTGCTTTTATATTCAGTCCATAAACTTCTTGTTCAGATGTAAGACTGTGTTTAATAGCAACAGCACTTCGTCCATCAGGTCTTCCACCACCCTCATACTTATAAGTTGAAATCAAATTTGATGTACAAACAGTTGTTCCAGACTTAATCGTATATTCGCCAGCTAATTGTTCGTAAAGAATATTGTCTGATTCTTTATGGCAACCTGCAGAACCAGCATCACATTCTTTATCACCAAAACATCCTTGATTATGCAGTCCAATTTCATGTCCTTGTGCTTGCCATTCTCTTACTTGAGCAATTCTTTCAGGAGAAGCGAGAGTATATTCTGCTGAACCAGGCCAAAACATTATAGTCAGAGGGGTATTGTACTCATTGGCTAGGTCAACCATATTAATCATATTCTCCCATTTATCTCCTGCTTCTTTATTATTAGGATCTATTTCAAAATGAACAGCCAAAAACGAGTAAGAAACATTTGGTTCACTTGGCCAAAATTTCCAAACAGCAAAAGAAATTCCCCCAATTAAAATTATTCCGATTAAAATGAAAAATAGAAACTTATAATCAGTTTGACCTCTTTGACTCATGTTTTTATTAAGATTAACTTACTTATAAAACTTATTAAAATTTCGCTATTCAAAATCAGCCCAGGCTCAGATTTATAACCTTTCATTTTTTAATATAAACATGCCACTCATACAACTACAAATAGGAAAAAATGGGCTTACTGACGAGTTCATAGAAAAACTTCGAAAAGTTTTTCTTAGAGACAATCATGTCAGAATAACTCTTCTTAAGGGTTCAGGAAGAGATAAACAAAAGACCAAAGAATGGGCAGAAAAAATCATGTCTAGCTTGGGTAGTAATTATAAGTATAACATCATTGGATTTACTATTGCTCTAAGAAAGTTGAGACGAACACCTTCAGTTTAGCTGATTCAAATATTCTTTAACGCGGGGGATGGTGACAGATGTATGTGGGGTGTACAATATATTTTCTTCATTAAATTTATAAACCTCCCTTTTCTTAATTAATTATGACAACTAAAACTAGGACTTGTCGGCATATATAAGAACGATAATTCTAGTTTAAACTTTATTTTTTCAGCATTCTCAAATTTTAAGAAACCTTTTAAAACATCTAACACTTCAAATAAATGTAATACAGTAAATAACATTTCCTGTCTTGCAAACTCTAATGGAGTTTTCAATTATGGCGATTGTAGTTTAGCGGTAGAATACGAGCCTGTGGCGCTTGGGATGAGGGTTCGACTCCCTCCTTTCGCTTTGATGATATTTTCTAGGAGCCAAACATGGTAGCTCAACAAAGCTGGGATTATATTCATCATCCCCAAAAATTCTGGTCTTTCTATCTGTAGAGATATAGCTAAAAATTATTATGGAGAAATTTTAGAAGTCCGGGGAGAGGATATACCTCTATTTGTTTCAGATTTATTAAATCAGGGTAAGAAAGTTATAGGCATAACTGGAGAGGATCTTTATAAAGAATTTTTATTAAAAAAGAAAGATAATAATCTTGCAGTCTTAGAAGTAATTAGTTGGCAAGATCCAAATTGTCTATTCGAAAAACCTACTCTCTGCTTACTCGGACCAAAAGATAAACAATTGGAAGATCTTCCGAAGAACATCAGAATCTGCATTAACAGAAAATATCAAAAGCTTACAAATAAGTATTGCATAAACAAGCTTATTTCTCAAGGATACAAAATAGAAAAAGTATATGTTTCTGGAGCTTCTGAAGAGATGTTTTCAAAATCTCTTGTAGATTTGGTTGTAGACATTGTTTATTCTGGAAAATCTGCTAAAGAAGTAAGTCTGCAAGTTTACGAAAAAATATTTTGCTCAGATATTGTTGTAATAGGAGGTAAAAATGAAATTTTTAAATAATCTGTATAAAATAATAGATAAAAAGACAAGAAACAGGGAAAAAAATAGCTATAGCTATACAGTCTACAAAAATCCCAAACTGTTAAGAAAGAAGATAATTGAAGAAGCAAACGAACTTGTAAGAACAAAAAATAAAAATCAGGTTGTATGGGAGGCATCAGACCTTCTTTATTTTATTACTCTTTTCTTAGTAAAGAGAAAAGTTAAATTGGAGAATGTAGAAAATAAATTGAAAGAAAGAAACCTTATTAAATCCCGAAAACTTAAACAAAGAAGAAGATAAACTATGACAATCGCAGCAGTAAAAGGATTCAGGGACATTGAAGATGCAAGCAAAAGGATTGCTGTAAGAAACATAATTGAAAATCTCTTTAAAAATTATAATTTCATTCCGGTTGAAACACCAGTAATAGAAGCAGAAGACTTTGTAAAGGGGAATAATACTAATGATGAAGCGGTTTCAGATATTTTTAGGCTTAAAGACAGGGGAGAAAGAAATTTAGCCCTAAGATATGAGTTTACATTTCAACTAAAAAGATTAGCGATGAACAAAAAACTTCCATACAAACGATATGAAATCGGTTATGTGTTCAGAGACGAGCCAGTTACAGGTAATCGTTGGAAGCAATTTACGCAATGCGATGTTGATGTTATAGGTGCAGGAGTTAAAGAGGAGGCAGAAGTGCTGAAAATTGCATGTGAACTATTCAAAAAATTAGGAATTAAAATAACTATCAATGTTAATAGTAGAAAACTTTTAAATGAAATTATGGATAAATCCGGGATAAAACAAGAAAATTATTCTGCAGTAATAAGAGAGATAGATAAACTTGATAAGCTTAAAGAATCAGAGATTAGATCTAACCTGAAAAAATACAATGCTGAAATGATGCTTGATGTTTTCAAGAAAAAAGAAAAAGAGTTTGAAAAATATGAAAATTATAAGGAAATAAAAAATTTGAAAGAAGAATGCAACACCTTGGGAGTTGATATTATTTTTGTTCCATTTTTAGCAAGAGGCCTTTCATATTATAATGGAAGTATATATGAGATTAAAACTAGCGAAATGAAAGAGACAATCTCTGCAGGAGGTAGCTATTTAGTTAATGGAATTCAATCAACAGGAATAAGTTTTGGGCTTGATAGGCTTGAACCATTAGCTAAACTAGAAGAGAAGAGTAATAAAACTTTAATTATTTCTATAGGGCAGGATAAAGAATCAGTTAAACTTGCAGATAATCTTCGTAAAAATAATATTCCGGCTACCCTAATGTACGGAAAACTTAGTAAGGCAATGGACTATGCTAATTCTTACAACATCCCCTTCGTTATCTTTGTTGGAGAAGAAGAGGTTAAGAAAAAGAAGTTTAAGTTAAGAGATATGCAAACAGGAAGAGAAAGTTTCGTTAGCGAAGAAGATATCTCAAAGAAAATGTTACTCTAAGGGAATTACAACAAGGAAGATTTATAAACTTGGGGGAGGATATAACTTTATGGCACAGAAAGAAATTTCTCTTGAAGAAGTTAGGCAAAAATTAGTAAGATTAGAAGATAGCATAATTTTCTCTTTAATTGGAAGAAGTGAATTTAAAACAAATAAGATTATGTATCTTCCAGGAGGAGTTGAAATTCCAGATTTTGAGAAAAGCTTTTTTGACTATCTGCTTTTTGGAACAGAAAAACTTCATGCCTCAGCCGGGAGATATTTAGATAAGACAGAGCATCCTTTTTCAGAAGGTTTGCCAGATAGTTTAGTTCAAAGAAAGATAGAAGCTTGCCCGCTGCCTGAAAATATAAATATAAACAGAAATACAGAGATAAAAATAATATACCTGAATCAAATTCCCTCATTTTGCGAAGAGGGAGATGATAATCAGTATGGTGCAGCTGCTTTAATGGATATAAGAGGTTTGCAGGATTTATCCCGGAGAATTCATTTTGGAATGTTTGTTGCAGAGTCAAAATATCAGCAAGACCCAGAAGGTTACACTAGACTGGTAGAAGATAAAAATGTCAGAGGAGTTGTTGAAAAGCTAAGAAATATTCAAGTAGAAGAAAAGGTATTAAACCGATTAAAAGAGAAGGCAGAGAGACATGGTTTTAATTCAGATCTTATTTGCAATTTCTACAGGAATCATGTAATCCCTATGACAATTAATGTAGAAGTGGAATATCTTTTTAAAAGATCAAAAAATTAATCTTCTTAAAAAATCTTTATTCAGTTAAGGGCTGTTTGATATATCTCTTATAAAGTTTATACGCAACTTCTTTTGCATATCTGACATCATTCAAATCTCCGATAAACTCGCTATCTTCTTCTCCAGTCAGTCTTTTTCTAGCAAGTAAAGAGAAAGCTATAAGGTCTTTTATGGCTCTGAAATCTTCTGTCTGCATAATCATTTCCTCCTCTTCTAATAGATTTCCATTAATAGGATCAAGTCTATATTTTTTTAATCTTTTACTATTAAGCTTATATGGAGTCAAACCCCATGAGTCTATTTCTAACTTATCTTCTTTAGAAATTATAGGATTACCTAATGGAAAGCAATTAGTTAAATGAATTGCAACGTATTTTTGAAGGCCTAATTCAGCTGCAGCAGCCCTTGCAGGTATGTCATAATTCACTTCATATTTTGGCCCGATTTTTATTCGAGTGCCCAAACTAAATATCGTGGCAAGTTCTTCTAACGGATATCTTAGAGATTCTGGATTTTTTCTTCTGTCTTCAGGAATAGAAGACAACATCTCCTGTTTAAATTTTGGATTTTTATCCAAATTTTCTAGTAGATTTTTTAATATTTGCTTATACTCCTCTTGATTAGCTAAATCAGAAGAATAAACTACATTTATTTTCCCGCCATAGACCTGGTTTATTCTCTCTAAAAATTTTTGTCTTGACTCTCTTTGACTTAAACTTTCAGATAATCCTTTCTCTTTATTTATCGTAGTCATAAAGTGATCTGCTAATACCCATTGAGATGAAGGATTTGCACCGATATTTCTAAAACAATCTTCAAGTTCCATAATAAAAAGACCATACTTAATCATATCTGCAGGTTGTCCTTTATCAAAAGTTTGTCCCATCATTATTGGAACATTTTTTCCATCACGGGTTAGATTCTCTAAATCTTCTTGAGTGATAACTCTTTCCACTAATCTAACTTGAGATAACATTTTAGTTAATTGTTTCATTTTGTCTCCTTAGGGAATAAGTCGGTCTTTCATTGAAAAAACAATATCTTCCCAACGCGTGTTATTTCTTTTTGAATCTTCAACAACTGCTTCTTTTGGAACATTCCAAAAAATAGGTCTTGTGCATTCTTTCGCTCTGACATCAGGATATCCTCTTTTTGCTGTTGCATAGTTTAAAACTATCTCTCTTTTTCTTTGATGTTCTCTTAAAGCTTCTGGAAGATAATCTCTAACTAAACTAACATTATCTTGCCCAACTTTTTCACATTCTGCCATGAGGTATTCATCTATTAATGCTGATTTAATTTCACCATTTGGTTCTTGTTCTATTCTATTTTTTAGAGAAATAGGCATATCTTCCAAAAATCCTGCAAAATCTACATTTCCTCTTTGATTGAAAAAATCTATATATCTAATCATGTCTAGTGCTGCTAGATTTATATTTTTTCTCATATCAGGATTATTTAGAGCTTTTTCTAATTTCTCTTTAGAATTTTTTATTCTATTTTCTAAATCTAATCTTTGAGGTCCAGAACCAAGGTAAATTGTTGTTTCTGGTTTACTAGAACTAGCCTTGCCTATTATTCCCCTGATATGCGGTATGTATAATCCTGAAGGAATCTTTGAAATTCCTGCAAGATAAATTCCGCTTTTCAGTGCTCTTTTTGTCAATTCAACAGTCATTTTCATATGCCCGTCTTGATCTTGTCCGCTCACCATAAATGAATGAGCATTGCCAAAATCCTTATGTTGCGGCAATAATATATCGCCAACCTGCGTAATCCCTGCGAATAGGAAGGGAAATTCTCCGTTATCTCCGACTATATTCGCGTTTCCACAAAGTTTTTCTATTCCATAAGTATCTAATGCTAGCCCAAAAGATAAGCCTCTGGCTAGAAGATATGCTAAATTTGAGACCCTATGCTCTTCGGATTGCAAATAAACATGGGTCGCATCTAAATCAATACCATTAGCCCCCCAATCAAGAAGATTATCTGCTGCCCAATACATATACTGTTCTTCAGAAAATTTTTTATCAAGCATACATTCCAAATCTGCCACAGGCATAAAAATTTTAAATCCATTCTTTTGAAAAAAACTAACTGCTGAAGAAGCTAATTTATGGCCAAAATGATAAGCCCCACTGGGTTTGAATCCTGATACTATTCCAGTATTCTTACCTTCCTGTATTGTTTGAATAAGTGTTGCTGCATTTCTTTGACGAATGACATTTTGTTCAGCAGGAAGAAGTCTTCCATTCATTTTTTTAATTAAAGAATATAGCTCCTTACTTGCAGGGTCTGCTTCATTAGTTAGATAAACCGACTCATATCCACCAGGTCCGCCCCTTTTTATTTCTCTATACTTTATTTTGTACCTACCTGTGTTAATGTAAGTCATGTAATTATTAAATGACAATTACTTTTAAAGATTTGTATACAAATTTTAATATTTCAAGATAGACCTAATAGGAGTTTTTAAGAGAAATTTATCAATATTTTTCTTGGCGTCTTCTAATTTTGATTGATGATCCTTTAAATAATCTTGAACATATTTGATTGTCATCTTCTTGAGATCAGAATTCATCACTCTTCCTTTTTCATAATCCTCTTTGAGCTTTATTATTTCTTCAAAGCTTAAGAAATGGTATTTCAGAAGAAGATAAATTGAACATATCTCTGGGACTCCCCCAAGTTCTTTCTGAGATTCTGCTGAAAATAGCCCTCCTGTAAAAGCTTTTTGAATCTTATTTTTAGCAACTTCTGGGGAATCTGTTAAAAATATGCAACTTTCAGGATTAGAGGCAGACATTTTTTTCCCAGGTTCTTTTAAACTTTGTAAAAATTTGGTAATTATCTCTGCAGGAGGAATAAATCCCTTCTTTTCAGCGATATCTCTTGCTAAAAGAATGTAGGGGTGCTGATCTATACCCACAGGAATTATTGTTGGTTTTGGCCCGCCAAACTCTTCGTACTGGGGAAGTAGAATTTGAGCAACCTGAACTGCTGCTCTGTAGAACATTGTTCCAGGATTTTCTCCCTCTTCTTTTTTGTCAAATCCAAAGACCCCGAATGCTTTGTTTAATGTTATTTTAGTTGAAATATCCATTGCAACATTGTAAATGTCCGGATAATCCGAGTCTACAAATATATGTGTCTTTTTTGGATCAAAACCCATAGCAATAATGCTGGGTATAACCTGTTCATATGCTATTTTTCTTGCTTCAGCTAAACTTTTTGTTTTACCAACAGTATAACTTTCATCATTAGTAAGAGGAATATAAATGTCCGCTCCTTGCTTTTGCATCCATAATAGTTCCTCAAAAATTGCTTTATGTCCCAGATGTAATGGTCCAGATGGATTTAATCCTGAAATAACTGCCCATGGTTTATGGTCTGCAATTGCTTCAGCTACTATTTCTAAATCCTTATGTGCAAAAGTTATTCCTAATTGCATATATTTGCTCGGATTAGGGCAATATTCTAAGAATCTATCCATGGATTTTAGTCCAAACTCTTGCATTTTTTCAGCATAGTAATCTAATTCTTTCTTTACAAGTTCTTTTTTTTCTTCATATTCTTCTTTTGCTTTTCTTTCCTTGTCCTGTATCATGTTAAAATTTAGATAAAATCTCCTCCTGTAACGCTTTGTAAACATATTTTTTTAATTCTGTAGGCTTTATTTTTTCAGAATAAAATTCATCATTTAAGTTAATTTGAATAAACTCCTTTTTTAAATTTCTTCTTGCCATTTCGCATATTATTCCAATGTCTAAAACTGGATTTGGAAGAGAGGGATTCAAGGATATAAAAGAATTATCAATTAAGCTTTTAGCTTGTTCCGCTTTTGTTAATCCCGGCAGTATTCTGAACTCCTGCAGTCTTTTGCTTCCAGCCTTATACGCGGTTATTCCATGGTCTTCTATGCCTTCCTGAGAAAAAAAATAAGCCCAATTTTTTCCTACTGGAAAACTGGGAGTCAAAAATAAAGACATTAGGGGATTCTTTTTCTCTCTTCTAGATAACTCTCGAGCAATATTGTCATAAAGGTCTTCACGTGGCGGACCAATTTTAACATCTAAATCTATTATTGTTGCTATTTCATCAAAAGAATACATAAATCCCTTTTTTCTCTCTTCTTCGATTTTTGATTCTGGAACTGTTTTTTCTATTGCTGCCATAAGACCAGAATCTGACTTGCAAATTTCAATTATCTTCTCTCTTTTATCTTGAAACTCTTTTGTGTTGATATATTCACTCATTCTTAAAATTCTCAATCCCAAATCATAAATTTTATTAACTTTCTTGACAAAATCGGTTCTATCATCTCCAAGTTTCATATATCTCTTTTCTAAATCAGGGGATACATTTCTACAGGCAGCAGTGTCTGCAATAAGAATTATGGGATCAGTTTCAAGCCCTTCTTGTTTTAAAGTTTTTGCGAGCTCAGAAACAAAAAAGTAATATTTCATGCTGTCTATAGTATTTCCATAATCATCATAAGTTTCTCCATAGAATATTTTTAATTTCTGTTTTTTTGATTTAGCTCTGGCTAATATTTCTTCAGTAGTGGGACTTTGTAAAACAAGCCCTTTCTGTGTTATTAAAAATCTAAGTTTCATCATAGTATTACTAATTATGGTTAGATATTTAAATACGTCTTTTTAAATATTAATGTTTGATGAGGGTATAGCACAAAGGCTAGTGTGATCGCCTCCAGAGCGATCGATGGGGGTTCAATTCCCCCTGCCCTCGTATAATTTATCAGTTGGGTTACAATATGGTTTTAATTTTAGAATAATTTTATTTAGATGATTTATCTCTTTCCAGTCAAAGCCAAAAATGCTTTTGCCTGTGCCAAGAATTCATCATTTTCTCCAATAAGCTTGCCTTCATATTGTTCTATTCTTGCAGGAATAATATACCTATCATAAAGTCCTCTTAAAAATTTGTAAAAGGGATTGTTTGTCCATCTTTCTTCATAATCTTTTTGTAAAATACATTTTGCTTCAAGATTAAAATCTCCTTTATTCATCTTCTGTTTTACACCATCTATTTCTACTTCAACAGAGGTCATAGCAAAAATATGTAAATTCACTTTTATTTGAAATCTAAAATAATCTGAAACTTTTCTTGTAGCGTCCCATTCTATTTCTATTTCTTTTGCATTGCCTGCGCCTATAACTTCCTTATACACTTTTTCATTTATATCATAGCCCTGATCTATAAGCCATTCATAGAGAATTCTATAAGTTTCTTTAAAGTCAAATATTCCTACATGTCTTACTTTTGATTTGAATAATTGGTCTAATTCTACCATCTTTTACCCAAATCTAATATAAAATGCATTTAAATATTTTTGTGTCAGAAAACGGCGTTATTAATAATCTAGCTTTAAACTTCTCTATTTAAAACTATTAAATAATCTTACATCTTATCAGAACAAGACTCGCATATCAAAGAACCATCGACCTTATACAATATATCGCTATTTCCACATTCTTCGCATATCCCTGCGCTAAATGATTTTGGTGATTCTTTTCTTTCCTTTTTTTCATCTTCTTCTCTTATCTGCATACTGCTGGTAGCACATGCAATATCAAATAAATCAGGTTCTATTCTAAGTATGTCTTTAAGTGTCAAAAGTCCGATTACTTTTTTATTAACAATAACTGGCAATCTTCTGAATTTTGTTTTTTTCATTCTTTGTAATGCCTCTATTAAGTCTACATCAGGCCTTATTGTTGCAACTTTTCTAGGTGTTATATCATAGCAATTTATTTTTGAAAGCTCTTTTTTAGACCTTTTTGTTAAAGCCCAGATAATATCCTTTTCAGTTA
>Ga0172381_10004438_pt1 | contig 14543 bp, 12 predicted proteins | sample Leawel6488metaG_FD_119754 | JGI IMG/M metagenome (GOLD analysis project Ga0172381, IMG submission 119754) | Leachate microbial communities from a municipal landfill in Southern Ontario, Canada - Leachate well 64-88 metaG | ecosystem: Engineered > Solid waste > Landfill > Unclassified | place...
GCTAGCAGCAGAAAAAATTAAAAATTAGTTTTTGGGCCTGTAGTAAAGTGGTATTATGCGTCATTCGCATTGACGAGGCGGCGGTCCGATTCCGCCCAGGTCCACAATGAATTTTAAAACTTTTTCATCTTTGAGGGTGAGAAATTACCGGCTTTATTTTATTGGGCAGGCTATTTCTTTGTGCGGGACTTGGATACAAAGAATGGCTCAAAGCTGGCTTATGTTGCAGTTAACGGGCTCTGGCACGGCTCTTGGAGTTGTTTTTGCTTTACAGTATTTGCCGATGTTTTTATTTAGCCCTTATGCAGGAGTTTTAGTGGACAGATTTCCCAGAAGAAAAATTCTCTATTTTACACAGGCAATATCCGCGGGACTGGCATTGATTTTGGGGGTGCTCGTTTTAACTGGGTCAGTGAGGGTTTGGATGATTTATGTTTTGGCCTTGTTGCTCGGAATAGTTGATACGATAGATAATCCTGCCTCCCAAAATTTTTCTTTGGAAATTGTTGGAGAGGAAAAACTGCAAAACGCAATTTCGTTAAACGGCACGCTAAAAAGCCTGGCAAAAGCAGTGGGGCCTGCAATTGCCGGAGTATTACTTTTGATATTAGGCACAGGGCTTTGTTTTATAGTCAATGCAGTGTCTTATATAGCTGTTTTGATTGCCTTGTTTATGATGAGAGAAAAGGAAATGTATCTTTGTGCCTTGGTCCCCGCCAAAAAAGGCCAGATAATGGAAGGTCTTAGATATGTAAAATCAAACCCATTAATTAGAGATATTTTGATTTTAATTGCAATTATTGGAGCTTTTTCTTGCGAAATGCCAACCATTATTCCACTTTTGGCAAAGTTTACTTTTGGCGGCGACGTGGAAACTTACACATTTTTAACTACAATTTTGGGAATCGGCTCAATGCTGGGAGGGTTTTTTGCCGCTAGCTGTAAAAGGGCGACTCCTCATACTATAATTAATATCAGCTTGCTTCTCGCATTATCTATGTTTCTTGTCGCCCTGTCTCCAAGCGTTATGATTGCCGCAATATTTTTGGCAATTACCGGAGGCATCGCAATATTTTTAGTCTCAATGGTTAGCGCCACGCTTCAACTGGAAAGCGCGCCGGAAATGAGGGGCAGAGTTATGTCCCTATATACAGTTGCATACTTTGGCACGGTGGCAATTGGAGCCCCGGTAGTAGGATGGATTTGCCAAATAGCCGGAGCAAGATGGGGCCTGGTCTTTGGCGGATTTTCCGCAATCATCGCCGCCATAATCGCTATTCCAACACTTAAAAAGACCGCTAATTAGCATTTTTTGTTTTATATTGGAAAGTGGTGTAAAATAGTAGAATGACATTGGAGATAAATAACCTCACGAATTTTTCTGTGGATAAAAAACTTTTTTCCACAGTTGCAAAAAAAGTATTAATGGGCGAAAATAGAGAAACAGAAACAATTTCTCTGGCTTTTGTTAGTAAAGAAGAGATACAAAAACTGAATAAAGAGTTTAGAAAAAAGGACAAACCCACCGACGTTCTTTCATTTGAGTTAAAGGAGAAAGATGTTTTTGGAGAAATTGTTATTTGCCCCGAAATTGTTGAAGAAAAACGCGAGAAAATAATAGAGGTTTTTATCCACGGCATTTTACATTTGTGCGGATACGACCACGAAAAATCAGAAAAAGAAGCAGAGGAAATGGAAGCAAAAGAAAAAGCGTACTTGTTAGAAATTAAAAATTAAAAAATTTCGAAGTAATGTCTAAAGACAATATTATTGCGGGGTTGGATATTGGGACGAGTGATATGAAGGCTTTGGTTGCGCAAAGAAAGGGCAGAGAGTGGGAAGTTTTGTCGTATGCGCAAATCCCCTCTTTTGGGCTTCGCAAGGGCGCTGTTGTAAATGTTGAAGAGGTTGCAAAAAATGTGCAGATAATAATGGCGGGCATTCAAAAAGATTGCAACAGAAAAATTGGTTCTGTGTTTGTAAATATAGGAGGAAGCCATTTGTATGTGATACCTTCAGACGGAATTATTTCTGTTTCACGAGCTGACCAAAGAATTTCAAAAGAAGATGTTGAAAGAGTTTTGCAGGCAACAAGAGCAATAAATATTCCTTCAAACGAAGAGGTTTTAGATGTTTTCCCGCGCGAGTTTATAATAGATGACCAAAAAGGAATAAAACAGCCGGTTGATTTAACTGGTGTAAGATTGGAGGCAAAAGTTTTGTTGTTGTGCGTTTTTTCTCCTTATTTTATTAATTTAACGCAATCAGTTTTAAATTCAAAATTCCAAATCAATGACGTTGTCCCTTCGCCATTGGCTGCCGCGAAGGCTGTTTTGACCCCGCAACAAAAAGAAGTGGGAGTTGCCTTAATAGATATTGGAGCTGCAACGACTTCTTTGGCGGTTTTTGAAGAGGGCGAGTTATTGCATCTGGCGGTTTTCCCAATTGGTTCGGCAAACATTACAAACGACATTGCTATTGGCCTGAAAACAGAAGTGGCAATTGCCGAGTCCATAAAAAAACAGCACGGCACCTGCATTTTAAAAACAAACATTACTGCTAATAAACAAGACCAGGAAAAAAGGAAAATAGAAGTTTTTGACAGGTCTTCTTCCATTAATTTTACCAAGAAAGATTTGGTAAATATTATTGAGCCAAGAGTGTCGGAAATTTTAGACTTAGTGCAAAAAGAATTGAAAAAAATTGGAAGGCAGGAGTTGTTGCCGGGAGGAATTGTTTTGACCGGTGGAGGAGCAAAAATTCCAAGAATAAAAGAACTTACAAAAGAAACTTTAAAACTAGCCGTTGAAATTGGAGAGCCAAAAGGCATTTTGGGTCTCCAAGACGACCCGGCCCTTGCCACCGTAGCCGGCCTAGTTTTAGGAGCAGTTGATTTTGACGAAGAAGAAGGTATAATGGGAGTTGCTAAGGGATGGGGTTCTAAATTCAAAAAGATATTTAGGCTTTTCATCCCGTAAAGAGCATACTTTCATGCAACCAGTTATTAAAGTTATTGGGGTTGGGGGGTCGGGGTCTAATACTGTTTCTCGTTTGGCCAGATTAGAGAATTCTTTGGTGGAGCTTTTGGCTATAAATACCGATGCGCAGGCTTTGCATTTTTCTAAGGCGCATAAGAAAATTTTAATTGGGAAGAATATAACTCACGGATTGGGTACCGGTATGGATGATAGCGTTGGAAAAGAATCGGCCGAAGAATCTAAAAAAGAAATTGAGGAAAATTTAAAAGGGGCGGATATGGTTTTCGTTACTTGCGGATTGGGCGGAGGAACTGGTAGCGGAGCTTCGCCTGTTGTTGCCGAGATTTCAAAGAGTCTTGGCATTTTAACTATTGCGGTTGTCACTACCCCGTTTTCTTTTGAAGGGTCTGAAAGGAAAAAAATTGCAACAAGAGCGCTTGAAAATATAAAAGACAAAGTAGATTCGTTGATTGTTATTTCAAATGATAATCTTTTGAAAATTGTTGACGAGAAAACAACAGTTTCAAATGCGTTTTTGATTTGCGACGAAGTTTTGGGGCAAGCAGTGCAAGGCATTACAGATTTAATTTTGGTGCCAGGCATTATAAACATAGATTTTGCTTCTGTTTTATCTATAATGAAAAATTCTGGCAGAGCAATGTTTGGCGTAGGAAAAGCAATGGGTGAAAACCGAGCAATTTTGGCAGCCGAACAAGACATCAACTCTCCCCTGCTGGATTTTTCAATTCAAGGAGCAAAAGGAGTTTTGTTTAATGCAGCCGGCCAAGACGTAACTTTAAATGAAATTCAAGAAGCCGCAAAAATTATCACAAAAAATGTAGACCCCAAAGCCCAAATAATTTTCGGCGCAGTAAAAGACAATACTTTAAAGAAAGGCGAAATAAAAATCTCCGTAATTGCTACAAAGCTGTAAAAATTAACAAAAAATAGACAAAAAACGTCCGTTGTGGCGTTTTTTGCTTGTGGTGGGTGATAGTCATTAGTTATCCACAGTTTTGTAATCAAAAGTGGGATTTGACAGGGTTTTTTGAAGTAGTAAAATGGACTAATCGACATTTTAAAAAATAATATTAAACAGGCATTTTAACAAACTCATTGTTTAGAAATTATCCGTCGGTTGGCGGACCCCAGAATTTCTGAACAATAAGCTTCGTTAAGGGCAATGCCTTTTTTTGTCCCCACAAAAAAAATATGTCAGACGAAAAAAAAGAAGAGAAAAAAGTGGAAAATCATATTGAAAAAGTCCAAAAAAGAGATGGACGAGTCGTTGCTTTTGAAGAAGATAAAATTGAAGAGGCAGTGCACAAAGCAATTGTTGCCGCAAATCAGGGCGACGGGAAAGAATCAAAAAAAGTTGCAGCAAAAGTTGTGCAACTTTTAAATAAAAGATTCAGACAGGGCGAAACTCCAACCATTGAACAGATTCAAGATATTGTTGAAGAAGCTTTGATTTTAGAAGATTTGGTTGATACCGCTAAGGCTTACATTTTGTACAGAGATCAACGAAGGCAGATTAGAGAAGCTTCGAAAGCAGCCGATGATTCTTCTGAAAAAGTTGATAGCTATTTGAAAGAAGCTGATTGGCAGGTAAAAGAAAATGCCAACATGACATTTTCTTTGCAGGGGCTAAACGAATATGTCGGTTCGTATATTTCCAAAAAATATTGGTTAAACAAAATCTATCCAAAAGAAATAAGAGACGCGGCAGCCAACGAAGATTTTCACATTCACGATTTGCAATTGCTGGCTCCTTATTGCGCAGGCTGGGACTTGTATGATTTTTTGATAAAAGGTTTTGGCGGAGTTTCCGGAAAAATTGAATGCAGGCCTCCAAAGCATTTTAGAACCGCTTTGGGGCAGTTGGTAAACGCTTTGTTTACCTTGCAGGGAGAAACCGCCGGAGCAAACGCTGTTTCTAACTTTGATACTTTATTGGCTCCATTTATCAGATATGACCACCTAACATATAAAGAAGTAAAACAGTCTATGCAGGAATTTTTGTACAACTGCATGGTGCCTACAAGAGTTGGTTTCCAGACTCCATTTTTGAACGTATCTTTAGACATTAACCCGCCCTCGCACTTGGCCAAACAGCCGGTAATTATTGGAGGCGAGCCTCAAAACGAAACATACGGAGAATTCCAGGAAGAAATGAACATGTTCATTAAGGCTTTTTACGAAGGCTTAATGGAGGGCGATGCATCGGGCAGGCCGTTTACATTCCCTATTCCAACGGTTTCTATCACAAAAGAGTTTGACTGGGACAACCCAAATTTGACAGCAATGTGGGAGGCAACTGCAAAATATGGAATTAATTATTTCTCAAACTTTGTTAATTCTGACATGAGCCCAGACGACGCAAGAAGTATGTGTTGCAGGCTAAGATTGGACAACAGAGAGTTGTATAAAAGAGGAGGAGGATTGTTTGGCTCTTCGCCAAAAACAGGCAGTATAGGCGTTGTTACAATAGACTTGCCAAGAATTGGGTATTTGTCAAAAACAAAAACAGAATTTTTTGCAAAGCTCAGCCACTTAATGGAATTGGCAAAAGAAAGCTTGGAAATTAAAAGAAAAGCCCTGGATTCTTTTATGGAAAAAGGCCTTTACCCGTATTCCCGCTTTTACTTGCAAGACATGAAGAAAATGAGAAATACATATTTTGGAAATCATTTCTCAACCATTGGAATCATAGGAATGAACGAAGCCTTGCTCAACTTTATGGGAGATGACATTACAACTCCAAAAGGCAAAAAATTAGCTTTAGAGATTTTGGACTTTATGCGAAACATAATGATTAAATTTCAAGAGCAAACAGGTAATTTATTTAACTTGGAAGCCACCCCAGGAGAAGGCACAAGCTACAGGCAAGCAAAAACAGACAAAGATAAATATCCGGATATTATCACAGCCGGCACAAAAGAGGCTCCTTACTACACAAACTCAACACAACTGCCGGTTGGATTTACCGATGACGTTTTCGAAGCTTTGGATTTGCAAAATGATTTGCAAATAAAATATACTGGAGGAACAGTTTTGCATATATTTTTGGGCGAAAAAATTTCAGACCCAAATGCAGCCAAGAATTTGGTAAGAAAAATATGTGAAAATTACAGCTTGCCATATATCACTTTGACCCCAACATTCTCAATCTGCCCGACGCATGGATATTTGTCGGGTGAACACTTTGAGTGCCCTCAATGCGCCATAAAACAGCCCTGTGAAGTTTACTCAAGAGTCGTCGGATATATAAGACCAGTTCAACAATGGCACAAAGGAAAACAAGAAGAGTACAAAGAGAGAAAAGAGTTTGTCTTAGCGACAGATGAAGCTTTTTGCAGCAAGGAGGGTTTGGAAGAGGTGTCGGCCGTAGCCGAAGTCGCAACAGTTGTCGCAGAACAAACCGGAACAATAAAAGAATAAATAAGCAATAAAACAAAAAATCCCCTCGTGACTTAAAGGGGATTTTTTTATAAATTGTAGTTTGTTTACTTTTATATGATTTAAAATTACAATATAGTATTGGGTAGCAATAACATTTATGGAATTTTCTAGGGCAAGGAATTTTCTTGTCGTATTGGCGCTAATATTGGTTTCTGTAACTAGCGTTTCTTTTGTTTTTAAAAATCCGCCCGTTATGGCAGATAAAGATGTTGTTGCGGTTTTAGACAATCTGGTGTCGGGCAATAATGTTCAGCAACTCGCGGATTCTATCCCGTTGCCTCCTCCCCCGCCTCCAGAAAAATTAAGCAATCCGCCCGAAATAATAAAAGCAGTTTACATTACAGCCTATTCTGCAGGAGCAAAAACATATTTGAATTATTTAAAAAATCTTTTTAAAAATACTGAAGTAAACGCAGTTGTTGTTGATATAAAAGGAAGTGATGGCTATGTGTCTTATGCTTCGGGGGCTGAAGAAGTAAAAAAATACAATCTCACAAATCTTGCGATAAAAAATATCGACGAGCTGGTGAGGTTTTTTCATGACCAAAATGTTTATGTAATTGGCAGAATAGCTGTTTTTGAAGATCCGCAATACGCAAAAGCCAGGCCGGAGTTGGCAGTTTATAATAAAGCAAAAACAACTGATTTAACTCATCCTGTTTTATGGAAAGACAACAACGGACTGGCATGGCTTGACCCCAATTCTAAAGATGTTTGGGATTACGATGTTTCGCTGGCAAAGGATGCGCTTTATCATGGTTTTGACGAGATAAATTTTGATTATATTAGGTTTCCAACCGACGGAAATAGAAAGAATATGGGCTTTCCGGTTTTTGATGAAAAACGGGAAATGTCTGAAACAATAAAAGAATTTTTTCATTATTTGAGAATCAGTTTGCCGAACGAAAAAATATCAGCAGATTTGTTTGGTTTGACAACTATAAATACAGATGATATGGGCATAGGCCAGATAATTGAGGATGCTTTCGAAAATTTTGATTATGTCTCCCCAATGGTTTACCCTTCTCACTATGCAAACGGATTCAGGGGTTTTGCAAACCCGGCCGAACATCCTTATGAGGTTGTAAAATATTCCATGGACAGCGCGTTGGATAGAGAAAAGAAAATGATAAAGAAGTTACAAGACTCATTTTTAAAAAATAGTGAGGCGCTAGGGTCTCCTGCCGCTACGTCTCAAATGTCGTTTGATGTCCCTCTGCCGATTCTTTTAGCAAAAATCAGACCCTGGCTTCAAGACTTTAACATGGGAGCATTTTATACCGCCGACATGGTAAAACAACAAATAAGAGCCACCCGGGACTCGCTAGGAGATGATTTTAACGGATTTATGCTCTGGAACCCCTCAAATATATATACTCAAGGGGCAGTATTAAAAAACCACCCCGAATAAGGTGGTTTTTAACAGAGTTAATTTTTTTCTTCCAGTTTTACTTTTAGCATAACCTCTTTTTTATCGCGCAAAACTTTCATAACTGTCTCTCCGCCAATTTTGCATTTCTGTAAAATATTTGCTAGTGGATTTTTCGTTGTAATTTTTTGCCCATCGCATTCTAAAATTATGTCCCATTCTTTAACCCCTGCTTTATCTGCCGCAGAACCTTCCACAACTGGCGACTCACCAAGCGCCTCTCTTACAACCAGCGCTCCGTCATTTACCGGCAATTTATTTGCTTCGGCCATTTCTTTGGAAATCAAAACATACTTTACTCCCAAAAACGGCATTATTATTTTTCCGTATTTTTTGACTTCTTCCAAATCTTTTTTTGCATAATTTATCGGAATTGCAAAGCCTATATTTTGAGCTCCGGCAATCATAGCTGTATTTATGCCAATAACTTTTCCTTCCATATTAATCAACGGCCCACCCGAATTGCCCGGGTTAATTGCTGCGTCCGTTTGTATTAAGCCTCTTAAATTTTGCATCTGGTTTTCAATGCCCCCAAAAGCAGTTATAAACCTTGAAAGCCCGGAAATGATTCCTGCTGAAAGCGTATCTGTAAACTCGCCCAAGGCGTTGCCCACCGCCAAAACTTCTTCGCCAAGTTCTATTTTGTCTGAATCATCCATTTCTATATAAGGAAAATCATCGCCTTCAATTTTTAAAACTGCAGTGTCGTTAATTGGATTTCTGGACAAAACTTTTGCAGGGTATTTATGCTTTGGGTCTACGATGACGGTGTAATCAGCTAAAGTGTCAGAAACCACGTGGTTTGAGGTAAAAACATAGCCGTTTTTAGAAATAATAAAGCCCGAGCCACCGCCAATTTTGGTTTTTTCTGTTTTTAATTTTTTGCCGGTATTATAAGGAAACGAATAAAAGTTTTCCGCCTTCGGCAAATCTTTAGAAACAATAACGGAAATGACCGCCGGACAAACCTTTTTAGCAATTTCTACAATTGGTGAAGCCATGTTTTTATTTTGATTAATTTTAAGTAATTATACAGATTATTCCCCATAATAACAACTTGCGAAAGACCCAATTTTGTGTTAACGTATTAGTAGTTAGGAAAGCCCCTGTCGTTCAATGGATAGGACGAAGGTTTCCTAAACCTTAAATCCAGGTCCGATTCCTGGTGGGGGCACACGTGGCTTTTTATAACCAGACCAGCAACTTGAAAGGATCGTATATGGACGCATCATCGTCAGTGTTGGGCGTCGATTTTGGTGGAACAATTTGCGAAGACCATGATAGAAGCGAACTTCTTGGGGGCTATTCGCAGATTAGAGCAAAGATGGGGGCTTTTATTGCAATAAGAGAGTTTGTGGACCTCCTCAACGGACGAGTCTGTATCATCTCAAAGTGCAGTGAAAAGTCTGAAGCTCTAATCATGCACTGGCTCCGTTATTTCGGTTTTTTCAGGGCTACCCACATGAGCGAGAAGAACGTTTTTTTCTGTCGCGAAAGAGGCGACAAGGCCGGCATTTGCCGAAAGGTGGGGGTCACAACATTTGTAGACAACCGGCTGGAAGTGCTTAGCCATATGGCTGGCATCGTGCCTGTCCGTTATCTTATCTGCCCCGATGAAGCCGAGGTGCAACGGTTTGCCAGCGCCCTGGGTGGCGTGCGCCGGGTGCAATCGTGGCATGAAATTATGAACATGGAGTTGTAGTCTTGACAACTCATTGGACGTTGATCGTTTGCCGCATCTTCAAAGGTGCGGCATTTTTTTGCTTAATTTTGATAAAAAAGTCAAATTTAAGGTGGGGATAAAAATGGTGTGTTCGGCTTGACTAAGGGGGCGGTTAGGGCTAAAATAGATATAAGTTATAGGAAGTAAATTTAAGCGTATTTTAGGCTAAATAGGCACAAATTCTATGGAAAATAGCGACAAATTGACCGAAATAAACGATAAGTTAATAGACCTAGAGCTAGCAAAAAGCGACAATAACTCAAAAGTAAGAAAGTTCTTCCCCGCCATTGTGCTAGTGGCGTCTTTTTATTATTCTTTCCTTTTGGCCTTGGGATTGGCCTTGGGGTACCTTGGTTCTAAAATTTTTGCAAAATATACATATGAACAAGGTAAAACGGATTGTATTTATATAGATTGCGGAAAGTGGAAAATACATATGCATCACTGGATAATGGGAGCCATGCTGTTGCTTATAGTTTGGATTGTTGATTATTTCTATTTGCCAAGGTTTTTTGTAGGAGTTGTTTGCGGAATTATCGCCCATGACATTTATGACTACAATGATTGGCACAAAGTGTTGGTAAAAAACGAAGACCACAAATAAAATAAAACTCTAAAAAGCAGCCCCAAAAGCTGTTTTTTGGTAGTAATTTTGATAAATTATAGTAGAATAAAATCATTGGAGGAGTCGCATAGCGGCTATTGCAATAGTTTCGAAAACTATAACCCCTCACGGGGTCCGTGGGTTCGAGTCCCACCTCCTCCGCCTTCGGTCCGCCGAAGCAGACCTACGGCGTGACGAAGTCCGCAAGTAGGTCTGCGAAGGCGACTTTTTAAATTATTACTAGAATGAGCAAAAAATTTATTATTGTTGCTACTGTTTTTATTGATGTGCTTGGTATGGGAATTATAATTCCTACCCTGCCGTTTTATGTTGAGTCTTTTGGGGTGTCGGCTTTTACTGTTACTCTTTTATTTTGTATTTTTTCATTTTTCTCATTTTTTAGCGCTCCTTTTCTGGGCGCTTTGTCAGACAAAATTGGGCGAAGGCCGGTAATGATTTTAAGTATTTGCAGTACGGCTTTAGGCTGGCTGGTTTTTGCCAGCGCCAGAAATATTTGGTTTTTGTTTTTGGGCAGAACAATAGACGGTTTGGCAGCAGGAAATTTTTCTACCGCGCAAAGCTATTTGACCGACATTGCTAAAGACGAAAAAGAACGTGCAAAAAACTTGGGTTTGATTGGCGCAACATTTGGCGTAGCTTTAATTATCGGGCCGGCGCTTGGCGGGTTGCTGAGCCGGGTTTCCGGAACTTTTCCGTTTTGGTTTGTAGGCATTTTGGCCTCGGCAAACGCAATAAACGCTTACTTCAATTTGCCAGAGTCTCATTTGAAAAGAAATCAAAATAACAAGGTTTCTCTAAACCCCTTTAGCCCTATTTTTAAAATTTTAAAAGACAAAAAAATATTGCCCGGGTTTTTGGTCTGGTTTTTGTTTGGCTTGGCTGTTTCGATTCAACAGGCGATTTTTGCTTTATATTTGGGCAAAGTTTTTTCCTTGGGAGCTTTTGCTTCCGGAATTTTTATGACTGCTGTAGGAGTAATCATTATTTTAAACCAGGGTTTTCTGCTGTCTAAATTTTGGCTGAAAAGATTTAAAGAAAAAGATCTGGAAATTTTCATGATGGGTATTTTTGCCCTAGGATTCTTTTTGCTGAGCACTTCAATTTTGGGGATATTCGTAATTGGCCTTGTTGGAATAACTTTTGGCCAGTCTATTTTGCGGGTAGTTTTAACTTCGCAGATTGTAGGCAACAGTATTGAAAAAAGGGGCGAAATATTTGGAGGCATGACTTCAATAATGTCTTTATCGATGATTGTTGGGCCAATTTTGGCGGGCGCTCTTTTTGTTTCTCATGCAAGACTGCCATTTATTTTTAGCGGTATTTTTTCTTTAATTTCTTTGGCGATTTTGTATTTCAATAGGAAAAGAATGAATAAGTTTGAGGAAAAAGTGGAAGTTCAAAATGACCAAACAATCATTTAAATGCAAACTGGATTTTGGGGAAAATTGAAGAGGCCGATTATGGTGGTGGCTCCTATGTCGGGGGTGACTGATGATGCGTTTAGGCAGATGTTTTTGAAGTACGGCAGGCCTAGTGTTTTTTGGACGGAATTTGTTTCTGCTGATGGGTTGCTTTCTAAAAAGGGGCGGGCGTATTGCCTGAAGGTTTTGAAATTTTTGCCAAAAGAAAAGCCTATTGTTGCCCAAGTTTTTGGCGGGGATCCTGTTTCTTTTGAAAAAGCCTCGGCTATTATTGCCGAGCTTGGTTTTGACGGCATTGATATAAATATGGGTTGCCCGGATAAAGACATAGAAAAGAAAGGCGGAGGCGCCTCTCTTATAAAAAATCCGGAATTGGCTGTAGAAATTATAAGAGCAGTAAAAAGGGGCGCTGGCAAACTGCCGGTGTCTGTAAAAACTAGAATTGGTTATGACAAAAATGAAATTTCAGAATGGATTCCTGCGCTTTTAAAAGAAGAAATTGCTGTGCTTACGGTGCATTTTCGCACAAGAGAACAGGGCTATATTCCCCCAGCGCACTGGCAGCTGGCAAAAGAAATTGTAAAAATGCGAGACCGCATTTCGCCCGAAACTTTGATTTTGGGAAACGGCGACGTAAAATCTTTTGCCGAAGCAAAAGATCTGGCAAAGAAATTTGGCATAGATGGAGTTATGGTTGGTAGAGCTGTTGTTGGAAATCCATGGTTTTTCACCGACCGCTTGCCCACTGTTTTACAACGCTTAAAAGCTGTTGTTGAACACGCCGAAATTTTTAGCAAATTTAAGCACAAACATTTTGATAATATAAAAAAACATTTTCACGCCTACGCCAAAGGCTTTAATGGCGCCAAAGAACTTCGCGAACATTTAATGAAAGTAAAAAACTCCAAAGAAACAAAAAAAGTCATACAAAACTTTTTAAAATCTGATATAATCAACCCATGAAGGTTATAAAAATATTTTATTTTTTGTTTTTTATTGCAGTTTTAAATATTCCCCAAAGCGCTTTTGCCACGCCCATCGGCGGACAGGCGCAAGATTATAATACGGAAAATATATTTTACTTGCCGGCTTATAATGCGGTGAAGGGGGTGGAGAGTTTGGAGAAAAATTGGGAGCAAATTGATATTTTGGCTCCGCAGTACCATACTTTGACTGAAAAGTTTAATGTAACTGGGAACTTTGGGCCCAAGTTGAAGAAGGTTATAAAAGAAAAAAATATAAGGGTGATGCCTTTGATTGCAAATGCAGGGTTTAGCCAAAAATTGATGCATAATTTTTTGCTAAGCAAAACTGCGCAGGACAAGGTTATTAACTATATTATAAAGGGCGCTTTGACCAACGGGTATATTGGCTGGCAGTATGATTTTGAAAACATAAGCTACAAAGACAGAGATTTGTACTCAGCTTTTATAGAGCGATCTTACAAGGCTTTTAAAAAGAACAACTTAATTTTAAGCGTGGCTGTGATTTCAAGAACAACAGACTACGCAGATACCAACGCTTTTAAAAACTGGGGCGGGGTTTTTGACTACAAATTGATTGCTGAAAACTCTGATTTTATAAGCTTAATGGCTTACGACGACCCAAACTCTGTTGGGCCGGTGGCTTCAATTGATTTTGTAAATAAAGCTTTGGCTTATTTAAAAGATAAAGTACCGCCGGAAAAATTATCTTTGGGTGTGCCGTTATATTATTGGAAATGGAATATAGACACAAATAAAAAAGTAGGCGTTGGGCTTTTTAAAAATGTTTTGACTATTATAGCAAACTATAAACACACTTTAGACTTTAACGAAAGTTTGGGGGTTTCTTGTTTGACTTATGCTTATGGCAAGAAAAATTACAAAATTTGGTTTGAGGATAAAAACAGCTTGGACGCAAAATTGGACATTATAAAAGATAATAATCTGAGGGGTTTTTCAGCTTGGCTGTTGGGAGGAGAAGACCCTGAAATTTGGAATATGTTGGCTAAGAGTTGAAGTTTTGTCAATTTTGGAGTAGAGTAACTAATTATGACAGCTAAAAAGACTGCGCAAAAAGTTGAGAAGGTTTTGAATAGACCGCCGGTGGTGGTTGTTTTGGGGCACGTCGATCATGGCAAATCTTCGCTTTTAGAGGCTATAAGAGACTTTAAAATTACAGCAAGAGAGTCGGGCGGAATCACTCAGCACATTGGAGCCTATGAGGTGGAAGATAAAGGAAAGAAAATCACTTTTATTGACACTCCTGGGCACGAAGCCTTTTCTGCAATGCGCGCCAGAGGCGCTGAAGTGGCTGATATTGCTTTGCTTGTGGTAGATGCTGCTCAATCGGTGCAACCGCAGACAAAAGAGGCTATTATGGCCATTAAAAGGGCAGAAATACCAATGATTGTTGTGTTAAACAAAATAGACCTGCCCAACGCAAATCCTGAAAAAATAAAAGGTGAATTAGCTAAAGTTGACGTTGTAGTCGAGTCTTTTGGGGGAACAATTCCAAGTGTTGAAGTTTCTGCAAAAGAAAAAACAGGCATAGATGAATTGCTGGAAGTTATTTTGCTTGTTGCTGACTTGCAAGATTTGAAATCGGAAACAAACGTAAGCGCCGAAGGTTTGATTATCGAGTCTTATATGGATGGTACAAGGGGTCCGGTGGCAACCGCAGTTGTGCAAAAAGGTATTTTAAAAGCAAAAGACATTATTGCCACAGACTTAGCCCTAGCCAAAGTAAGGTCAATTAAAAATTTCCAGTCAAAAGAAATAAAAGAGGCGCTCCCCTCTCAACCAGTTATTATTTTGGGTTTTGAAAAAGTGCCGGCAGTGGGAGAAAAATTTAAAAGTTATAAAACAGAAAAAGAAGCTTTAGACGAAATAAAAAAAGAAGAACCAAAAAGAGAAGTTGGAAA
>Ga0172381_10004439_pt1 | contig 14541 bp, 16 predicted proteins | sample Leawel6488metaG_FD_119754 | JGI IMG/M metagenome (GOLD analysis project Ga0172381, IMG submission 119754) | Leachate microbial communities from a municipal landfill in Southern Ontario, Canada - Leachate well 64-88 metaG | ecosystem: Engineered > Solid waste > Landfill > Unclassified | place...
CCCAGCCGGAACCTGCAGTGCGGAGCGCTATAAATAAGGTATTTTCTGCATCATCGGTTCCGCAGTCTTCGGATGTATCTGCCGGGCAGGCTGTTGATAAGATAGTTGCTTCGCTAAAAAGTTCCGGCATCAATAATGCGTTTGTATTTTCGAACGATGCTATGTTTTGCCTGGGAAAGATGGCTGATAAGGAGATGTGGAAAGGCTGGATTCCGCACCCGACGGATAAAAAGAAAGTTTTTGCTATGCTGCGGCTTGAGGACAAGGCTATTGTCACTGTCCGCAGCGGTGTTGTCAGCGCCAGCGTGGTGGGTGATGACGCAGCAGGCGCTGAGAAGACGGCGGCGGATTTACTTGCAAAAGGCCCTGCCGGGATAAAAGCTGCCGACGAAGCGGGGATAGATGCGATCGTCGTGGTAAAGGAAGGCAATAAACTAAACGCTGCAATGGCCGGCGGGTTTAAGGAGCAGTATGGCAAGGCCAAAAAGAAGTAGGGTCGTTGCCGCGATGAGCGGCGGCGTTGACTCGTCTTTAGCCGCAGCTCTGATGCAGAAGGATGGCTATGATACGGTCGGTATCACTTTCCGCATGTGGCCGAAGGAAGAGTGCGGTTCCAGCGTCGGCAGGACGTGCTGCAGCCTTGAAGCTGTTACGAGAGCGCGCGCGGTAGCCGGAGACTTAGATATACCGTATTATGTTGTAGATTTCAGCGAAGACTTTAAGAAAGAAGTCATAAATTATTTCTGCGAAGAATACCTCAAAGGGCTTACGCCCAATCCATGTATCATCTGCAATGCCAGGATAAAATTTGGAAAACTTTTGGAGAAAGCAAAGTCTCTTGGCGCCTCGCATATCGCCACAGGCCACTACGCAAATGTAAATTTTGATAAAAAAACAAAACGATATCTTTTAAAAGAGGGTAAGGATAAAGCTAAAGACCAGTCTTATTTTTTATTTGGACTTTCGCAGGAACAGCTTGCAAGCGCTATGTTTCCTCTGGGCGGTATGGCCAAAGAGAAGGTGCGCCTTCTGGCGAAAAAAATGAAAGTCAGGACATTTAATACAGTTTCGAGTCAGGACATATGTTTCGTCCAGGATCAGAGCTATGCCGAGTATATAAAAAAGAAGACAGGGGTGCTTATAAAACCTGGTGAAATAATTGATAAGAATGGAAAGATATTAGGCAGACATAAAGGCATTCCCTTTTATACTATAGGCCAGAGGCGTGGTCTTGGTGTTGCTCACAAAGAACCGCTCTACGTTACGGGAATAGATATCGGCAAGAACCGCATAATCGCAGGTCCTCGGGAAGACGTGATGAAGAAAAGCCTCGAAGCTGAACGGATGAATTGGATCGCGATCCCTTCCTTGGATAAACCGATAAAGGTAAAAGCGATGATAAGGTATAATCACAGGAAAGCGGATGCTATTGTCACAAAGACGGGCAGCGATTCAGTCAGGGTTGATTTTAAAGAAGCGCAGGCTGCTCCGACTCCGGGGCAGGCTGTAGTTTTTTACAGTAAAGATGTGGTTGTGGGCGGCGGATGGATAAAAAAATAAAAAAACTAAAAAACTTTCTTATAGGCATGGGCCGCGTAGTGGTGGCTTATTCCGGAGGCCTTGATAGCACATTCCTTCTTAAGGCGGCCGTCGATACTCTGGGCCGCGAAAACGTCCTGGCGGTTACTGCGCGCTCCCAGACATATCCCGTCTCAGAATACCGTGAAGCAGTTAAGGTAGCCAGGTTGATAGGCGCAAGACACCTGACCATCGATACAGATGAATTGAATATAAAACATTTCAGGGCAAATCCTGTGAATAGATGCTATTACTGTAAGAAGGAGCTATTTAAAAAGATCGATGGCATCAAGAATGAATATGGGATGAAGTATGTTCTGGACGGGACCAATCATGACGATCTTAAAGATGTGAGGCATGGCACAAAAGCTGCTATGGAGCTGAAAATCAAAAGGCCCCTTCTGGAAGCCGGTATTACAAAAGCTGATATACGGAGATTTTCTAAAGCACTTGGTTTGCCTACATGGGACAAGCCGTCTTTTGCGTGCCTGGCATCGCGGTTTCCTTTTAATAGCCGGATAGATGAAGATGGTATAAAGAAAGTCGGTGAAGCCGAGGAGTATCTGCGAAAGCTTGGATTCAAGCAGGTGAGGGTCAGGATGCACGGTGATATTGCGCGTATCGAAATGCTGCCGGCAGACTTCGGTAAAGCCGTGAGATTCAGTAAAGAGATAACTGTGAAATTGAAAAGATCCGGATTTGTGTATGTTTCACTCGATCTCGCGGGTTATCGGACGGGGAGTATGCACGAAGCAGCAGTTACTCTGCGTCGTCGAAATCCACTTTGCCGTGGTGTGAATCGTCCATCGGTTTAGCGTATTCGTTCAAGTCTTCTTCGGTGCGGAACGTCGGTTTATTTTTTTTCTTTTCAGCTTCATCTCTGCGTTTTTTATTGTCGAGCCGTGCCCATATAACAAAACCAATCCATATAACAGAAATTGCTATTACAAAAGTCCAGATCATTTTACACCTCCGGGAAAGTTGATGGGTGTATTGTATCAGAAATTTTCCGCTTTTACAAACCTATTTCGTATGCTATAATGCGACACTATTAAAACAACGTGGCGGGGTAGCTCAGTCTGGCAGAGCAATCGGCTCATACCCGGTGTGTCATAGGTTCAAATCCTATCCCCGCTACCACTTCTTTGAATAGCAGAAGCAATGTAGTCCTGAGGCGGTATTGTTCATCTCAGGCGACGAAAGACTTCCTATAAAAAAAGGATGCCATGATAGGGACGCTAGCCAGATGAACTTTGTGAAACTTGCTACAAGGTTATTGGCTCCTAAGGCCCGGGTTTTTGAGGAATCCACAAAAAACCCGTTAGCGGCCCAGGAGAAGGTCCTCCTCGAATATATCAGCCGCAATAAATACACCGAATACGGTAAAGCCTATAATTTCTCCGAAATAAGATCTATCAAAGATTATCAGAGTAGTGTCCCATTGAGCGATTGTGAGTCTATGCGGCCGTTCATAGAAAAGATGAAGAAAGGTCAGCAGAATGTGCTCACTGTCGACAAGCCCGAATTTTTCGGCGTTACAAGCGGGACGACAAACAAGCCTAAGTATATTCCAGTCACTGAATATTCGCGCAGGAAAAAAGCAGAGCTGATGGACCTCTGGTCCTATTATATTTTAAAGTCCCATCCCAATATCCTGCAGGGTAAAGTCCTGGCGATGATAAGCCCGGATACAGAAGGCGTTACGGAATCGGGGATCTTCTACGGCGCCGAGAGCGGGCATGCATATAAAAATTTACCTGACTTTGTAAAAAAGATGTATGCCATTCCTTATGAGGTATTCACGATCAGGGATTATGCGGCAAGGTATTATTGTGTTCTAAGAATAGGTATGGAGGAGAATGTCTCCACGATAGCCGCGCTTAATCCCAGCGCTATAGTTTTGTTGTGTCAGCGCATATCGGGGTGGCAGGAAAAAATAATAAAAGATATCGAAAATGGAACCATCGACACATCTTTCGAGGTCGATGCAGGCATCCGTTCTGTTCTCGCCAGACAGCTTAAGCCAAATCCAAAAAGAGCAGCGCAGTTAAGGGCTATCCTTGAAGAGAAGAAAGTCTTGCTGCCCAAAGATTTCTGGCCGGACCTTGTGCTTATCGAGTGCTGGAAAGGCGGCACGGTAAAGTTATATCTTAAGGAGCTTCCTCAGTATTTTGGTAATGTTCCGGTGCGGGATTTTGGATGTTTGTCGACCGAAGCGCGCAGTTCAATACCGATATCGGACGACGGCGCGGGAGGCATACTTGCTGTAACCACAAATTTTTATGAATTTATCCCTAAAGACGAGATCAACAGCTCCGCCAAGCGATTTTTAACGTGTGATCAGCTCGAAGCAGGCCGTGAATACTTCCTTATAGTAACAACGCCCGGAGGCTTGTATAGATATAATATTGATGATATAATTACTGTTGATGATTATTTTAATGACACACCAGTGATCGAATTTGTCCAGAAAGGTGTGAATGCAGTATCTTTGACAGGCGAAAAAATATACGAATCGCAGGTTAATGCGGCTGTTCTCAAAGCCGTCGAGAGCAGTAACATTCTCATAAAGTTTTTTTCTGCCACCATAGAGCCTATGACGCCGGGACATTATGTGTTCCTGGTGGAATTTGACGGCATGGCTGGTGCGGGGGACAAGAAGGCGCTTCTTTTTGCGATAGAGAAAGGCCTGCGCGTTGAGAACAGGGAATATAACGACCTGAGGAATGAAGGGGTTTTGGGTGCACCCACTCTTAAAGTTGTGAAGAGCGGTGAATTTGAAAAATACCGCAGGTTGAAGATATCACAGGGTGCCCACGACGGACAGTTTAAGGCTCCGGAACTTACAGGTGACCTGAACTTTCAGAAGAACTTTGAGATCGCTGAGGAAATTAAAATAGATGCTGATAAGATTTGATAAAAGATCTGAAGGTGCTTTTACATTGACGGAAGTTATAGTCGGCATATGTCTGCTTACCATTGTATGGCTGGCCGCTGTGAATGTAATTATTATAAGCCGGGCCAGCGGATCTTTAGCCAAGCATAAATCTCAGGCTGTATACCTCATCCAGCAGAAAATCGAGAATCTGCGCAAACTTCCATATAGCTCTATTGCAAGCAGCAACACCACGGGCTTAAGCATAGATACTCGCGGCACTCCTACGGTCTCAGCCGATGATCTTACCGGGAATATGGTGGTGACCGTAACAACGTCATCGTCGTCTTATGCCTATTGTAAAAAAGTGGTGGTAGAATTAAACTGGAAAGAATCTTTTTTTGGAAAGCAGAAGACGGTCAAGGAATTTGGCGGTACTTACATTGCAAATGACTCACAGGCTAATTAAGGTTTTTATGGCAGATAAAAAAGGTTTTACGCTTACGGAAGTCATGATTGTGAGTATACTCACGGTGGTGATATTTACCTCAGCATTGGGTGTTTTTGTAATGGCCAGGAATCTGTATGTGTCAAGCCTTGCCAGCCAGGAACTCCAGAGGGATGCGAGTCTTATAATGACGCAGATCCTTAAAGGGTCGGAGGGCGGGACTACCAGATATGGGGTGCGCGCAGCATCGGGATTTACTCCGCCGACATCTTCTCTCGACAGGCTGGATTATACGGGTACAGACGGGAATACTAGAAGTCTTTACCTCTCATCGGGAACCATCGTTTATGAAAGCCCGACTGAGTCACCGACCACACATACGCTTTATGCAGCACCTGCCGGCACGGTGCTGACCTTATGGTTCTGGGAGCCCGTTAACAGTTCCGGCACATTATTGTATCCGGATCATGAGATAATAAGCATTTATGTGGGTATTACTAAAACCGTTTCCGGAAGGACGATGTCCGGTTCTCTTGCTACTTCTGTAAACATAAGGAATCTTCCTAAATAAGGTCATGTATGTATATGCGTAAAAAAGACGGCTTCATCCTGGTGTTTGTTCTTGTAATAATAGTGCTGATAATACTCAGCCTTACGGCGTTGTTTTATATTTCGTATAACGATCTCGCCATAGCTACAAGGGCCTCCAGAGACATGCGCGCTTATTATATAGCGGAAGCAGGTATCGCGAAGCGTTTTATGGATCTGCGCAGCGAGTCTTCTCCTACGATCGGAACCATTAACGGAACATTTACTTTTTCAGGGACAGACTCCGGGACGTTCTCAGTCACGACAACACTTGTTTCCTCAGTAACTTATAGGCTGACCTCCGCGGGAACATATAAAGGTGTGTCGCGCACAGTTACTTTCACTATAAGGCAGGTGTCGTTCTCAAGGTATGCATATTTTAGTAATAGCGAAAACCAGCTTTTCTGGCACTCTAAGAATCCAATATGGTTTACCAGCGGCGACAGGTTAACAGGGCCATTATTTACCAATGACCAGCTTAATATCCATGGCGACCCTGTATTTGAGGGGCCGGTCAGTAGTGTGAACTCCTCGATAAATTATTATAGCGGTGGTCCTCCGGATGATAATCCTGAGTTTAAGGATTCTCTTACACTGGGAGCGACAGCTATGCAGATGCCGTCGTCTCTGGGTGTATTGACTTCAATCAGGTCTGCTGCGGCATTGTCGACCGGCTTGACGCTTACTCCGGCTTCCAGCCCTTCACATACGCCGATCATTACGTTCCTGTCAAATGGCACACTCAATTTCGATAATGGTAAGACCGTTACCAATTATACGCTGCCGACCAACGGAGCTATTTACCTTTCAAGTGGGAGCGTGGAGGTGTCCGGTATAGTTAACGGAAATGTCACTTTGGGCGCGCCAAGCAATATATATGTAACAGACCATATTCTGTATAATGTTGATCCCAGGGTAGATTCGACATCTACCGATTTACTTGGCCTGGTTGCCCAGAATAATGTATATGTAGACCCATCGGCTCCTGCTGATCTGGAGATAGACGCTTACGTTGTTGCGCTGACTGACTCTTTTGAAGTATATGATTATGCGGGAGCCCTTAAAGGCACCCTGTCCTTGTATGGGGGCGTGACTCAGGTAACCCGAGGGGCTGTCGGCACATTTAATGCAAGTACGGGCGACAGGGTGAGCGGTTATAGTAAAAATTATGTATACGATCCCAGACTTGAACTGATTGCGCCGGTATGTTTCCCTCCGGCCAAAGATGCTAATAACAGAATAATCTACCTGAAAGTTTCCTGGGCTGAGCAATAAAATAGGGGGCACTACGAAGTGAATATAAGGAATCTGGCTATTGTAGCAGCGGTTGTGGTTGTGCTGATATCTCTTGTGGCGTTTGTCTTTTTCCAGACGTTGATGAAAGAAAATGCGCCTGTGCCCGCCGCCATTTCTGCGGATGCAGTGGTTAAAGAGGATGTTGAAATGTCTTACTCTATTCCAGATAATATTCCGCCTCTTTCGCTAATAGAAGAGAGTATGAAAAAGAATCAGGAAAAAAGCAAACAGGTAGACCAGGATGTTGCTAAATTGGTAGCGGAGAACGATAAAGTAAGGCAGAGTGTCAGGATAGAAGCTGAGGCTGCCGATCAGGAGGCCATAGCTGCATCAAAAGAGGTAAAAATAGGAATAACGTCTACTGCCCCAAAAGCGGTTAGGTTTTCTACTGATGAGCAGGTTCAGCAGAAAGTGAAGACAAAGGCCAAAGGTCTCCTGGCCTTCTAGCCAGATCCCGCTTTATTTCCAGTAAGTTTCTTCCTGATGTGAGAAAATTTATGAAATCAAATTTAGTTGAAAGAGCTCTAAAGACCGTGCGGAATTACGCTATGCTTAAACGGGGTGATGTGGTATTGGCGGCGGTTTCCGGCGGGCCCGATTCTATTTTTTTGCTTTACCTCCTCATGAAATTAAAAAATAAGCTGGGCTTGAAAGAGATCGTGGTATGCAATCTCGATCATGGCCTGAGAGGAGAAGAATCCAGGGGTGATTCCTGTTTTGTTAAAAAGTACGCTCTGGAGCATGATCTTAAATTTATACATAAAAAAGTGAATCTTAAAAGCCGCGCCTACGGCGGGCTTTCTACCGAAGAGGCCGCGAGGGAGGCCAGATATAAATTTTTCAATGAAGCGGCGGCAAAAGCAAATGCCGGAGTTGTGGCCACAGGGCATACGCTCGATGATCAGGCGGAGACGGTGCTCATGCGTTTTATAAAAGGCGCATCGCTGAAAGGTATTGTCGGTATCTCTCCGGTAAGGAGCGAGGGGGATTTAAAGATTGTGAGGCCCCTGATCGAGCTGGAAAAAAAAGAGATAGTGGAGTTTCTGGATTCTTCAGGCATTTCTTACAGGATAGACAGGACCAATGCCGAGCCCATATATTTCAGAAACATCGTCAGGGGCGAGATCATGCCTTTTCTCGAAAAGTATAATCCGCGACTGAAACGCGTCCTGTTCAATCTCGCTGAGCACTTGAGAGAGGACTTTGAATTCATATCCGCAGAGAAGACGCGCATCAGCAGGGCGATAGCGCGTAAGTCTGGTTCGGCCGTGGAAATTAATTTACGGGACATTGTGGTTCAGCCGCGCGCTATACAAAAAGAGGTCCTGAGGGATTCGCTGGAAAAATCCGGAGGAGAAGTGAAGAAGTTATCGTTCAGGCATTGGAAAGAGATGGAGGCGCTGATAAGGGACGGTAATAAAGGCAACTCTGTGGATCTGCCGGGCCGGATTAGGGCTACGCGTACGAAAAACCTGCTTACCTTCAAGGTAATATAGGCTTGCTATGTGTATAATATTTTGTTAAAATGCGAGAATATAATAACAAAGGAGCAGCTCTGTAATGAATAAAAGAAATAATAATAAAAAGAGATTGTCCGCACCCCAAAAAGGCCTTGGGAATTTTGTCATATGGATGTTCATGATACTCGGTCTTTTGTATGTCTTCAGCAGTATAAATCAAAATTTTGAGAAGCCCGTCCAGGAACTTACGTATTCAAGTTTTTTTGGCATGCTTAAGGATAATCCTGTTTCGCAGAAAATTAAAACTGCTATAAAAACCGAAAGCGTCGTCAGGGGCGAGCTTTCCGATGGCTCTAAGTATGTTGTTAATATCCCGGATAATGATCAGGAGCTTCCTAAGGCGCTAAGGGAGAATGTAAAGAATTTTGATATAAAGCCGCCTAAGACATTGTGGGCAAATCTTCTGTATTCACTCGGGCCGATGCTGCTATTTATACTTTTCTTATGGCTTTTCGCCTATAAGTCACCCGGAGGCGCGGGCGGCGGTAAAATATGGGCGTTTGGAAAATCCAGGATCACGCTTGCCTCCGACCAGAACCTGAAAATTACTTTTGCGGATGTTGCGGGTGTTGATGAAGCAAAGGAAGAGCTTAAGGAAGTAATAGAGTTCTTAAAAGATCCGCGCAAATTTCAGAGGCTGGGCGGAAAGATACCTAAAGGCGTGCTTCTTATGGGGCATCCAGGGACAGGTAAGACGTTATTAGCTAAGGCGGTAGCCGGTGAGGCAAATGTGCCGTTCCTGTCAATATCGGGATCCGACTTTGTGGAGATGTTTGTAGGTGTAGGCGCTTCGCGCGTGCGCGATCTCTTTGAACAGGCAAAGAAATCAGCTAAGACGAGCGGGCGCGGAGCCATTATATTTATTGACGAAATTGATGCAGTCGGCCGCCAGAGATTTGCAGGCATAGGCGGCGGTCACGATGAGAGAGAGCAGACGCTTAATGCGCTTCTGGTCGAGATGGACGGATTCAATACTCAGGAAGGTGTTATCCTGATTGCTGCGACGAACAGGCCTGATGTGCTCGATCCCGCGCTTTTAAGGCCGGGCAGATTCGACCGTCAGATAGTTATAGATATGCCTGACATTGTCGGCCGGGAAGCTATCCTGAAAGTCCATGCTAAAAATGTAAAGATCGATCCTGCGGTGAATATGAAGACCATAGCACGTCAGACGCCGGGATTTTCCGGAGCCGATCTTGCCAATCTTGTAAACGAGGCCGCGCTTCTTGCTGCCAGAAGAAACAAAGAGACCGTTACGATGAGTGAGCTCCAGGAGGCGATGGAGCGTGTAATGGCAGGTCCCGAAAGAAAATCCAAGATCATTTCAAAACAGGAGAAGTCGATCGTTTCGTATCATGAATCCGGGCACGCGCTTCTTGCGCTCATCATTCCCGGAGCCGATCCGCTCCATAAAGTTTCCATACTTCCTCGTGGGATGGCGCTTGGTTATACGATCCGCCTTCCGATAGAGGATAGGTATATAGTATCGAAGACTGACCTTCTTGGCAGGATAGCCGGTCTTCTCGGCGGACGCGCAAGTGAAGAGATAATTTTTCATGAAGTATCGACGGGTGCGCAGAATGATCTCGAGGTTGCGACAGCCCTTGCGCGTAAAATGGTGACCAGGTTCGGAATGAGCGAGAAACTGGGACATCTCACTTTCGGACATAAAGAAGAGCAGGTGTTCCTGGGCCGGGATATGATGGAGCAGCGTAATTACAGTGACCAGACGGCGCTTATTATCGACCAGGAGATACGTAAAATAGTCGATGAGTGCTACGAGCGCGCAAAGAGTGAACTTATCAAACATCAGGACAAGCTTAAACTTCTCGCAGAACGTCTGCTCGAGAAAGAGATAATGGAAATAGAAGAGATAAGGGCTCTTACAGGTTTTAATGTCGAAACTCAGAAAGAACTTCAGTAAAAATATTTGCATAATGGGGGTTCTCAATATAACCCCTGATTCGTTTTCTGACGGCGGGAAATATTTAAACAAGTCGAAAGCCGTTGAGCGGGCCGCTTGTATGGTTCGTGAAGGGGCGGGCATCATAGATGTAGGCGGCGAGTCTACCCGGCCGGGTGCACATGATGTTGACGTCAAAGAAGAAATCTCCCGCATCGTTCCTGTTATTAAGGCAATAGCTGATAAATTTTCCGTACCAGTTTCGGTAGATACGCGTAAATCGGAAGTTGCCGAAGCTGCCCTAAAAGCAGGCGCATCGATAATCAATGACGTCTCCGGCCTTAAATACGACCCAAAAATGGCCAGGGTTGCGGCTAAATACGGTGCTTCAGTTATACTGATGCATATGAAAGGTGTGCCGCGAAACATGCAGCGCTCGCCGTATTACAAAGATCTTATTTCAGAGGTAATAGCAGGGTTGCGGGAATCAGTAGACATCGCTAAAAGAGCTGGAATCACGAATAATAAAATAATTGTTGATCCTGGTATAGGTTTTGGTAAGACGGTAGGGCATAATCTGGAAATCCTCAACAGGCTTAGTGAATTTAATAAATTGGGTTATCCGATATGTGTCGGAGTTTCGCGGAAATCTTTTATTGGTAAGATCCTCGGCGCTGATAAGGCTGCGGACAGGCTTTCAGGCACTATAGCGGCCTCAGTCGTAGCGATCGTAAGAGGGGCGTCGATATTGCGCGTGCATGATATCAAAGAAATGGCAGATGCTGCTAAGATAACTGAAAGCATTCTCAATCTGGGAGCGGTGTAGTTATGGATACGATATATTACTGGAAGATGGCGCTGGAAATAGCTATCCTCTGGTATGTAATGTATATGATCCTTTTGTTCGTAAAAGGAACGCGCTCGGAACAGCTCTTAAAAGGCCTTCTTATCATAGCGATCATTTTTATCGGCACACAGCAGCTCGGCCTTGAAGCCATAAACTGGGCGCTGACCAGATTGTTCCCGATATCGGTAATCGCACTTCTGATCATATTTCAGCCCGAGCTTAGACGTGCCCTGGCGCAGTTAGGCCAGTTCGGAAAACACGAAGAGAATATTGAAGCGATAGATGAGATAGCGAAGGCTGCTATCAGTTTTTCCAAAAAACGGATAGGTGCGCTTATAGTGATCGAGCGCGAGACGGGGCTTAAGAGCTATATCGAGACGGGAACTGTTGTTGATGCGGAGGTGACCTCTTTTCTGCTTTCCTCGATATTCCTTCCGCAGTCGCCGCTGCATGACGGCGCTGTGATTATAGAGAGCGGAAGGCTCGTCGCTGCGGCATGCGTGCTGCCGCTTCCTCAGGACGAGAAGGACCTGCCCAAGTATATGGGGATGCGCCACAGGGCTGCCCTTGGTATAAGTGAAGAGACGGACGCTGTGTGCGTGGTGGTTAGTGAAGAGACCGGTAATATCTCTGTAGCAAGCGATGGAAAATTGAAGTATGGGCTGGACGAAGATAATCTCAATAAGATATTGAAGGGGATGTTCGACCGTTCGTCAAGGAAGCGTTCACGTATTAAGGCTAAAAACCTTAGTGCTCATTAAGGATGATCGATGCTGGAATTTATAAGAAAATTTTTCACTAAACATATCGGCTTAAAATTTACTGCTCTCATATTAGCTCTGGCGTTATGGTTTTATATTGTAAGTGAACTTAAAAAAGGCAGCGAGGAAGAGAGGCAGTTTTTAAGCAGAATGCTGCCCGATCAGGGCGTGGTGGCGAAAAAGCTATCGATAGTGCCGATACTAATCGGGAAGCCCAGGTCAGGTTTTAGTGTTGATGTTAAGAAAGCGGTTGTTGTTCCGGAATATTGTATAGTTGTCGGCACAAAAGATATGCTTGGAAAAACACGTTTTATTTACACAATGCCCATAGATATCAACGGAGCCTCAAAGTCTTTCACAAAATCTGTCGCGCTTAATCCGGTAGCTCCCGGCGTTTATAGCGAAGAGACGCTTGTTGAAGTTACCGTTCCGGTCGAAAAAATAAACCCTTAAAAAATATGGTAAAACTTGGTGTAAATATAGATCATGTTGCTACGATAAGAGAGGCCCGCAAAACATATATGCCGGACCCTGTTGAGGCAGCCCGGCTTTGTGAAAAAGCAGGATGCGACTCGATAGTCTGCCATTTGCGCGAGGACCGCAGGCATATTAAAGATGCCGACGTTAAGGCGCTTCGCCGTTCAGTGAAGACAAAGCTGAATCTCGAGATGTCGATCGTGCCGGAGATCGTAGATATTGCGTGTAAGATAAAGCCTGATCAGGCCACTCTCGTCCCGGAACGAAGACAGGAAGTCACTACGGAGGGCGGGCTTGATGTAAAAAACAATCTGCGTCAGGTGGCTGCTGTAGTGTGGCGCCTCAGGGCGAGCGGTATCGCCGTCAGTCTTTTCATAGATCCGTCTATCGATCAGATAAATGCGTCCTTCAGGTCCGGCGCTACTATCATAGAATTGCATACCGGTGAATACGCAAACGCCAGGACGAAAGCTGCTGCGAAGAAAGAGCTTGCGGTGCTGAAAAGAGCGGTTGAACATGCTTTATCGCTCGGCCTTGAAGTTAACGCAGGTCACGGGCTTCATTACGAAAATGTGAAAGATGTAGCCAGGATAAAAGGAATGAATGAATTGAATATCGGCCACTCAATAATTTCCCGGTCAGTCTTCGTGGGAATAGGGAAAGCTGTTGAAGAGATGCTGGAGATCATCAGATGATATTCGGCGCCGGTGTGGATATAGTAGAAGTGTTCAGGATGCGTGACGCTATAGATAAGTGGGGCGACAACTTTCTTAAAAAAGTATTCACGGATAAAGAGATAGAATATTCCAGTTCTAAACGATTTGCCTGTCAGCATTTTGCGGCGCGTTTTGCGGCTAAAGAAGCTGTCATTAAAGCCTTCGGCGAGCCTAGGAAATTCCCGATCAGATGGACTGAAGTTGAAGTTCTCAATGACGGGGAAGGGAAGCCGATGATAAAATTTTACCGCGATGCCCAGAAGCTTAAAGAGATTAAAAAAATTGATAAGGTAATACTTAGCATGTCGCATTCTAAGAATTACGCTGTGGCAAACGTGATACTCTTAAACGGTGCCGAATGATTTCACTCGACGAGGCCATAAAAAATTTTCCGAAGAGAAGGGCGGACTCCCACAAAGGCGACTTCGGGCACGTGCTGGTCGTTGCGGGATCTGCCGGGTATACCGGTGCGGCGTATCTTGCCAGCCAGGCAGCCATCAGGTCGGGAAGCGGCCTTGTAACTTTAGCCGTTCCGGAAAATATTTATACGATTTTGGCAGCGAAGCTCACTGAAGTTATGGTCCGTCCTTTTGCCGGAACGAAAGACGGCTCGTTCGCCCTGAAGGCAGAAGGAGATCTGCTTCGCTTTGCCGGTAAGTGCAATTCATTTGCTATAGGTCCCGGATTGTCGCAGGATAAAGAGACTGCGCGGCTTGTCAGAAGTCTCGTTTCCAGGCTGGACGGGCAGGTAGTCCTTGACGCCGACGGCATCAATGCTTTCAGCGGATATTCCGACGATCTCAAGGACCGCAAGAGCCGTTTGATCCTGACTCCGCATCCGGGCGAGCTATCACGGCTGACAGGCAGAAGTGTTGAACAGATACAAAAAAATAGAAATGATATTGCACTTAGCCTTGCCGATGAGTATAATATCGTCTTAGTTTTAAAAGGGCATGAAACCGTTGTAGCGGATCCTAACGGACAAATTTATATAAATGGCACCGGTAATCCCGGGATGGCTTCGGGTGGTGTCGGAGACGTTTTAACCGGCATCGTAGCGGCTTTTCTCGCGCAGGGTGTTGATGCCTTTAGCGCGGCAATGCTTGGCGTATATTTTCATGGCCTTGCCGGAGATGTGGCAGCAAAAGAAAAAGGGGCTCTGAGCCTCATCGCTACCGATCTTTTAGATAAATTACCTGAAGTACTTATGGCGCTAGCTTAGCTCAGCTGGTAGAGCAACGGTTTTGTAAACCGTAGGTCGGGGGTTCAAGCCCCTCAGCTAGCTCCAGTTTTTCGGTGAGGTACCAAAGCGGTCAAATGGATCAGACTGTAAATCTGACGGCTCACGCCTTCGAAGGTTCGAATCCTTCCCTCACCACCAACTTAACAGATTTATTGCATAACTTTAACGATATAAATGAGTTATGTGATATTGAGGTTTTAGACTTTAATAAGAAACTATTGGAATTAGTTCCTGTTGAGTTGACAAAATAAGGGAATGCGCTACACTTAAACAAAATTGAGACAATCCC
>Ga0172381_10004441_pt1 | contig 14539 bp, 26 predicted proteins | sample Leawel6488metaG_FD_119754 | JGI IMG/M metagenome (GOLD analysis project Ga0172381, IMG submission 119754) | Leachate microbial communities from a municipal landfill in Southern Ontario, Canada - Leachate well 64-88 metaG | ecosystem: Engineered > Solid waste > Landfill > Unclassified | place...
AGAGAGATAAGAATAACAAATACAGATACAATGCCTGCTGTTGGAGACGTGATTAAGGCAAGTGAAGTTTTTAAACCGGGCGACATAGTCAACGTTACCGGAGTTTCTAAGGGGAAAGGATATGCGGGCGGAGTTAAGAGATATAGTTTTAGAGGAGGACCAAGAACTCATGGACAATCAGATAGGGAAAGAGCACCTGGTTCTATTGGTTCAACTACAACTCCAGGAAGAGTGTATAAAGGAAAAAGAATGGCAGGACGAATGGGGCAAGACCAGGTCACAGTTAGAAATATAAAAATTATTTCTGTTGATGACGATTACGTTCTAGTTAAAGGTTTAGTTCCCGGCGGAAGAAATACTTTAATAACGCTTAAAAAAGTTGGAGAAGATAAAAAATTTGTTCCTTTATTTGCGGAAAAAGCTGAGGAAACAAAGGTTGAGCCGAAAGCAGAAGAAGTAAAAGAAGAAATTAAAACTGAAGAAAAATCCACCTCCACTAAAGCTTCGACGGACAAGCAAGAAGAGACCTCAAAACCAGCAGAAGAAATAAAAACAGAAGTTAAGGAGGAAACTAAGTAATGGCAGTTAAAAAAATAAAATCAGTTAAAAAAGTAAAAAAAGTTATTGCTAAAAAAGCTGTTGTTAAAAAAGTTATTAAAACAAAACCTATAGTTAAGAAAGCGGTGGTTAAAAAAAGTGCGCTAAAAAAAGCTAAAATTGAAGCTAAAATTGCTGTTTCAGCTCCGGTAAAGCAAGTAGGATTGAATATTTCAGTTTTTGACATGAAAGGAAAAATAGATGGGCATATTACTCTTCCGGCAGAAATATTTGGCGCTAAGATAAATAATTCTCTTATGTCCCAAGCGGTGCGTGTCTACATGGCAAATCAAAGACAAGGGACAGTTAGCACAAAAGATAGAGGAGAAGTTAATAAAACAACTAAAAAGGTGTATCAACAAAAAGGAACAGGGAGAGCAAGACATGGCTCAAAGAGAGCAAATCTTTTTGTTGGCGGAGGAGTTACTTTTGGCCCAAAACCACGTGATCTTTCTCTTAGTATTTCAAAAAAAATGAAAACCCTCGCTCTCTTTTCAGCTCTTTCATCAAAGCTTAAAAATAGCGAAATAAAAATCATCAAAGGTTTGGAAACAATTTCGCCTAAAACAAAATTAATGGCAGGAGTATTAAGAAGCTTGGGGATAGATAATAGTAAGAAAATTTTACTGGTAACAGCAAAGACGGGAAAAGAATCAGAAAATATTTATAGGGCCGGAAGAAATATAGAGGGCGTAGAGATTATGAGCGCAAATTCGCTAAATGTTTATAAAGTTTTAAATAATACCTTGATTGTTTTAATGAAAGAATCAGTGGATAATCTTAAAAATACTTTTCTTAAGAAGGATAAATAATTATGAATATAAGAGACATTATTGTTGTGCCAATTATAACTGAAAAATCAATGAAAGATGCAAGTATCGGAAGATATACCTTTAAGGTTGCTATGTCAGCGAATAAGTTTTCAATAAAAGAGGCAATTGAAAAAAAATTTAAAGTAAAAGTTTTGAAAACATTCGTAAGTCTTGTTAAAGGAAAAACCGGCAGAAAAGGAATAAAGAGAGAAGAGTTTATAAAAACAGCATGGAAAAAAGCAACAGTCCAATTGGCAAAAGATCAAAAAATTGCCCTTTTTGATGCTGGAGGACAAGAAGAGAAAAAATAACATGAAACTTAGATTTATAAGAAAGAAAAATTCGGGAAGAGATACGTCAGGTCAGGTAACTGTTAGACATCAGGGTGGAGAGCATAAGCGTTTTATGCGGGTTATTGATTTTAAGCGTAATAAAGTTGGAATTGAAGGGAAAGTGAGTTCCATAGAATATGATCCAAACAGAACTACGGAAATTGCTCTTATTCATTACGCTGATGGAGATAAGATGTATATTTTGTGTCCCCTTGGGTTAAAGGTAGGAGATGTGATAAAATCAGGCATTGAGGCTGAAATCAAAACAGGGAATGCGCTTCCATTAAAAGCGCTTCCTCTTGGGACTGTTGTTCATAATGTAGAAATGATGCCGGGACGCGGTGGACAAATGGGGAGAAGTGCCGGAACAGGAATTGTAATTCAAGCTAAAGAGGGAAATCTTATTGATCTCAAACTTCCGTCAGGAGAAGTAAGAAGAGTTGATGGTGATTGCTTTGCAACAGTCGGAACATTAGGGAATATTAATTGGAAGAATGAAGTGCTTGGTAAAGCAGGAAGATCAAGACACATGGGTATTAGACCAACAGTTAGGGGAGTTGCGATGAATCCAAGGTCTCACGCTCATGGAGGAGGAGAAGGAAGATCTGGAATCGGGAGAAAGAGGCCAATGACATATGCAGGACGCGTTGCTGTCGGAAAAACTAGGAAGAAAAATAAATATTCGGACAAATATATAATTAAAAGGAGAAAGAAATAATGTCAAGAAGTATAAAAAAAGGACCATATATTGATCCAAAATTGTTAAAAAAGATAATGAAGCAAAAGCAGATGGGAGATAAGGCTGCTATTAAAACGTGGGCAAGAGCAAGTCAGATATCTCCTGAGTTTGTTGGACATACACTGTCAATTCATAATGGGAAAAATTTTATTACTGTATTTATTCTCGAGGGAATGGTAGGACACAGACTTGGAGAATTTGCGCCAACCAGAACATTTAGAAGTCATGGAAGAGTTGTGGCAAGAGAGATATCAAAAACATAAAAATATGGAAATTATAGCAATAAGCAGATCAATTAGGATATCGCCTCGCAAAGTAAGATTAGTTGCTGATAGCATACGAAATCTTTCTTTGGAAAAAGCGTTGAATGCTCTTGAGATGACTCAAAAAAGAGGAGCAAGCGTTTTGAATACGGTATTCAAAAGTGCAATTGCAAATGCAGTTAATAATGCAAAGAAAAAAAGGGAAGATCTTATTATTAAAGGTATTGAGGTTTGGGATGGGCCGGCAATGAAAAGATATCATCCTTCAACAAGGGGAAGAGTGCATCCTTACAAGAAAAGAAGCAGTCATATAAAAATAATATTGGAGGTAAAAGAATAATATGGGACAAAAAGTTAATCCGCAAATTTTAAGACTTGGAACGGTTTACAACTGGAGCAGCCGTTGGTTTGACGATAAAAGATATAAAGAAGTTCTTTTGGAGGATTACAATTTGAGAAAAGCATTAACTTCCAAATTAGCTCCGGCAGGCGTATCTGAAATTGAGATAGAAAGATCTATCAATAGCTTGAAGTTGACTATTAATGTTTCAAGGCCGGGTATGGTTATCGGCCGGGGCGGAGCAGGCTTGGAAGAGATAAAAGATTATTTGTATAAATTCTTAAAAATAAAAAAGAATTCGAAAACTGCACCAAAAGTAGATATTAGAATAGAGCCTATAAAAGAGCCTAATTTGGATGCGTTTTTAGTTGCTAAGAATATTTCAGATCAATTAATAAAACGTCTTCCCCATCGAAGAGTATTAGCCCAGACAATAGAGAGGGTTATGGGATCGGGAGCAAAAGGAATTAGAATTATTATTTCAGGACGTGTCGGCGGAGCTGAAATCGGAAGAAGAGAAAAAATGCAAAAAGGTACAGTTCCATTGTCAACCATCAGAGAGAGAATAAATTTTGCAAGTGTACCCGCATTGACTAAAAAAGGGTACATCGGCGTAAAAGTTTGGATTAATAAAGGAGAAGGAAAATAATATGTTAGTTCCAAAAAGAGCAAAATACAGGAAACAGCAAAAAGGTAGAATAAGAGGAGAAGCTCATAGAGGAGTTGAAGTTTCTTTTGGTGAATATGGTCTCGTAACGGAAGACAGAGGACACATTACGAGCAGACAAATAGAAGCGGCAAGACGTGCAATAACTCATTATACTCAAAGAGGAGGAAGGCTTTGGATAAGAATTTTTCCTCACAAGCCAATTACCAAAAAACCTGCTGAAGTACGTATGGGTGGAGGCAAAGGAGATGTTCATGAATTCGTTGCATCAGTAAAGCCGGGGAGAATGCTTTTTGAGATGGGCGGAATTACTAGGGAAATTGCTTTTGCTGCATTAAGATTGGCAGCTTATAAATTAAATGTAAAAACAAAAATTGTTGTTAAGTCTGAATATAGTGTTTAAATTATGACCCGTTCGGCAAGCTCAGGGTCATATTGAGTTTAATCGAAATATGAAAACAAAAGAAAAAAAAGAATTGCATGCAAAAAGTATAAAAGAATTAAGCAATTTGATTGCGGAAGCAAAAAATGCGCTGGTAGAATTAAAGCTTGAAAAAACACAGAACAAAATTAAAAATACAAGCTCACTTTCTGTTAAGAGAAAAGAAATTGCACAAATGTTAACGGTTATGAGGTTGAAAGAATTAGCAGAAAATCAGGCAAAGAAGGATAAATAATATGAAAAGAACACTTGATGGAGTTATTTTATCGATTAAAATGCAGAGAACTGCAATAGTTGGGATTACGAGAAAGTATCCCCATCCTTTATATAAAAAACTTATTAAAAAAGACAGTAAAATTAGTGCTGATTTTGGTACATTTACGCCAAAAATTGGAGACAGAGTAAAAATAGTAGAGACAAAACCAATTTCAAAAACTAAACATTATAAAATTTTGGAGGTAAATAAAGATGGTTCAAAATAGGACAATATTAAAAGTGGCAGATAATAGCGGAGCAAAATCGCTCATGGTTATCCATGTTTTTGGAGGATCTAAGAGGAAATTCGGATATGTAGGAGATGTTTTAAATTGTGTAGTTGGTGGTGCAAGCTCTATTGGGACAGTTAAGGATAGTCAAATTGTAAAAGTAGTTCTTGTCAGGACCAGAAAAGAAAAGAGAAGATCAGACGGTTCATATATTAGATTTTCCGATAATGCAGGAGTAGTAATAGACACTGCTAAAGATAAAAATCCAATAGGAACAAGAATTTTTGGCCCTATAGCGAGAGAAGTAAAAGATAAAGGTTTTTCAAAAATTGCCAGTATGGCAATTGAGGTTATTTAATATGACCCATTCGATAAGCTCAGGGTCATAGTGAGGAATTCGAATCTATGAAATTAAAAAAAGGTGATTTAGTCAAAATAGTTTTGGGTAAAGATAAGAGCAAAACAGGCAAAATAGAAAAAGTTTTGTCTAGGATAAATAAGGTTTTGGTAACAGGTGTAAATCAGTATAAGAGACATCTTAAAGCAAGATCTCAAGGGCAAAGCTCTGAAATAGTTACAATAACAAAACCTTTGGCAATAGCTAATGTGGCTTTGATTTGTCCGCACTGCAAAGTGCAGACCCGTATTGGATTTTCCATTGTGAAAAATGATAAAATCAGAGTTTGCCGGAAGTGCGAAAAGAAAATATAAGTTTAATATTTAATATGGATAATTTACAAACAAGGTTCAAAAAACAAATTGCGGAGGAATTGCAGAAAGAATTAGGTCTTAAAAATATTATGGCTGTGCCGGCTTTGTCAAAAATAGTAGTTAATATGGGGGTAAAAGATGCTATAGCAGATAAGAAGAATTTGGATAAAGCATCTTTAACTATGGCTCAAATTACTGGACAAAAACCAAAATGGGCGAGTGCCAAAAAATCAATATCCTCTTTTAAATTAAGAGAAGGAGATAAAATCGGTCTTGTTGTTACTTTAAGAAACCGCAAGATGTATGATTTTTTTGAAAGATTAATAAGTGTTGTAATGCCTAGGTTTAGAGATTTTCATGGCGTTAAGAAAGTAAGTTTTGACGGAAAAGGAAATTACACTTTGGGTTTTACAGAAAGTACAGTTTTTCCTGAAATAGATCCAGGGAAAATAGATAAAGTACAAGGATTTGAAGTAAGTATAGTTACAACTGCAAATGATGATAAGAATGGATACGCATTGTTAAAAGCATTGGGAATGCCCTTTGTTAAATAAATTATGGCAAAAAAATCTAACGTAATAAAAGCACATAGCAAACCAAAGTTTAAAGTAAGACACAAAAACACATGTAATATTTGCGGAAGGTCCCGTGCGTATATCAGGAAATTCGGTTTATGCAGGCTTTGTTTTAGAGAGCTTGCTTTAAAAGGACAATTGCCTGGAGTAGTTAAATCTAGTTGGTAAAATTATGAATCATAGAGTTTCAGACTTAATCATAAGAATAAAAAACGCAATAAGATCAAAAAGAAGAGAGGTCGTTCTTGGAAATCTAAAAATCAATAAAGCAATTTGCAAAGTTTTGGTAACAGAAGGATTTTTGGAGAGCTTTGATTTAGAAACAAGAGATGATAAAAAAGTTATGGTTGCAAAAATTAAATATGAAAAAAGAATTCCAAACTTTACGGATGTTTTAGTTGTTTCAAAGCCGTCTTTGCGTAAATATGCGGCAGCTGCCGAAATTGCCGGATTACAGAGAAAAGGCAGACACACAATAGTACTCTCTACAAATAAGGGGATAATGACTGGTCGCGAAGCAATAAAGAAAAATATGGGAGGAGAAATCCTTTTTAGGATTTGGTAATTTATGTCTAAACTTGCAAAAAAACCAATAACCGTTACGGAAGGAGTCAATATTCTTTTTGAAAAGGATGTAGTGAAAATAAATGGTCCTAAGGGAAATCTTTTATTTAAAATTCCTGAAGGCGTTGATGTAAAGTTAGTAGAAGGACATTTGCTTGTTTCTTTGAAAGATAAAAATAATGAGGAATTGAAACCATCTTCAGGTTTGACAAGAGCAATGGTTTCAAATATGGTTACAGGAGTTTCTAAGGGATTTGAAAAACGTCTTGAGTTATCAGGTGTCGGATATAGAGCTCAGGTTTCCGGTCAAGACCTTGTTCTTTCTGTTGGATTTTCTCATCCTGTAAAAGTTGTAGCAATACCTGGAATAACTTTTGCAGTTAACGAAAACGTCATAACGGTTTCCGGAGTAGATAAAGATTTAGTTGGAAATACAGCAGCCAAAATAAGAGCAATAAGACCACCGGAGCCATACAAAGGAAAAGGTATAAAATATCAAAATGAAAAAATAAGAAGAAAAGTTGGAAAAGCAGCGAAAGCATTGGGAGTTAAATAACATGAATAAAATAGCAAGAAAAATTAAAAGAAAAATAAGAACAAGAGTAAAAATCAAAGGAACTGCAGACAGGCCAAGAATGTCGGTGTATAAATCTAACTGCTTCATGTATGCGCAGTTGATAGATGATGTAGCCAGAAAAACAATTATAGGTGTTTCAGAAAAACATCTTAAAAATAAGCCATCAGGAAAAATTGCCAGAGCAAAAGCTGTGGGAGTCCTGTTGGCAAAGAAAGCATTGGCTAAAAAAATTAAAAAAGTGGTATTTGATAGAGGATCATATCTGTATCATGGTAGGGTTAGTGGAATTGCAGAGGGAGCAAGGGAAGGAGGATTAGAATTCTAATGAACGATTCTAGATTTTATAAAGATAAACCAAATGATGGTTTTGAGGAAAAAATAGTTCAAGTTAATAGAGTTTCCAAAAAGACAAAAGGAGGAAATAAAGTTGGATTTTCTGTCCTAACTGTTGTAGGAAATAAAAAAGGAAAAGTCGGAGTAGGTCTTGGTAAGGGTCCTGAAATATCATCAGCTATAAAAAAAGGAGTTTTGCTTGGTAAAAAACACGCCATAGAGGTTCCTATTATTAATGGAACTATTCCTTTTGAATTCAGAATAAAATTGGGTGCGGCAAAGATAATGTTAAAGCCAGCTCCTAAAGGATCAGGGGTAATAGCGGGAGGAGCAGTCAGAAGCGTTGTATCAGCTTGTGGAATAGAAAATATATCATCAAAAGTTTTGGGAACAAAAAATCAAGCAAGCAACGTTTATGCAACGATAGAGGCATTAAAGCGTTTAACAGAAAGATATCATAAATACAATAAAATAAAGTCTAAGAAATAATTTATGAAACTTTCATCTTTAACAAAAATTACAAAAGAGAGACAAAAAAGACTTGGTCAGGGTCATGGTTCAGGCCGTGGAAAAACAGCCGGGCGCGGAACAAAGGGGCAAAATGCAAAAGGATCACGACCTCTTTCTTTTGAAGGTGGAGCATTAAGTCTCATAAAAAGACTCCCTTTTCTAAGAGGTAAAGGTAAAAATAAATCTTTTAGAAATCAGCAGTTAACAATAGATGTTGATGCTTTAAGCGTTTTAAAAAAAGGAACAATAGTTGACGTAAAAGCCCTTGTTGATAATAAAATTATTGATTCTGAATATGCAAAAAAGTACGGAGTTAAAATTTTAGGAAACGGAAAGCTTGACATTGCTTTGATTGTAAAATTGCCAGTTTCAAAAGGGGCTTTAAAGAAAATTGAGAAGGCCGGAGGAAAAGTGGAAGCATAGCTTTCATTATATGAACAATATTTTTGGATTTTTTAGCAAAAGCATAAGAACTCCAGACGTAAGGAGAAAACTTTTATTTACGGCAGGTATTTTCATAGTCTTTAGAATTTTTGCTCATATTCCCGTTTCAGGTGTAGACTTAAATGCTTTAAAAGCTCTTTTTTCGCAAAATCAATTTCTGGGACTTCTTGATATTTTTTCCGGAGGGACACTTGCTAACTTTTCCGTCATGGCTTTAGGACTTAATCCTTACATCAACTCTTCAATTATTTTTCAACTCTTAACAATGGTTATTCCTAAATTAGAAGCATTATCTAAAGAGGGAGAATCAGGAAGACAGAAAATAAATCAATATACAAGAATGTTGACGGTTCCGCTAGCAGCTCTTCAGTCTATTGGTATGTATGCATTATTAAGAAGTCAAGGAATAATAGCCACTTTAAGCGCAATAGATGTTATATCTTTTGTTGCAACAATGACTGCAGGAACAATGCTTTTGGTTTGGTTAGGAGAGCTGATATCTGAAAGAGGAGTTGGGAATGGAATATCGCTTCTTATATTTGCCGGTATAGTCGGAAGAATCCCTGTTGTTGTTGGACAAACAATCTCAACTTTAAACGCAAATAACTTTTTCAATTTAATAACATTTCTGATAATGAGCGTTTTGGTAATAGCTTCAATAATTGTTATTAATGAAGGAACAAGAAAGATAACTGTTTATTATGCAAAAAGAGTTAGAGGAAATAAAATGTATGGAGGACAATCCACTCATTTGCCTCTGCGTGTTAATCAGGCAGGAGTGATTCCGATAATATTTGCTGTTTCTCTTGTGCTTATGCCTTCGATAATCGCGAATTATTTAGTTGCTTCCCCAAATAAATTTTTAAGCGGAATAGCTGCAACAGTTGCCGGATTATTTGATCCATCAGGCGCATTTTATAATATTTTCTATTTTCTATTAGTTGTGGGTTTTACATATTTTTATACAGCCGTAATTTTTAATCCTAAAAAAATTGCAGAGGAAATTCAAAAATATGGCGGATTTATTCCTGGTATTAGGCCGGGAAGTCCGACAGCAGGTTATCTGAATTATGTGTTAACTCGCATAACATTGGCTGGTGCAATTTTCTTGGGTACTATTGCAATTCTCCCGACTATAGCAACAGCCTTTACGAACGTTCAAACATTAATGTTGGGAGGAACAGGGATTTTGATCGTTGTTTCAGTGGTTCTTGAAACAATTAAAGCAATTGAAGCACAATTGGTAATGAGAAATTACGAAGGATATAACAGGAGATAATTTTATGAAAATAATTTTAATCGGAATACAAGGTTCAGGTAAGTCAACTCAAGGAAATCTTTTAAGAGATGAGTTAAAAACTCCCTATTTATCAACAGGACATATCTTTAGGGAGATTGCTAAAGAAAAAACTTCATTGGGACGTTACGTTAAAGAAATTATGAATGCAGGTTTTCTTATTCCTGATAGAAAAACTTTGGAGATAGTTAGTGATTATTTAAAAAAACCTGAATATGCGAACGGATATATTTTGGATGGTTTTCCGAGAACCATAGAACAAGTAGAAAAATTTGAGAATGGAGTAGATAAAGTAATCTATTTGAAAGTTTCCGATAAAGAAGCATTATGGAGACTTTCTTACAGAAATGGCAAAGGCAGCGATGAGCGTGAAGATGAAACCCTGATGGCAATTAGAAAGAGGATTGAGCTTTTTCATAAACTAACTGAGCCTGTTTTGGAACATTATAAAAAAAGAGGGATTTTGGTTGAAATAGATGGAGAGCAGACCATTGAAATTATTCATAAACAAATATTGGAAAAATTGAAATAGTTTCCTCGTATTTAAGATGTATACACAAAAACCAATAAAAATTGCAATAGATGGTCCTGTTGGTTCAGGTAAAGGAACTTTGGCTATTGCATTGACAAAAAGACTTAACGCCTTTTATGTTTATACAGGCGCAATGTACCGAGAGTTGGGAATTGCCTGTTTAAGAGGAAAAATAGATATAAAAAATGAGGACGAGGTTGTTAGAATACTTAACTCTATCAACATTGAATTAAAAGAAGCAGACGGCAATATAAAAGCTTTTTTGAATGATGAAGATGTAACTCACGAAATCTTTCAGCCTCATGCAGGAAAAGCAGCTTCAGACGTAGCTGTTTTTCCAAGAGTAAGAAAAGAGATGGTGCTACGACAGGTGAAAATAGCTAAAGAAGCTATTGCTAGTGGAAAAAGTGTTGTTATGGAGGGACGCGATATTACGACAAACGTTATTCCAAATGCAGATATTAAGATTTATTTGACGGCCGATATTAAAGCTAGAGCAGAAAGAAGATTCAAGCAATTTGTGGATAAAGGAATTAAAGTTAACTTTGACGATGTTTTGAAAGATTTGGAGAAGAGAGACAAGAAGGATACGGAAAGAATTGCGTCTCCTTTAAGAGTAGCTGAAGATGCAGTGGTTATAGATACTACAAATGATTCGATAGATCAAACGGTGGATAAAGTTATAAAGAGGTTGAAGGAAAAAAATCTAATATGATTAATTTGAAAACTGAAAAAGAAATAAAAATAATGCAGGCTGGAGGAAAAATATTGGCAGAAGTGTTGGAAGAGGTAATAAAAAACGCAAAAGCTGGCGTTTCAGAGTTGGAATTAGATAATTTAGCTGAAAAATTAATTCTGGAAAAGGGAGGAAAGCCGGGATTTAAAAAAGTAGATGGGTATAAATATACAACATGTATTTCTACAAATGACGTTGTTGTCCATGGTGTTCCAACGAATTACAAATTAAAAGAAGGTGACGAGATTGGAATAGATTGCGGAGTATATTATCAGGGATATCATACGGATATGGCGCAAACAAAAAGAGTCGGAAGTCAAAAGTCTCAAAATACGGATAAAATAGATAAATTTTTAAAAACAGGGGAAAAAGCTTTGTGGGAAGGAATAAGAGCTGCAAAATCAGGCAATAGGATTGGAGATATTTCTAAAGCAATTCAAAGCGCTGTAGAGGGTCAGGGATATTCGGTTGTCAGAAGTCTTATCGGACATGGGGTAGGCAAAAAGCTTCATGAAGAACCCGAAATTCCAGGCTTTTTAGACAAACCAATCTCAAGAACACCTCTCTTAAAAGAAGGTATGACCATAGCAATTGAGGTAATTTACAATATGGGTAAAAGCGATGTTATCTATTCCGGCGAAGACGGATGGACCATAAAAACTAAGGATGGCAGCTTGTCAGGGCTTTTTGAGAAAACAATTGTTATTACGAAGCAGGGGTCAAAGATAATAACACAAAAGTAATTGCAGTTTGGAGGCTAGTTTGCTATAATCTACTACTATGGCTCATCAGGGATCGTTTGAGATAGAGGGAGTAGTAAAAGAGTCTTTACCCAATACTCTTTTTAGAGTGGAACTTGCAAACGGAGCTATAATTCTTTGTCACTTATCGGGCAAAATGAGAATGAATTTTATTAGGATATTGCCGGGCGACAGAGTGAGAGTAGAGATGACCCCTTACGATAAAGCTAAAGGTAGAATAGTTTATAGATTTAAGTAATATGAAAGTGCAAGCAAGCGTTAAAAAAAGATGTGTTAAGTGTAAAATAATCAGACGCGCAGGCGTTGTAAGAGTCGTTTGTGAAACACCTAAGCATAAACAAAGACAAGGATAAAATATGAGAATTGCCGGATATAATTTATTGGACAACAAGAGGGTTGATATAGCCCTAACTTACATTTATGGAATTGGACGAAAAAATGTAGTAGGTGTGTTAAGAAAAGCGGAAGTAGACGCTGCAAAAAGAGTAAAAATCCTGTCTGAAGATGAGCAGAAAAGAATTCAAAAGGTTTTGGAAGAATATAAGCTAGAAGGAGATCTAAGAGCAGAGGTTTATGCAAATATAAAAAGACTAAAAGAAATACTTTCTTATAGAGGATCTAGACATAGCAAAAGTCTTCCTGTTCGTGGTCAGCGTACAAGATCGAACGCTAGAACCAAAAGAGGAAAAAGGGTTACCATCGGAGCTATCAAAAAGGAAGATGCAGTAATAAAAACAGAGGCAGCAACAGCAAAAAAGGAAACTAAATAATTATGGCAGAAGCTAAAGAGGGCGCAAAAATAAGCGTAAAAAAAGCAAAAAAAAGTCAGGTTTTAACGACCAGTGTTGGGCGTGCTTATATAACATCCACTTTCAATAATACACTCATAACAATAACTAATGATAAAGGGGATACGATCGGATGGAGTTCTGCTGGCTCGGCAGGATTTAAAGGCACCAGAAAATCTACTCCCTTTGCAGCTTCCAGCGCGATGGAAACTCTTGTCAGAAAAGCGGTTGAAAAAGGTCTAAAAACAGTTGAGGTGTATATAAAAGGTCCTGGAGCGGGAAGAGATTCTGCTTTAAGAGCAATTAAAAGCGGAGGACTATCAATATCTTTAATAGCAGACATAACGCCAGTCCCACATAATGGGCCAAGGGCAAAGAAAAAAAGGAGAATTTAAACTATGGCAAGATATACCGGACCAAAACACAAGATAGCAAGACGTGAGGGGATAAACATTCTTGAAAAAGAATCAACAAGTTTGCAGAGACGTCTGAATGTTCCCCCGGGAGGAATCCATGGCAGAAAGATGAGAAAAAGACTTTCTGAATACGGACAGCAACTAAGAGAAAAACAAAAAGCAAAAGCGATTTATGGCCTTTTAGAAAAACAATTTGGTAATTTAGTAAGAACGGTAGAAGACAGAAAAGGAGATACAGGAGAAATGTTAATAGCTCTTTTAGAGACTAGACTTGATAATGTTGTTTATCGTTTGGGGTTTGCTAAAACAAGGGCACAAGCCCGTCAAATGGTTGGGCATGGACAAGTTTTGGTTAATAATAAAAAACTAACAATCCCTTCATATGAAGTAAAATTAGATGATGTTATCTCTTTAGTTCCGAAAGCACAGAAAAATCCGCAAGTATTGGCTCTTTTGGAGGATAAAGATAAAATTATTATACCTTTTTTGAAAAGACAAGGATTAGTCGGTAAGCTTGTCAGAATGCCCAAAAGAGAAGATTCGCAGGTTCCGTTTGATCTACAATTGATTATTGAATATTATTCCAGATAGTGGTAAAATAACGTTTATGGTTAATCCAGTATTTAAAGTAAAAGAAGAAAAAATAGCAAAAGATCACAGCGAGTTTGTAATAGAACCTTTAGAGCCGGGATACGGGCATACTTTAGGCAATGCTTTAAGAAGAGCTCTTCTCACATCTATCCCTGGTGCAGCTGTAACCTCAGTAAAAATTTCCGGTGTTAAACATAAATTTTCAACCATTCCGGGAGTAAAAGAAAATGTAGTTGATCTTTTACTTAATATAAAAGGATTAAATTTCCGTCTTCTTGATGGAGCTGCTAAAAGCAAAGCAACATTATCTATAAAGGGAGTAAAAGAAATATCGGGTGCAGATTTTGATCTTCCAGAAAACATAGAAATTGTAAATAAAGATCATTATGTAGCCTCCGTCAATGATAAAAAAGCTAAGCTTGAAATGGAATTAACAATCGAACAGGGATTAGGATATTCATCCGCAGAAGAAAGAAGAAGCACAACTTTGGGATTAATTCCAACAGATGCAGTATTTACTCCTGTTAAAAGAGTAAGCTATGAAGTATCTGCTACTCGAGTTGGAAGACAAACTGATTTAGATAAATTGTTATTGAGCGTTTGGACAAATGGAATTGTTAGTCCAAAAGAAGCTCTTGAAGAGGCATCAAAAATCTTAACAGCATATTTTTTGCAAGTATATGAACCAAAATCTGTAGTTTCTTCAGAGCCGGCGAAAGTTAAACCATCAATTGCAGATAGTATTTCTAAATTAACTATTGACGAATTAGATTTGCCAACTAGAATTTGCAACAGTCTTAGAAATGGCGGAATTGAAACATTGGGACAACTTTTGTCTACCAGCAGAAAAGATCTCGTATCTATGCGCAATATGGGAAACAAATCTATAACGATTGTTGAAGAGAAGCTTAAAGAAAAAGGCGTTTCTTTAACAGTTTAGATTAATCTCAAATCTTAAATCTCAAATTTCAAATCATAATTTTGAGCTTGTGATTTGAGCTTTGAGATTTTTATTATGAGAAAAAAT
>Ga0172381_10004442_pt1 | contig 14535 bp, 28 predicted proteins | sample Leawel6488metaG_FD_119754 | JGI IMG/M metagenome (GOLD analysis project Ga0172381, IMG submission 119754) | Leachate microbial communities from a municipal landfill in Southern Ontario, Canada - Leachate well 64-88 metaG | ecosystem: Engineered > Solid waste > Landfill > Unclassified | place...
AAATCGATCTCCGGATTATAAAAAGGAATTGCCAGATACTCGCAGATCGCCTGCGCAACGCCTGCCGAGCGCGATATGCCGGCATGACAGTGTACATAGATCTCTTCGATTAGAGATATCCGGTTCTTCACGAACAATGCGATCTCGTGCGCATCTTCGTCCGTAATAGCGGTATACCCGCTGTTGTCCTCTTCGATATCATCGAAGTAAGACCGCAGGATACCCCGGCACAACGGCCGGCGGTAAATAAACTTTCGCCGCTGGCCCGGCTGCATAATCGAAATGACGATATAGGGTCCGCCGGGCTTAATGCGGCTGATACTCAACCAGGAATGTACTTCGACTTTCATGACACCCGTTCCAAGACTTTCATCTCTTTAACGACTACGGTTCTTCTTCCGAATTCGTATCCTTTTGCGAGCATTTGTCGAAAAGTAACACGACGAATCTCGGAGCATGAAGATGCTCTATATAAAAATGCATCTGCATCAGTCAGAAAAATATGAAACCCGAAACGATAACGGCTACCAGCGTCACTAATAAGATATTCATTCTTCTTAAATTGTTTATCGCGATAGTCTTTCTCGTTGAGCCAGCGATTGAGATAAACATGTTTATTATTTCCACGCAAAACAAATCCGAGTTTTTTATCAATACTACGATGAAAAACTTTGTATCCGAACCGCACATTCAAGGGAAATTTACCTAAATTATCTAAACACATAGACGTTCTCCGTTAGTCCTGCTTCCAGATTAATACGAGGTCTTTCCCCTCGTTAAATGCGCACCAGGTGTCGGGTCGGAACGTATCGACCCAGTACTGCGCTGGCAACAGACGCTCGTCGCCAAAACTGGGCGCCTCATAGTGGTCAGTCGGCACGTAGTGGACGAGACGATTGCTTATTGCCCGCTGGTGCATAAGGATCGATCGAATTTCGTCGTCAGGGAAATGTTCAAGCACGCCGTGCGAATAAATCAATCCGACATCCGAGACCGCCGGAGCCGTCTTGCGCATATCGTGGTTGATAACCTCGAAATGCGCGCCGTAACAGGCGCACATATTGTTGCTCGCCAGCTGAAGCATTTCGAGACAGTTATCGAGTAGTAAATAATGGTAGTTCCGGGCAAAATACTGCTCGGCAAGAATACGGGACACATTGGCGGCGCCGCAGCCGAATTCCGCTACGCTAGCAGTGGCGGGCGCCTGTTGCGAAAGAATATGAAAGAACGGTTGGTAGTAGTTGGCCATATGTTTACGGTAGTGGTTGTTCATACGGGTGACGTAGCGCCCATACCAATCAATGGTCATAACAGTGCCTCATTTTCCGCACAAAGCGGTCAGTTTTGGATTCATTAAATCAATTGATGAGTAGTTCCGCCAGACGCGCGATCTCGCGCTCAATAGCAGGCCACAACAGCCCATCAATTTTTTCCAGTGTAACAGTTCCCTGCTGCGCTTAAATGGCAAACTCAAGCACTTTCAGTCTGAGGTCCAGATCCCGGTGTTTGTTTTACATACGATCCTCCTATGAATAGTTGTTTTCTGCCGGTTGTTCCTCTTCGTCTTCCAACGTGCCTTCCTTGGTTACCCTTTTTTCTCTGCAATCGGTAAGACCTTCGGGTCCGGCTCGCCGAGTTCCAGAATGACTTTCTTCTGATCATCGTACACGCACGTAAACTCCAGGATCGACAACATCGCGCGGATGAGATCGACTGTCTCGACTGGCATCTGCGGACCAAAAAGCTTTCCGCGATATAAATCAGCCTGGTGGAATATATCAGAGATAAACGCTTCCAAGTGATGTTGTGATTCCCGGATATGCGGTCCGGTGATCTCCAAAAGTTTATTAGCAATATCTGTTGCATGCAGATACTTGATGTCGCTCCCGACATACTGACCGAGGATGTGTTTCAGGTCCTCAATGATGTCATCAGAATGTTTGTAATGATGCTTCGCATAGAGATAGAAATGTCGGTATTCGTTCATGATCATCCTCTCCAGTAACAATATAGACAGCCGTGCGCGCACGGCTTGCGGTTACTGAGCAGTTCGTGTTTCATTGCCGAACACATGCAGGCCGGCCGTTGGCCGCCTATCTTAAAGGCAACTGTCTCAGCCGGTGCCAAGATAGCAAGATCCTTCGCTGACACGCAGCCGGTACAGGGCATGCCAGGCTCGCCACAGATCTCCGCTGCAGGGAACAACACGTTGTAAACTTCCCTGCGTTTCTCGATCGGCGCGTGCATATAGTACGGCGGTACGCCGACACCCGCTTTCTTAAAGCGGTCCATGACGTGCGGATAGTTGTCCATGAAAGATATGCGTACCCGCCCTTTTCTCTGAGCATATACCTCCGTCGCAGTTCTGATACTGAATTCATGCTGATAGATATTTGTTCCATACAGGATAATAGGATCAATCCTGAGCACTACCCGTTCAACGCCGATAAGCTTGATGAGTTCGTCGTACCAGCTGATAGTCATTGGCCACGGCTCGACGTACGGTTCATACTGCGTGCCGCCAAGTCCGGTAATGGTGCAATGCACGATTACATTCATCGGTTTGTTGTAGATTTTCAATTCAGCCAATGTGCGATACAATAGCGCCGGGTTCTTCGTGATGAGGATCGCTGGTTTTCCCTCTATAACCCACGGCAGCCAGCTCGTATCGAGTGCGGCATCGCCGCGCTCAGTGATTCCGATCTGCATAAATTTCCTCCGCTGATTAACTGCTTGGCTACCACAGGAACCTTACGTTCGGCAAGTCCGACAACCCGAGCTTAAGGCGCGGCTCGATGATCTCTTCCCAAATGCGGTAGCGGTTGGCGAGACCTGCGCCCACGCGGCTGATGAGATACGTCGTCTGCGGCGTCTTCTCGATCTTTCGCCGGAGCTTGGCATATTCACGGACAAAAACACCCACATATTCGACTGGCTTATAAAAACTTGCGTCATTGTTGTTCGGTGCTTTTTTCGTTACAAAGCCATAGGCATTCGGCTCATCGCGCGTGACAGCGGCGCCACCTTTGCCGTAGCCTAGCAGGTTGTCGCCGAACACGAATACTTCGTCCGGATGCGCCCTGAGATACTCAATGGTAATTTCCATGTCATCTCCTTAGGAGGCAGGGCACGCCCTGCAGGTTCGACTGCCGGCAAGGCGCGCCCCACTATATTCCCCTCACGGGGCAAGATTCACTGTTATAACAGACTTCACTACGTATCAGATATCGCAGCAATAAGACAGCACTGTAAATTCCAGCAGATGCTGGTGCGTTTCGCATCGGCAAGTTCATTCACCGATACGACGTTAAACTCCATCGCATCTGCGCGCGGCTTCTCATTGTAATGTATACAATGCGCACGCATTGCAGCATGTGCACTTACCGCTAAATGACATGATGTTCTGCCCTGTTTGTCTCGGATCGTGAATACCTTCATCGGTCCTCCGAAAATTGCGGATTAACCTTATTCTCATAGCCACTAGCTGGTTGTCAGACGATGTCTGACGCCGTGGATCATCCTGAGAGTCTTAGGTGCCGTCGCACCTACTGTTGAAAATAGCGGGATTAGCCTGTTCTCGCAGCCACAGAAGGTAGGCTCTCGCTGGTAATCTATCCCGATTACCCTGTCTGTGGTTCATCCCGACGAGTCTTGTCAGCCTGAAACTAGCATGATAAGCCGCAAGGGCGATATGCTATGCAGGCTGTTGAACCGGAACCGGCTTAGCCGGCGGATTATTCGGTGTTCGGGGCACGTTCGGTACATACACACCGTTCTCGGTGTGGCCCAGGTACTCGCCCTTCGTCTGGCCGGGAGTCTCCCTGACCACCCAGACAATGAGTGTGCCGTCCAGCGCTTTCCTCGCAGTGTCGCTGTTGGTCTTCGTGTTCTGCTGAATGAACGCGTAACCAGAGAGCGAAACATAGCGAGCGCCGGATTTTGCCGTGCGAATCGGCACGCCGTTGAGCTGCGCGGCGCTCGAATAGAGCGCCTTCTCGGCGCGGATAGCCAGGGCCGTGAGATCGAAATCATCCTTAACCTCAAGCGGCTTTGTCTGGGCTTGCGGCGCCTCTGCCGGCGCTGCGTTGGGAGCAGGCGCTACGGCTGTCTCGGGTTTCCCTGCTGACAGCATAGGCGTCGGCATGCCGGGCATTGTCTCTTTTACCTTGGCGATGTAGGCGGTACAAGCAGCGATCTCGATATCCTTGTAGATCTCGGGCTTGAAACGGTATTCATAGTACCGGTTCTTCGAGCCCGGATGCCAGTTCTGCGGCGGCCGGGCGTAGATACCCTGGTCGATCTTCGATTTCTTGATCGTCATGTTCGGGAAGATCACGCCCTGGTACTCGATATCGACGTACCCCAGGATGAATGGATGGTTTGTCTTGAGGTAGGCCCGGAGCGCTTTGGGCATCGGCTTCACCGACGGTTCAGTTGCAGGCGCAATCGCGTCTGTTTTAGATTCAGTAGGTTTCACTTCCGATTGCTCGACGGTGCAGCTGAGCTCGCCTTCGTCCAGTACGAACACCAGTTTGTCGCCGTTCGGCAGAAGGATCGACGAACGACTCTCTGCGTCGGCGAACTCGCCCAGGTCCGGCACGGTGCATAATTCACCGTACTCAAGCTGGGCGATTTCCGCGGAAACTACAGCGGCAGTTTCAACTGCAGGAACGACAAGATTTGTAAGTTCAGTGTTTTCCATATGCGTATACCTCCGTAATGATTGTTCTGGAGCACCTACCTGAGGTGACAGATGGTTAGCCGGCGAATGCTGCGGCCGGTTTAGTGTTTGCCTACGGCTGCTTGCACGCCGCGTTTGGCAAGATACGCGCCGCAGAGCCACTGACCGACTTCAAAAACGACGATCAGTACTCCGGCAAGCCAGACTGCAACTGTGTGCGGATTCATGTAGCCTCCCCTATCAGAATTTTGCTTTCTCCAGCTTCTTTTCTATGCGCAGGCGCTCCTCCTTGAGCGCAAGATTAAAGACGAGGATCTTCTTTGCCTGGGCAATATGGATACCCATAGCAGTACCGCCGACGGCTTTGCCGTCCGGCGTCCAGCAGATAACAAAATCGACCGGCGCTTTGAGGTCGCTCCCCAGGACGATCATGGCGTTGCGCCCGTGGCACCGGCGAGCGAACTCGTCGCATTTGTGCCAGGCGGGATGATACGTGGCGGCAAGCGCCATGGATTCTGGGGTAGCAACAGAGGAAAGATAACAGTGATACGTCCCGGCGCCTGACATGAACGCCTGGTCCGCTCCCTCTGCACCGCCGGTCCTCAGGGTATAGCCCTCGGCCCTGAGGTAGCGCGCAACGCGCGCCATAAGTTGTAGTATCTCCGGGGGTGTCTTCCGACTGCCGATCCCGGCATAGTGATAACTCTTCAACCTGCCTCCTTTACACGTATAGTTCTTGTCTGCATTGCCGATGTGTCTTTTCTTCCCAGCGGAAACAGCGTTCCGCGTACTGTATACGCAGCCGGATCATTTCAGTGATCGCTACTGACCGCGCTCCCGTTTTTCGCGCGGCGTATTATACATCAGTCTTGAATGTGTGTAGTAGATAATGCCGCCTCCTCGGACGTTTTCCTGCTGGCTTCTGTACTCCAGAGGTCGACCAAGTCTTTGGCATCCTTCAACGGAAGGTTCGCCAGCATACGGACTTCTTTGACAACCGGAATAGCATTCGGTTGCAAATCTGATCTGCAGTCCGTAATATACTTTTCGCGGATAGCCACTATCTTGTCGCGAACAGTAACATTGTCGATTGCCTGCATAATGGTATCCGTCATCCGGCCTACCAGCTCCTTTGTCACTGGCGCCATATTTTCGCGCACCAGCAGTACACATAACTCACGTTCGATTGCTTCGCGTGTCTCCATGTTTCACCTCATATGGACAGGTATCGCATGCGAGTCCAATTGTACATGCCTCGCCGTCGCTCTTGTAGCATATCCCATTAACAATACGTTGCAATGCAGTTCGTGTTTTCAAAAGACTCGACCTCAGTTTTTCCGCTAACGTATGATAATGTCCTCGCTGCGGACCGTCTGTCGGACTCTGCAATTCCTGGCGTACTGCTTCATTGCCCGTTTCAACCAAAAGCATCATTACACCTTCGATGAGCGCCGCCTGCAATGCGCGCTCATCCCATTTACTGGTAATATCGGTACTATCAATAATGCTCATGCCAGTTTCCTGGCATAGTGTACGGACCACGTCAATACGAGATATCTTACCTGCCAGATACCTGTTGCGAAGATCATGCATATTCATGCTATCTCCTCACCGACTGTCTGATTGTGTTGGTGCTTACCATATACTGCTATCTATTACCATGTTCTATACACATTGCGCTGGTGCCAGGATCTGGCACTGGTAATGGATATTGATTATAAAATCAATATGAATACGCGAAACTGCCCCTTGTGCTGCCTGTGGGCAACCGGGATTTTGATATAATTGTCAACCGCCCCGGTCAAACTGGTTGACATAACTGCCTTAGGCGGCAGCAGCCGCTTTCCCGGCGGCAGCATCTTCGTGCCCGGCAGCAGCCTGCTCTGTGCCGGCAGCACCGAACTTCGCGAGGCTCTTTGCGGCGACATCGTCGCCGTGCACCTTCGCGAACATCTTCGCTGAAGCGACGCTGTGGTCATCTACGATGACTTTGCCGGACGGATCAACGGAAATTGCCTCGTCCGCGAGCTTCACGACCGGGTAACTGGCGTTGACTGTGCCGTCCGGGTTATGCGCGACCTTCGCGAATGCCTGTTCGAGCGGAATCTTCTGCGCCTGACACGCCTTGACGACCTCAGGATACTTCGATGTGACGGATGTAGTTGCCATAATATGCCCCCTTTTTATTTATTCCCTGCCAGCTCGCTGTCGATAGCGACCGCGACCGCGGGCTTCAGGGATTCCTTTGCCAGTTGATAGCTGCCGGTGACGAGTTTGGTAACGCCGTCTTTGACCGGCAAGGCCACGGCCAGAACGAGGCCGAGGCCAATGCCTTTAATGATGATGCCACCCAAGACGGCGGCGATACCGATATGATGCTCGTCCATAGTCATTTCCTCCCTGCCGGTTCACCGCACATTCTGAAAAGAAACATGTTCATATTTCTATCAGAATAAGGGTGCCGGTTCACTTGCGGCCATAGTCCGCAAGAATTTCCCCGAATTGCTCGGTGTCCCATTTGCGGAACTCGAAGGCGCCGGTCTCCTGATGGAACTGAATGCGTTTGAGAAGCGCAGTGATGCTCTCCTGATCGGCCAAGGCCTTGTGTGAGCCTGCCTGTATCCAGGCCAGCGCGGTCTGCGAGTCAGACCAGATGACGACCTTCTTCTTGCAGGCGTTGTAATGCAGGACGGCGTATTCCGCCGCCAGATACAGGCCATAGAGCTCGAAGAAGTTGTTCGAGTGCTTCTCCGTCGAGTCGCGGCTGGTAAGGATCTTGCGGTCCTTGTTGACCACGCGGCAGCCGCCCATGCCCGGGTTGCCCCGGGTCCAGGCGTCAGTGAAGACGTGCAAAACATCGCCCCGATTGAGTTCGTTGATGAGCGCGGCCATCGCCTCACTGCGGCGGGCCTGACTGTCAACGACCAACACGGTCACGACCTTCCTGGCAACGACGCCCTTACCCTGCTGATTCAAGAGCTTGACACGCTCAAGCGCCTGATCCCACGCAGGATACTGGGGCTCGCCCGCCAGGGGCAACAATGTCCGGCTCTGAATGATCTCGTACATGGTACCTCCCGGTACGGAGTACCTCCCGTGTACCGCAATTTTGAATTTGAGTCAAGCCTGCGGCGGCTTGCCCTGGTCAGTCACGGCGACCGCGATCCCGACACAGAGCGCCGAGCCGAAATAACATGTCCAGTAAACCAGCTTCCAGATGATGATGATACCGGTCACGTACAGAAACAATTTGCCCAACCCCATGTCCTCCATAGCACTCACCTCCTGAATGAACGCGGCATACGCACGCTGTTCAATTCATCCTACAGACCATGCTGCCGCTGAAGGCGTGATGCATGTCAAGTCGGTCCGACCTGAGACTGCACGCGCCCGCGCCGTGCATGCCGTTGGCCCTGCGGGCCCTACTGGGCCGCAAGGCCCGGGGCGAGCGGCAGCGAGCCGGCCCCTGGCCGGCCCTTGCCCTGCCGTTCTGCCCGGCCCTGCTGGGCTGCGGGCCCGGGCCCTGCAGACTGCGGGCCCTGCCGGGCCACGGCCCTACCGGCGCAGGTAGTAGAGCGTGATGAGTACAAGTAGGACAATAAGTGCCAGTTTGATGACTGGCCAGATAAGCATGAATAGATACATGTTTGCCTCCCGTGATACGGTAATCAGGGGACACATTCCCCTGCCCTTTGATACCTGTATCCGCGCTCCCCGAGGGGGCAGCCCCCCGCGGATACGTACGGGCCCTCCGGGCCCTAGTGCTCATTTGTCGCTCCGGACAATAACCCTGAGGCCGACCGTGTCGCCGCCGACCTTGAACCAGCCCAGGACCGCGACCGACTTTCCCCTGGCCATCTTGTCGAACAGGATCTCGTTGTCCGAAGGTATCCCGTGCGGCATGACCGTGCCGACGACCCTGCCGTCCATGCACACGTCGACCTGTTTCGGATGGACCGGGTTCGCTGCCGGCACGAGCGTGCAGACCACAGACCCGTTCAGTGCCTTGATGCAGGGTTGCACCCCGACTGCCGTCACGCCGCCGACCGTGATGCAGGTGTCGATCTTGCCTTCCGGCTTGAGGGGCACGTGCGGGATGGCCGTCTCGACTGCCGGAATGACCGGTGCCGGGATCTCCTTGTCCTTGAACCGCTCCCCGAGCGCAGCAGCCAGGAACTTGAACTGGCGGCCGATGACCTGGAAGTCCTTCTTGTCCGGGACGGGTATCTTGATCGTAATCATATGGCACCTCTCTCTTTCAGTTTCCGGTACGTTTTCACCCCGAGCACCGCCAACAGCGCGACGACGGCGACCAGGACCAGTTTCACGATCATCCTGCCGATAGAGAATTCATGCGTTTCCATATTATTTATCCTCCTTTTTGGCTTTCAGTTGCTCTTCGATCCGGTTGGCGATCTCCGTGGCGGTCTCGTCCAGTATCTCGTCTGCGAGCTTCACCCACTTCCTGAAGCATCCGCCCACTGACTTCATGTCCGGCACCTTTATCTCTACGTTCTTCATGCTGGCCTCCTCTCTACGATATGCGGTATCTTCCGGCGCTTGAGTTCGCACAGTAAATACCACGCTTCGAACCGGTTCAACACGACCCTCTTCTCTGCCTTGTGCGCGATCCGGCGGTCCATTATGACCCTGAACAGCAGGAGCAGGGCCCACCCCAGGACTGCGCCCATGACTAGCTTGATGCCTGTTTTCATCTTCGTCTCCTTACGGGCAGTTTAACGTCATTGCCCAGGACGGTTTCATGCTACGCTACGATCTTGCCGACCATCTTGTCCACCATCTTGGCGACGACAGCGTCCCGGACACCAGTGTACTTCGCGGGTGCCGCTGCCCCCATCACTGCCTCAGCCTGGAGTTCGTCCCAGTGAAGAAGCGCTTCCTCTTCCTCGCTGTAGTGGAACGTCCAGTCCTTGACCTGGCTTGCGACACGTTCGTAGTAGCTGGCTGCGTCGCCCTTTGCCCCTTCCTCGCTACCTGCCTCGATGACCGCCGACATGCGTCCGAACCGCGGGCTGCGGAGCACATTAAAGAACCCTGCCGTGCGGGCCAGGTCCGTGTCCTCCTCGTCCGTCGGGATGCCGTACGCGTTCGCCAGCTCGTAGGCTTTCGGCACCGTCATCAGGTTCGCCGCGTACTTGAAGCCATTGATGTACGGCTGCACGTACGTGTTGCTGATGCGGTTCTCCAGCTCCAGCGTCCGCCAGTAGCCCCAACCGATGACACGGGCGTAGTCCACGACGGTCTTGCCGCGGTTGAACATCTGACCACAGCCAGCGTACTGGTCGAGGATGGTCGCGACGACCTGGTGGATGTCGGTCACCTCGTCTTTGGACTCGACCTTCTCCGGCATCTTGAACCACTCCTCCAGCCGCGCCCGGTGCTGCGTCCAGTCGAGGCCAGTGTGCACGACCTTCTCCTCGAACACGCAGTAGGAGTCGCGGTCGAAGTCACCGCCCTGCAGCTGCATGATGGCCGCCGGCACAGCGACCATGTTGTTCCAGACGGCGTACTCGTGCCGAATGCAGGTCTGGGACGGCCATCTGACGCCCATGCCGACCTTGCGTTCGACGTCTGCCGGCACGTACTCCAGCGGCATCGCCACGCCGTAGACGCCCGGTACTCTGGGTTGCAGGCGATTGTTCCAGACCGTGAACAATGCCCGGTCGACGTCCGGCCAGATCTCGGGATGGCGCGGTTGCATGCCTCCCTTGATCTTCTTGCCCACGTCGTTCAGTTTGCGTTCATTGGCCCTCTTGTCGAGATAGGTGAAGCAGGTCTCGAAGAGTTTCTCGGTGAACACGCCCGTCTCGTAGGCTGCCTTGATGTCGTCCACGTGGCAGTGCGGCGTCCGGCGTTCAAGGGCCATCATGTCATGGCTCTTGCGCGGGTTCCTGCCCAGTTCCTCGCTATGGTCGTTCTTGAGCATGGTCGAGATGGCGAACTCAGGACGCAGTTCCCGGTTGACGCAGAGCACGCGGCTCAGTTTCGCCGGATCGAGCTTCAGCTTGTTCTCCCCTTCCGGCACGTAGAGGTCGGCGCCCGAGAGTATTTCCTCGAGTGCTTTCCGCTTGTCCGGGTCAGTCTCCGCTGCGATGATCGCGGATTTCGGGAAGATGAGCCCTTTCGCCGGACCCGTCGTCTTCTCGCCCATGACGAAGTTGTTCTTCGCCATCCACTCGTCCTCTGCCGGCAGGACGCCCTCGTAGACCACGTCATCGGGAATGATCTTGATGACGGGTTTGTGAGCGATCTTGTCCAGACGCCCGAGGAACTTGTGGAACCGGGTCAACTGTTTGGGCAGGCTCAATTTCCGGAACTCCTCAGCGATGCCGATCTCACTGAGCAGTTCGTCCATGAGGTTAGTCTTCGTGATGAAGACCTTGCCCCAGCCCTGCCCGCCTCTGCCGCCGCCGGTTGCTGCGTCGACATACGGGAAGACCTCCAGTCCCATCTTCCGTGCCTTCTCGACGATCATGAGGTAGTCGGCGCCCGTGAAGCCGGAGCCTTTCATCATGACGCACATCGAGTTCCGGTAGAGTTTCTTGGCGAAATACTTCTTCTCCAGCGACTCGAACCGGATCTGTCTTTTCATCATCTCCCGCCGAAGACGCCGCGGCAGTTTGCGGAAGAGCGTGAACGTGTAGTCCACGGTCTTCGCCTTCCTGTCCTCGTGCTTCTCCAGCAGGATGTTCGGGATGAACCCTTCGATGTTTCTGATCATAGTACGAACCTCCTTTTTCTCCTGTGCTGCGCCCGTTCCCTGTGCTGCTGCAACTGCGGTGTTGGATGTAGTATTCATAGACTGCCTCCTTTGGTCACCTGCCCTGCGTTCCGTTTCGCCGGACGAAAGATCGCCCGCGTGGTGCGCATCATATCGGCCCACACCTTTGCTGGCACGTGAGTCTCAGTCGCGCCCATGCGGTAGGATTCCCTCTCCGCCTGTCTAAAGCCGATGACGAGCCCGCCCAAGTCGAATTCGACGAGCACCGGCACCTTGTGTTCCCTGACGACCGTGAGCGGCTTCATGACGCCTTCACTTTGCCCGCGATGGCATCGACCGTCTCTTTGCCTACGGCCGTGGCCGCGTCCTTGACCGTCTGAATCGTCGGTTTGTCCCCCTTCTCCTTGAGTTTCCGGTATGTCCGGAGCCCCAGGACGACCAGTAGTGCTACTGCGACCGCCAGCATGACCTTCACGATGATCCCGACGACTGAGTGATGCGTGGTGTCTGTGGTGAATGTATCCATAATGTGCCTCCTAGGCATAAAAAAAGAGCAGGCATACGCCCGCTCGCTGCGTTCCGAAACAACCGCCCTTCCTTTTAGATGAGTAATTTACAGACCGGGATATGCACCCAGCCCGACGCTACGTACATGTGCGGCTCTGCGACGATGCCCCCGTTGACCAGGGCGGTGAGCATACCCTCGTTCTCGGAGTAGTTCTTCACTGCCACTTCGCCTTCTTCCAGTCCCCTGATCCAGCAGGTCGCTGTCGCCCATGGCTCGCCCGTCGCCACCTCATAGAGCTGAAGGGCGACCCCGCCGTTCCGGTACTCCTGTTTCTCTACTCTGCAGACCACGTTCATGTGCTTGACTGTGTTCATGTTCCCCCCCTTATGCCAGGCTCGGGAAGAGCGCGTTGAACTGTCTGATCGCCTCTGCCCGGCTGACTCTGCTGTTCTCCTTCGCCACGACGTCCCGCTTGAGCTGCATGCCGAAGAGCTGCGTGTCGATGACCGATCGCACGTTCTCTGGTAGCGTGTGCCCGTACTCCGCGTACATCGTCTTCGCCTCAACCAAGTAGCCTTCCTCTACCAACCCTTCCAGTTTCGCCATGAGATTTTCCATATGATTACCTCTCCTTTTCATCCACGACGGGATGTTTCTGCCGGTATTCCGGCGCGTACTGCAGAACGCAGGTCATCACGTTGCAGTGCTTCCGTTCCGCCAGGCGCTTCATGACCTCGGCCTGGTGCTGCATGTCCACCTTCATGTCGACAAGGACATGATTCCGTTCCTGTACCTTCATGTCACCCTCCCTCAGCGATAGATCTCTATCGCATCTTTCAGGCAGCTGAAGAACTTCCGTGCCTGACCTGACCTGACCGAATGCCGCCATGCGAAATGTACAACGGATTTTACGCGTTTCATGATGCCCCCCTTTCTGGTTGTCCAGCTGATGCTGGCGATCGACGAATGTGTGATCACCAACAGCGCTCGCTTCACGTCATAGTTGCAGTCCACTGTATAGTGCTGTAGTTGTGGCTGCTGTTGCAATGTGTTCTCACTGATCTGCACCATCAACGGCCCACACCATACTGCGTTCCCGAATGCGCCAATGAATGTATTCATAACTGCCTCCTAGTCTTGCCTGCTCGAATGAGTCAGGACTTACAGACCCCACCGGGCGTAAAACAAACTGCTCACTTACCCTTAAACCCAACACTACTCATCACGTGAATATCCAGGATTTTCGTCCCATAAAGGGTTTTTGCGCGTGAAAAAAATTTCAAAATCCAGCCTATATAGGCGTTTTGCGCGGGCAGATAGCGGCCAGTGCCTGAAGGCCACCGGGGGGCCAGCAGGGGCAAACCGTGGCAGTACTTTGAACGACGCGGGGATTGATGAATATTTCGTTCGGGATATATCATGGGAATGGAGGTGATATACGTGGCACGGGTATTTGCGCACCGGGGCGAGGGCATCGAAGTTCTCATCGCCCGGTTCAAGCGCGTGGTTGAAAAAGAAGGATTACTCGCTGAATGGAAAAAACATGAATTCTTTCTGAAGCCGAGTCTTATCCGGCATGAGAAGGATTGCCGTCAGAAATATAACTGCAAGCATCCTCGGATCAGGAGAAACGACCGTTCGCCCTTATAGGGCAGGAGACGGCAATGATTTACCGCATCTATGGCCGGCGGAACGACGAGTTCAATATCCTGGTTACCGAGGCAACGTACGAGCGCGTGGCGCGCCTGAAAGGGGCGAACGACACGGTCGAGATGTACGACCTCGATAGCCCGGGCCTTGCCCACCTGTCCCCCCCTGAACGCGTCATGTATACCCCGATCATCGACCTGCTGGACGACGGCGGCGAGCTCGTTGAGACGCTCGAGAACAAGTTCTTCTACAACATAAAGGAAGCCCGCGTGGACAGCCCGATGAGCGACGCCTGGTGGCGCCAGCTGGACCGGTTCCTCGGTCAGGCGGAAGACCATGTCTAGTCCCGGGCTATGCGTCATCTGCGCCTATCCGGCGGCGCGCCAGGGGCACCTGTGCAAGAAACACCGCAAGTCGTACAGTTTCGATCAGCGCTATGGAGTATACCGACTTAAACCTCGACGGAAGGTCTCGGAACCTCAGAGCAAGCTATATAGAAACGTGAAGAAGATCTACCGTATCCCCGTGTTACAGGAGGTGACATTTGATTGGTACCCATATGCGCGCTACGACATCGTTGTATGCGACGCAAAAACTATTTTCGAGTTTGACGGCGAACAGCATTTCAAGTATGTTCCGCATTTTCACAAGACACGCGAAGGGTTTGCCGCGTACGTGGAGAAGTCCCGCAACAAGCAGCAGGTCGCCGAGTCGCTCGGCTGGAAGGTCAAGCGTTTCTCCTACGTAGAGAACGTCGCGGATATCGAGTATGTCCGGAAGGTGATCGATCTCAAATGAAATGTACCTGGAAGGGATGTACAGCGGAAGGCGCACACGAGCAGAACGACCAGGGTGGCAAGGCATGGGCGAAGCTCTGCGACGCGCATGCGGCAGAACTTGAGGACACGATCGCCGGGCCTGCCTTCAGCCCCGTGAAAATTCTGCGGGCCTGGG
>Ga0172381_10004443_pt1 | contig 14534 bp, 18 predicted proteins | sample Leawel6488metaG_FD_119754 | JGI IMG/M metagenome (GOLD analysis project Ga0172381, IMG submission 119754) | Leachate microbial communities from a municipal landfill in Southern Ontario, Canada - Leachate well 64-88 metaG | ecosystem: Engineered > Solid waste > Landfill > Unclassified | place...
GCTACTTCTCTGCCTTTAATTAGTGCTGAAGATTCATTGTTAACAGTAATAGCTCTTTCTGAGAGATTATGTGAGCCTAAAATCACTTCATCATCATCAAATATAAATAGTTTAGCGTGGGTAATAGGATATGATCTTCCGAACTTAACAACAGCACCACAATCACTTAAATACTTGGCAGCACTCATGTTTGCACCTGAAACTTCTGCGGAGCGTCCCTCTTTATTCAACAACACACGCACCTTTAAGCCACCCTCAATCTTCGCAATTAAAGTCCGATTAAGTTGTTGCATGAGATGTGCTTGTTTAAAAGGATAAAAGTTCCATTGGTACTGAATGATGTCAATGGAATATTTTGCCTTGTTAACAGACTCAATCAATTTCTTAATATAAGTTTGCCCAGGAAGTGGTGTTACTAAACAAGGGGAATCTTCAACCATTATTGCTGTACCAAAATTAGTAGTTTTCATATAGGTAACATTGTAGACTATTCGGAACATCTGGCCGACAACTATGCCTAAAACAACGGCTGAGGCCGTTGTAGACCATCGTAGTACGTCGGCCATATCGGGGGGCTCCGCCCCCCAAGCCCCCCGACCACGAAGCTGGCCAGCAACGCTGGGGGGCTCCGCCCCCCAAACCCCCCGACCACGACGACGACTGGCGCGCGCCACCACAGGGGGGCTCCGCCCCCCTTACGCCCCCCAAGCGGTTGATTTCGCTGGCTTCGCACTATAGAGGGCAGTCCCCCTCCCCTTTCCCCCCCAGGGGCCTTACGGCCCTTGGCCCCCCTTTTAACCCCTCCTCCCGCAATAGCGGTAGGCTGTTATTTTGTCGGGGGGGAAAATAGGGGAGGGAGCCTTTCAGAAAGCGCATTCCCCACCGCCTGCGCTTTCTGCCCTATAGGGCTCAGCTACGTCACAGCGGGGGCCCCCGCCCCGCTGTTCCTTGCCCTTTGGGCCAGCGATAGCCTAGCTTTTTCCTGTGTCCGGAAAGCAGTACCCCACCTCCGCGGTCCCCCCCCTGCCGTGCCCGGAGCTTCGTTCCTCCCCCAGCTCACGCACTCCGTGCTTTCGCAGGGGGTATGTCCCCGCTTCGGACTCCTGTAAGGCACAAGGGCACGCTTTCGCCGGGCATTATATCATGGCCTCCGGCCATGATGCCCGGCACCGCGTGCCACCTCAGTTAGTCCACAGCGTCGGGGCAGCTCGCGCTCTGCTGAGCGTCTCCTATCCCCTCCGCCCACCAACTGCTTCCGTCGCACTCGGGGGATCTTTATCCCCTAGCCCCCCCCGCGGCTCGGGGAGGGGGCGAGGCCCGAGAAACCCCCCTCCCCTTGCGAAAGATTGGGTGCGGTGGGGGCTATTTCTGGTATACCCAACCCGCAGGGCGGCGTACCGCCCTGCATTGTTCTTTTTTATTTTTAGGCATGAAATTTATTTTACGCCGCTTGCCAGCGGCGTTTTAGCTTCGAAAGCCATATTTTGTTGCGGAATTTGCCTGGGGGATTTTTTATAAAAAAAACATTTTTAATTTTAGCCTCATATTTTCGAAAAAGCCGAAAATATCGAAAACCATTATCGGAAATAGTTGACAAATTCTTATTGTTTCAGTAATATGGCAGTATGATACAACTCTCTGGCATGGCTCTAAAAAAAACGACGAAGGAACCCTTTACCTCTTTTTTCAGGGCATTACTCTTTGACAGCGAATTATCTTATGGTGCTCGCTGTTTTGGTTTGGCTTGTTTGGATAGGCCAACGACTGCGAAAATTAAATACGCGATACTTGCACGCCGTCTTCATTGTTCCGCTTCTCAGATTTCGATCTGGAAGAAAGAGCTCACCAAGAGAAAGTATGAGTTTGGTGTGCCAGCTTATTTGTCACCCGAATTAAAGAAAATCAAAGTCAAGCAATAGCAGTATTTGCACATTTGCATTATCTTCGGGTGAGTGATATCATTCATTTAGTCACCTGGGCAGGCGACTTATCACTACGAACCAAAAAAACCCCCAAGTCTTGAACATCTCGGGGGTTTTTTGCGACCTAAATATCTGCTATACTAGTTCTATGTTCAAGACATTACCCCATCTATTCCCCCACATTTCACTCTTATTTTATTTTGCGTTCCGAAGAAAGCCGATGTTTTTACGTCGGTTTTTTTCGGGATCCAATAGTCCGCTTCCCGGACTCTATCAGGACTAGTTAGAGTACCAGTACCTTTGACATTTTGGCGTGATCTACCGCTCCCATGAAGACAGGGAGTACGAGCCATCTGGAGTAGTGCCTTGTGTGTACCTAGTATTTGCACAAGGTGGAAACCGTTTTCTACTAGGAGAGGAGGAGGGGATATATACAGCCGTTAAAAGGAAACCGACGGTTGGTAAGTGCTTTAATCGCGATAAGCATTTATAAGCCCCTTGGAAGCAACTGGTGACCCCACAAGGGAAGTCCAGTTAAGCCCACACTCTTTTGTTTAGTCAAGCCAATTTAGTCAGTTGCCCGCGGAGATTTTTTTCCTTAACACTTGTTAGGGGGATGGCCGCATTTCTCAAAAGGAAGAAGTTAAATACTTATATAGCGCGAGAAAAAGATATCGGAAATTTGTCAAAAAAAACTGAAAAAGTATCTACAACAAAAAATTTCGGAGGCCACGCCTGCAAAATTGTTATTACGTCGCACAACCTTACTTTTGCGACGTTTTTTGTGTAATTTTTTAGGTTCATTTGAGCCTACGCCTATATTTCGAGGCACATTTTTTTCATTATGGATTCAATAAGGAAAATACATCGGTCTTATTTTGTTTAGGGAATTATCAGGGCTTGCCCTACTCTGATGATGTCTGGGTTTTCAATATGTGTGTCGTTTGCGTCGAAGATTTTTCGCCATAGCCAGCCTTTTCCGTAAAATTTATTTGCAATCGACCAGAGTGTATCGCCTGCCTCTACAGTATACGTCTTATTTACGACAGGAGTTGCGGCGGCAACAATCGTGGTTTCAGCAAAGTACAAAGATGGATCAATCCAGTTCTTCATTCCGGAAACAGCGAGAGGTGCATATTTATAGCCGAAGTGCAAGTGTGGGCCCGTAGAATACCCCGTATTTCCGCTCAGTCCAATTTGTTGGCCCCTCGTTACCTTATCTCCCTCATTTACCATCAAGAGGCTTAGGTGCCAGTATTGGCTCATGCCGTTAGCGTGTGTGATATTTATTCCTTTTCCATCAGCGTCGGGAACATCATCAGCGTAGGTCACTATTCCATCGTCGCATGCTAGGATTGGCACACCAATAGGCATACCGAAGTCATTGCCATTGTGTGGATATCCGTATTTTTTTGTATACCATGCGGGAGCTTCTCCAAATTTGAATGTTACTGGGTAAAATCCGTCAAAAGGTTTCCTTATTTTTATTGTCATAGCTTTTTATAATTCATTTTATCAAATTCTTCACGCGTTATTTTTTGTTTTAGATAGTCACAGTTTGGGGAGTATTCAAAGCGGGGATTTCTGGAAAGACGAATAACGAGGTAGTCGGTATTTTTTTCGATTATTCCTATTGGCACGTCTGTTTTTGTGCCTGAATAGACGATTTGTCCTCTTTCAACTTCATCGATTGTGACTGTTTTCATGTTGTTTTTTAGGCTAATCTAAATACGGCAATGGGCCGTCCATGTGAGCTTTTTACTTTGGTTAGCGTGTAGCCTGTTTTTACAAATTCCGGAGTGTTAAATACTGCTCCCATCACTCTGCCGTCAATGTTCAGAGGTATTTTTACTTCATCGCGGATATCATCAATGGTTACATTTCCTTTTCTTTCGGCGATTTTCTTTGCAATCCATCGGCAATTTGAGAGAAAATCCTTTCGAGTTGTCTCGAATAGCCCCATGGCTATTTGTTTTTCCATTTATGTATTATTTTATTTTTGTAACGACTAATTCGTAGTCACCTATTATTTTTCCATCTGGGCCATGAAAGCCAATTATTTTTTGTTTTATTGTATCCGCATTAGTCTCATACATCATTTTGGCTAAATAGAGCCCAATGGTATATAAGTCATTTTTTACGTCGGAGGGAGATATTTTCTTATCCATTAGATTACAAGCATTATTAGTAATACGTCCAAAAGTGCCATGGTTAAGAAAAAAAGCACGGCTTCAAGTATGTCTGTTTTCATCCTTTTTTTATTATTTTGATAACCTTATACGTTCAGTATAGTATCATTTGGCCGTGTTGTCAAGTGTTTCATCCAGCCATTTGAAGCCTCCTGGCTTCAATTCATCAATAATAGCTTTGAGCTGGTACACTTCTGGGGTGTACTGTACCACTCTAATCCCTGTCATTTTAGGTAGTATTTCAATCCACTTCTTAGCTTCACACCACGTACATAGTCGGTGAAATTCTTGGTGATTTTTGATTATAGCCTGCATTTTGGACGTGTCCATATTTTTGAGCACGTCCACAAAGTTTGCGAATGGAGCTACAGTTTTTAGAGCCATTATTGTACTACACCTTTTTCTTCCCCTGGCAATCCGCCCCATTTGTCAATGTAATATTCTCGGTTTATTGCATAGCCGTTGTTTACGAGAGCCTTGATATCATCATCTTGTTTCATGGTTCGAGAGCCATAATGGTAGTAAAGTGCTTGATTTGTTTTTAGAGCCTTCAAGTGAGCTAGTTTGAGCCTGTAGTGATAATCATTGTCTTCGAAGTATGCAGGGTAGAAGTTTGGATCAAAGAATCCGACTGCTTCAATGGTTGATTTTTTAAGAGCAAAACAGGAAAATTCAGGTTCTTCATTTAGTTCGTGTTTCTTTGACACCTTGACCGTGTGGATGGTACAGGGTTCACTTATTTTTCCGCACACGTCTGTAGCTGTAATTAGGGCGCAGTCAGGCTTTAGTAGCTCCTCAATCATATTGTCTATTGTGTCTTTTTTGAGCACAATATCATTGTTCAATATCACAAATATTTCAGACTTCCAAACATTTTTTGCGTGCATAATACCGAAATTCCATGAGGCAGCACAGCCTAGATTTTCCGGAAAGCTGAAAGCCTCAATATCCTTATGTTTGGTCACAAATTGAAGCCATTTTTTTGTTTCTTCATCAGGTTTATTGTCAATCAGTATTATTTTGAACGGATATTTTGTTTTTATAGAGGCAACAGTTTCTTCGGTTAGCTTCAATAATCCATAGAATGGGATAATAATCGAGATTGGTTTGGATTTTAATATTTTTTCCATTGTTTTACTTCGCTCCAAAGTCGGTAGGCGCGACCATCATCCGAGTAATGCCATGATTTAGCATTAGTAGCCACGACAGGCCTTATTTTTAGGCTCTCGTAGATTTTAATTAGTAAATACTCATCATCTGCCGTATATCTCAAAGGTATAGTGTTCGGGCCAATATAGCCCGTGTAGTCCACCCGCATAAAGATACCTCTGGCGACCAGCAGGATACCCCCAGAAATGCCATCGACCTCTGGTGTGCCCACCAGTTGCCCGCGGGTTAAGTATGAGCGTTCCTTGTCATTGTGGTTATTGTAGTTATGTCCTATCGCCATATTGGCATTACCTCGGGCCGCATGCATACCTCCAACAAGTGGATAATTGCAGGCCAGCATTTTCTCTATTATGTCTGGGTCTGGTTCAACGTCCAAGTCCATCATAAAGAGCCAGTCATAATCCCCTTTCCTTGCAATTTCTATGCCTATCTGTCGGCCAAGTGCCGCTCTTTCTTCGCCAGTTGCACACCTATTCAGTTCCGGATATTGTCGCTCATCAACAAGCACAATAGTCTTATTTTTGTACGTGAGTGTATTTGCAAATTTCGGATACATCCAACGACAATATTCCTTATGATGAGTGTAAACCTGCACAACGAGTACTTTATCCATTTTAGTAAAATCCACAAACTTGTAATATTTTTTCGAGACGATGTTGATATGTATGCTCGGCTCTGATATGTGCAGCCCCTTGCTCACCTATCTTTTTTGCATACTCTGGATGATCTAGCAAAAATTGAATTTTAGTGTCGAGATCTTCCCATTTTTCATAGCTTATATAATCACTTTCACCATCAAATAAGTCGTCTTGGCCGGGTACTACATCACTCACGAGAGGTCTGCCAATGGACATCGCTTCGAAGAAGCGCATGTTCATATCATTATCCATAGAGCGGTTAAAAAGCACTTTGCATTGGCTTAGCAGTTTCGAGTAGGGAATGCCAGGTTCTGCATTGCTGCACAGCAATTTATATTTTTGAGCAATTTGATTGAGTAAAGTATTACGCTCAGGGTAGTTCGTGTTACCTAGGAAGCCAACATCATATAGGGTAGGTTCATTAGGCTGCAATTTATGCAGTTCAGGGTCAGCAGCCAAAGGAAGCCATGTAGTTTTTTCTTTGGGATATAGGCCAAGGAAGTTTTTTTGTGTCACAAAGATTTTATCGACAGCGTTATATTTTGCGAAATCTCGACCTTGGTGGATATGATTATCAATCTCTAGGTAACAGTTTACTGCGGTGGGATAGGTTATTAGCCTCGGACAGGGTTCAATGTTCAATATTAGGTCAGCACATGGCACACGTGCCTCTCCAACCCGAAATACACTCAATTTTGGGTCACGTTTTATGGCCATCTCAAAATAGCTAGCCGTGGTAAACGGATAGTATTTATAGTCGTAGTTTATTAGTATTCTCACTTTTATTCTTCTTCTACTTCATCTAATTCATCTTCCGAACCATCTTCTTCTTCATCTTTAACTGTGACGACTTCGATTTTTTTCGAGTTTCCTTTTTTGCCAACAAAAAATGGCAAACCACAAGATTTACACTTGTGCATGCCTGATTTTGTATCGTCTACTAGTCTATTACATCGTTTACATTTCATATTATTCCCCTCCTTTCTATTGTTTTTTAATAATCACATAAAATGACCAATTTGGGCATGCTGTGCCACTATCTATGATCTTTATTTCAGGATTCATAAGATTTCGAATCCAGATCATAAATGATTCAAGATTATGCTCAAAGTAGTGTCTATTGTGTGGATTTAGCTTCATTTCTTCATCTGAGGTATACGATTTTTGTGGATGTGTGTAGTCAACGTCAGGGTGGACGATAGCGATAATTCCACCTTTCCGGACACATCGGAGCCACTCTTTGAGTGTTTTTATTGGTTCTTCCATATGTTCTAAACTATGCATAGAGCTAATAAAGTCGAGCTCGCCATCTTTGAAAGGAAGTTTGTCGCCTCTTGCCAGAATTTCAGGATTTACTCTTTTATCTACATCAACCCGAACACAAACTGATGCAGGACTTCTCATCCCGCAGCCAATATCTGCACCAAAGCCAAATAACCATGGTATCAGTTTTTCGGCCTCGGTTAGCCACATTCCATCACTTTCGGTATCATAAGTTTTTGCTTTTTGGGGTGATACTTCTATCATTTTTTAGTTAGTGTATTTTGGTAGATATCTATCAATCTGGCTTTAATTGGTAGGGTAACATTTTTCCATGAGAATTTGGTGCGAATTATTTTACTCGTAGCTAGAGCTTTCGGTTTTTCTTCGGCTCTATGTTCAAATTGGTATCTCATTTCCTGAGCGAGTTGAACCAGATTTGGTTCAGCCCACTTTTTACCCTCCATGTATACGTATGGGTCACTTGCCATTACTTCTTTGTACTCTAGGAAGTGTACGCCGGGCAATGGTTTGCCCTTGTGGTCACGTAGAATCTCATTAGGAGCCCCATAGGCCGTAGTTATGACTGGTATACCGCAAGCAAGTGCTTCGAACAGCGGTAGACCCCATCCCTCGCCTCTAGTGGGAAATACTAGACAGTCGGCCATTGTGTAGAGCGATGGTAATTGATACTCGGGGATTTCTTGTTCTTTTACGTATACCTTAGCGGCGGTTTCATCACTTACTATGTTTTTAAGTTCCTCTTTGATTCCCTTATTCAAGCCTAAGTCTAAAGTTTTTACGATGAGACAAACATCCTCACCTTTTTTGAACTCAGATTGGAAAGTGGTAATAAGGTTATGGAGATTTTTTCGAGGGTACCACGCAGCATTTATTACAAATTTGAAGGTTTCCTTTGCATCAGTTTGCATAGGTGCGAAATCTGGGTGAAAATACTCAGGATTGATACCTTGGTGGATGATGTGAATAGGCACGTTTACGCCGGCCTTAACAAATTTATTTCTATCCCATTCAGTCGGTACCCAGAGTTCATCCATCATGTTGCAGTATGGCACCCAGCTTTCGGGTGCTTCCGTAGCCTCAAACTCACAATGCCCAATTTTATACACACCGGAATTTTTTATGAAATATGGCGCTTGGCCCCAGACGATTTGAGGCATAAACATATCGCCTCTAGTTTCGAATAATCCGTTGACTATTTCATCATCTGTAGCCTCCAATGAATCAAAAACTGTATCAATAGGCTCAACGAAGCACTTTACATTATTTTCGGTAAGTGCTCGGAGGTAGTTTCGTGCCACCAATGAGAAGCCGCTTGGTGAGTTGATTTTTGCCGTAAATAAGACCGGTGTTTGATAGTGGCTATTGAGAAGTGAGCCCCATCGTTCCTTAAAAGCTCCGGCATTTCTGGAAAAATTTTTGACGTACTCTTGGTATTCTTTTTCATTTTTTGGTGCTCCTTGCCACACTACTGCTAATTTATCTGTGGCATATATTTTGAAGCCATTTGACATTGCCTGCATACAGTAATTTGCGTCTTCAAAGATATCTGAGCCGAGAGTTTCCGGAATACCAAGTTTTGAGACGAGTTTTTTTGAAATTAAAGCGCACACCATTGGCACACAATCTACTTGTCGTGTTCCGGGGTATTGTCCTAGATAGTCCTCACCCATGCCATATCCAAGAGGTACAGCCGTATTAGGCGCGAAAAAACCTCCGTGAAAGTATATTTTTTTGCTAGGGTCGAGAATTAGTGCGGATATGACCCCCAAGTTATCGAGTCCTTTACTCGCTCTATATAGCGAGTCAATCCATCCGCCAAGGTGTCCAACAGTCTGACTATCAATACAAACAATGTCTCCATTTTCAAGCTTTATTGTTTTTAACATTTTTTAAGAGGAATTGACTGGCATAAAGACCATATCATTTTGCCTTTTCTATTTACTGAGGATCTGGAATTCCTGCGTAAATAAACGTGCCTGTTTCCTTGTCGTAGTTCAGCGCGGTGAAGAACTTCATAAAGCGGTTGATACCACTCATGTTAGTTCCTTCTGCGTATGTGTTCCACCATGTTTTTGCCTCAGCAGAAACATAGGCTCCTTTTGTGAAGTACAGCACAGCTTTGGTAAGTGTGTCGCGAACACCAACTTGGTAGTCGGACTTAGGATTATAAGGTTTTACCCTCATTCTCGCATAGTTCAAGCCTTTCCAAGCAGAGTATACGATGGTAGAAAACAGAGAACCTCTAGCGTCCAAAGACATTAAAGGCCCGGTTAATCTGGCCATTTTTTAGTTAATTCCTTTCTTCCCTATGGTTTTGTTAATTCTCACTTTGCCGTAGGGTTCGGCTCTGAGCTTGATTTTATGATATCACAAACTTTTTCATTTGTGCAACAGTCATTTTGTAAGAGATTTTATTTCGAAAAACTACCTTATTCCTTTTTGTCCTTAATTTCAGGCGCGATTGCCTTTTTTAGGACTTCAATAGCCTCTATAATTTTCAGGTGTGTTTCCCTGTTCGAGGTTATTTGTGAGCATACGTTATCAATTATTGCGAGAGCTTCTTCTTTTTCCATGATTTTATTTTACACCATTTTCGAGATTTTCAACTTTTGTTTGTAGCTTTTGCACGGCCCCATATAGTGCAGCAATTATTTGTCCTGAGTTCATATCTAAGCAGTCATCAATTTTTTCTTCTTTAATTATTGGCCTTGTCTTTTTTACTGTCTCAAATTCAAGCTCACCATGAACCATTTTTGGCTTTCCTGTTTTTGTTTTCTTTACTACACCAGTAATTTCTTCATATTCTTCAACTTCACCGGTATCAATTTTTTTAGTAAATGGGATAGGATTGGTAGATTTTGGAAACACTTTTTGAACATCCTGAGCGACCCAGCCTAATGAGTGCCTGTCTTTCACATTTTCTTCATTGTAAACACCATCGTCCCAGCCAAAATATTTAAGAGGTAATTTTTTTACTATTTCATAACATCTATCAAGGTCAGCAAGCACAATATCCTTTTTTATTCTTTTATCAGAAACTACAGTCCACAGTCCACTAGCTCCGGGCTTTCCTGCGCTGTCGCTTACAACTTCAAGTTTATAGTTTGGAGTAACAGTTCCTATTCCAACATTTCCACCTACTTTTAAGAACAATACCGAATTTGACGAGAAGTTCCTTCCAATGACAAAATTTTGTGCTGATGTTAGGGTTTGATATATTGCTTGTGTAGAAGCTCCATTAAACATCATGCCAAAAGCATCATTTCCATCAGCTCTCAGTACTTGTAGAGAAGCTTGATGGTCTGAGGTACGTCTGTCATATATTGTAATTCCGCGTGAAGTTGTTGATATTGAGTTTGATATATCTATTCCAATGGCTGAGGCATAGTTCCCAGTAGGTGTAGACAAGACAATAGTATGCGGGTATGACCCAAAGAAGCTCGTAGGCGATGAATTATCAATTATTCTGTGTGAGAATCTTATAGCTCCGGCAACATCGAGTGAGTTGTATGGATTATCCTTTCCAAGTCCAACATAGCCTCCAACTGACATTTTTTTAGGTAGCGTTAGGTCGCCGGATGGCCCAAGTCCTAATAGCCTTAGAATTGAAGCAGGATAACAGGAAGCTCCAAAATATTGCGAGGAAATATAATCCGGTATACGAATTGTATCGGTAGCTGATTTTTGTATATCATCCCAGTAGATAATCATTGTCGGGTTACTAGCCAAATATAGCTGCAAATAACGAAGAAGGCCATAGGAACGAATGGGAAATCGGAGCTCATCGTAATATATTTTTGTGTTTTCATCAAAGTACTTCCAATTATACATACCATCAGCAAATTTTCCTCTATTAGCTTGCTGACTAGCTGTTCGGGGATTATATGGGTAATAGTATTTTGTGACTACCCTTCCTTGATTTCCTGCAAGTTTATACCTATCAGGATTTTGCGGATATTCAATATGATTATTCCAAAATCGCTCCTTATACTGCTTAAAAATGAACAAATGTCCTATTTTTCCTCTTGCGGTAATTCCAATAACTGGATAGATTTGAGAATATGGAAATTCAATAACTTGTTCTTCATATGTTACCTCTATTTCAACTTTATGGAGTCTCATTTCCGTAAATCCTTCGGTAAATGTTTGAGAATCACACATAAAATTAAGTTGTTCTCCATCTCTATCTTCATTAAATAAGGCAGTTCTTAGTATCGGAACAATATATGGTCTGCTAGGATAGCACACTGCAAACATGTGGCTTATAACTGTCCACGTCCACCCCCCAGCAGGAGCAGTAAGATCTTCGTATTCGTTCCATGCTGGCGCATCTAAATTAGAACTACACAAAATGCGTGCTCGAACTCCACTTATTGCGCCGCCAGACGTTGGTGAATTTGTACCGCCTGCCTGTATGTGATGAGATTCATAAAAGTAAGTTTCATACCCATATGTTTCGTCACTTCCGTCAAACACGTTTTCTGGATTTATCCAGTCATAATAAGGACTCTCAAGTGGTATATTTGACGCGTTGAAATAGTAGGTAGATATTTTTGTAGCCACATCTTAATTCTACAACCACTCCCCTCCCCTATCGAAAAATATATTGATTTTAGATTTTTCGTGCCTAGAAAAACAATTTTATAAGGATAGCTACGATAGGGGAGGGGAGTGGGGGAGTGCTGTTTTTTATTTTAAGATGTAACAATGTTATTTGCATTTACGGTTCCAGTTCCGCTATCGGTAATTTGTGCAGTTGCATTGTTATATACTTGATTTGAACTCAATATATTTTTACTTGATGCAGCATCGGTAATTTTTATTCCAGTTCCGTCACATGAGTATATTACGTTATTTGAAATTACATTATGGTCTGAATTTATGAGATGAATTCCGTCATATGCAAGCCCAATTATTTCATTGTTTGATATTATATTTCGGTTACTTTCCTCTAGAGATATCCCTCCATAAGATTCACCAGCATTTACGATATGATTATTACTAATAATCCAATTATTTGAAGTCGTACAGACGAAGGCATAATCAGCGCAGTCTTGTATCGTATTTTCGTAGCACTTTGTTTTGTCTGAATTTCCATAATCGTAAACAAGTGCCGTTGCACACAGCTTTGCCAGATTATTTCTTATGAGTATATGATCTGATGACTCAAGCCCAACACAATCTCCGCCAAGCATGTAAAAATAGCAGTTTTCTACACTACACTGTATTGAATCCTTAAGGTAAAATGCATTGACAATTTCAATACTTCTACAGTTTATTATATTGCACCTTGAGCAATATTCGACATATATTGCATGTGGTCTCTCGTATTGGACTCCAGTAGTTGTAAACTTACAGCGCTCAATTATTACATCATCGCAGTATTTTACTTCTATATTTTTCCACCCTGCCAGGTTTTGCAATCCCTCAAAGTTTATTCTTGATATTGTAATATTTCTTTTATGGGTTCCTGATGTTCCTATAATTTTTATGTGATACGCATTTGATGAAAACTTCACTGTTACAAGATCATCATCTTCTCCAAGTATTTCAACATTTGAATATATAGTTAGATCTGTACTAAGTGTATATATTCCAGCTTTTATTAGGATAGTTCCACCGCCGCAACTATTTACGTAATCAATAGCGTTTTGTATTGATATTGTGTCTCCATTCCCTGCCAAATCAACGATAGCTTTATAAGTTCTTGCTGTAGGATACAGTAGAGAGTTTCGAGCAGAGTACGGTAAATGATCTATTTCAGTTTGTAATCTATGGGCCCCCAATGAGTAATCAGCGCCCATATGTGCGTTTGGATTCTCATCATGCCCCTCAATATATGCCTGTATTGATTGTTCAATTCTTTGAACTGAATCGGCACTTTTAGCTAGATTTCCCCAACATACTACAGTCATTTATATTGCACCTCCTTGTGGATATTGTGTTGATATCGTTGATCCATCAGGCATAATAGTAGGCTCCCAATACTTTTCAACTTCATCACAAAAGGGATCATTAATTTTTGCTTCACCAGAATAAAAAGGATATATATTGTCGAACCATAAATCACCTGTGACATCATTTAATTCTATCTCAATTTGCCAACGCCCGCGTATTCCGATCTTGCTTGTAATAGTTTGTATCTGAGTTGCCCAATCGCTTACGAGCGGGATATCAATTACTTCATAATTTAGTATATTTTGGCCTTGATAATACCTTGTCCAAATAAAATTAACATGGCAATATGGATTTGGCCCTGTTGCTGTAAGATTGCTTTTTCTGCTGAGCTGGAATGTGGCTGGAAAATTAACTCGTGTAGCATTATATTGGGTAACTAGAGCATAGTTTGCAGGGTCTGCGACGTGTATATTGCCAATCAAATATTGGTGGTAAATAGAGGGTACTGCATTACCTCCAATAGCGTGTTTTATGCGCCAACTTTTATCCTGTACATAGAGGTTATACCCATTTTGTCCAACAATATCTCCCGCAGCAGTCCACACTGCTTTTTCTTCTGTGGTAAAAAACGACCATGCATAAGCTATTTGAAACAGGTAAGTGACTTCTTTGAGTGTGAGTTTTTGTTTTCTAGTCAAAAATCGAGGATTTTTTCCAACATTACACAAGACTGATATATCATACATTTTGAGAGTTTTGTTATATATGATCTCCAATCCTGCAGGAATTGTGATACCCATTAATAGAGCCATAGCTCTATTTTATACCGTCTACAACGCTAGGGGAAACTTTTGAACTAACCAAACTTTGTAGAATTTGTGAGCCTGCATAGCCTCCTAGAAAGGCGGTCATAGGGTCATTATCGACAATATATCCGGCAATCGCACCTAATATCATGCCTCCAATACAGCCAAGGTATAGCTGGCCCTCTTTAATATGGGGAATTGCAATTTTATTATCTTTCAGAGTATCTTTGACAAATGCGCCGATTGCTCCGCAAGCCAATAGTACTGGCCAATCAGGATTAAACAACATGAATTTAAGTGTAATATACCACGAACAATATCGCAACTACCATTGAACAAGAACTAACTATAAGTATAAGGCGGTGGTGTCGTAATAGTAATGTCACCAGATTGATGTATTGTAGAGCCTTTTTAACTCTTATAAGACAATATAAATAGGGGAACAAGGAACCTAAACTCTACATTGTCGACCACAATGCATCAAAATATCTTCGATACTCATTAGCTACTTCTCTGCCTTTAATTAGTGCTGAAGATTCATTGTTAACAGTAATAGCTCTTTCTGAGAGATTATGTGAGCCTAAAATCACTTCATCATCATCAAATATAAATAGTTTAGCGTGGGTA